>SDBT01021613.1_pt1 | contig 10057 bp, 11 predicted proteins | sample 2277101 | NCBI WGS metagenome assembly SDBT01 (sample SAMN10404973, study PRJNA504765) | marine sediment metagenome | isolation source: marine sediment core GS10_PC15, 103 cmbsf | place: Arctic Ocean: Southern Knipovich Ridge | collected 2010
ATCGAGCTTTATGAAACCCGTTACAAGGAAGCCCTCGACAGGTTCAAGGATTTGGGCGAGGCCCGTTCCCGTAAGGATACCTTCCGTCAGATCGAACTCATGAGGCCACCGACATGAGTGTTGAAGGTCAAATGATGAATGGTCATGTGTCGGTGTTCACCACCGAGGGGCGGGGGCATTCTCCCGAGGAGCTTGCCGATATGGCCATGAATAAAGTTATCGGAGTTTCTGAAACAGCCCCTGAACCTATCCGCCAGCAAGCATTGGCTTACCAAGATCAATTATATGAAGTCATTTTGTTCTATTTACGACAGTCAGCGTCTAGTGAACGAACAACGATAGTGGCAAAACTTGAAGAAATGGGTATAGTAGATGCGGCTGATATAGTGAGAAAAATCTGATGATGGCTCTTCCTTCAAATCGAGCAGAAGCAAGGGCGGTGGGTTCGCGCTATTATTTTACCGGGGAGCCGTGTAAATATGGGCATGTTGATAAACGATATACTTCAAGTTGCATATGTGCTGAATGTTCTCGTAAATATAACAGATATCTTTATAGAAAGTACTATGAAAAACACAGCATAAGAATTGCAAACTATTACAGAAATAATTTAGATAAGAAAAGGGAATATCATAGAAAATATAGATTACAAAATATTGAGTACTATCGTTCTAATTCAAAAAGATGGGCAAAGGCCAACCCAGCAAGGATACGTGAGTATAATAATATAAGAAGAAAGGGTATAAAACAAGCAACTCCTATATGGGTAGATAAGAAAGAAATACTTAAAACATATGAACAGGCTATAGTATTGGAACTAAGGACTGGTATTTTGCACGAGGTAGATCACATTGTTCCCATTAATGGGCGTGGTGTTTGCGGGCTTCATGTACCTTGGAATTTGAGGGCCATCCCGATGGTCGAAAACAGGCGTAAGAGCAACTCTCTTCAGGACGGTGAACTATCGCGATAACCCAATCAATGGCAACGAGTTTCAAGCAGGAACTTCTCGAAGGTCGTCATGACTTTCGTGTGGGTGGTAATACCTTCCAATTGGCCCTGTACCTGAGCACGGCCTCCTTGGGTGCGACCACCACGGTCTATACCACCACCGGAGAGACATCAGGTACCGGCTATACGGCTGGTGGCAATACCTTGAACAACGTTAATCCGACCACTGGTGGGACTACTGGGTTTACGGATTTTGGCGATACCACTTTCCTTACTTCTACGATCACCGCGCGAGGAGCCTTGATCTATAACTCAACCGTGGGGAACCGGGCCGTGATCGTGTTGGACTTCGGTTCGGATAAAACATCTTCGGTAGGAGACTTTACTATCCAGTTCCCGACGGCCTCCGCCGCTAATGCCATTATTAGGATTGCCTGATGCAAGCACGGGCAGAAAAAGAACGGGCTAAATATGAGGCCATCTGGGCGAGCCAACGGTATCATGAGTTCTCGCCGGGTGCTAGGTTCTCCTCCACTTTCTCTGGGATTGTGGAAGACAAAAAGGTTTCGATTATCGATCTTGGCTGTGGAGCCGGAGAGGGTGGTAAGGCTCTGAAGGAGCTTGGTTTTACTACTATGACTTTCATGGATATCGTTAAGGTAGATAAGGATTTACATCCATTTATCTGTGGTTGTTTGTGGGATAAATGGGGCCTTGGTTTAAAGTGGGAATGGGGCTTCTGTTGTGACGTGATGGAGCACATCCCGCCAGAATATGTTAGCTTGGTCCTTCATCGTATTCGTGAGCGCACCAAGAGAGTTTTCTTCTCTATCGCCTTTGTCGATGACACTTGTGGGGAAATAATCCAGGAAAAACTTCACCTGACGATCAGGTCATTCAAGTGGTGGAGGGATTTCCTCAAGGAATTTGGCGAGGTGGAAGACGCTCGCGATCTAGGTATACAGGGGATTTTCGTTGTCAACTTTGGGTAAAAAAGTAATCTTTCTGGATATCGATGGCCCGCTGGTTCCCGGCAGGGCCTACATGATGTCTCCGCCTGAAAAGGAGTTCAACGGCAAGAGGCCGTTCGATCCGATGGCCATCACCATGATCAATCGGGTGATCAAGAGATCGAAGGCCAAGGTCGTGATCAGCAGTGCATGGTCGCCTATCGGCAAGGAAAGAATACATGGCATCCTTAAGGAGCAAGGGTTGGTTTTCAAGTTTCATGCTGATTGGTCCAGCTTCCATCGGGAAGGAAATCGTCGGGAGACCATCGAGAGATGGCTGGCCCGGCATCCCGAGGTCAAGAAGTACGCCGCCATCGATGACAATCCCGTCATCGCTCCTATGGAAGGGGCTGTGCTGGTGGACTTCGAAGATGGTTTCCTGTTGAGAGACTATCGTCGTGCCTGTGATGTCCTTGATGTTGCTGATGATTTTGGCATCAAGCCACCTCCTGCTCCGATAAGCAAGGGGGATGGATCGGATTATAGTGACGATGAGATCGCCGCGCCGATGAAGCCGGATTTTTATGCTGGCCTGGAAAAGATGATGAAAGACGCCGGGCTGACCGAGATCAAACTTAACACCGATGACGATCAAATTCTTGCCAATGTCCAAGAGAACATCCGTCGCCAGCATCCTCAGGCCAAACCTCATGGGGTCAGCAGCAACGAAACAATTATTGTTGGTGGAGGTTGGAGTTTGAATGATACCTTTGATGATCTGAAAAAGCTCGTCTGGAAGGGGGCGAATATCGTCGCCTGTAATGGGGCCGGAAACTGGTTGATGGAGAGGAACATCAAACCCCATGCGATCGTCGTTCTCGATGCCAGACCCATCAATGTGAGTTTCGTGGAGCAGGATATTCCGGGCTGTAAGTATTTTCTGGCCAGCCAATGTGATCCATCTTTGTTCGAAGCCTGTGAAGACCGGGATACTTATATTTGGCACTGTTTGTCTGGAGGGAAGGAGGAAGAAAAGATACTCGATGAGTATTATGTCGGCAATTGGAACATCGTTCCCGGCACCTGCTGTGTCGGGTTCCGAACTGTTTGTCTGATGAGGATGCTTGGGTTCATCTACTACCATATTTTTGGTGTAGATAGTTGTTATAAGGAGACTGGGGAGCACCATGCTTATGCCCAATCCCAGAACGAAGGTGAAGAGACCATTCGTATCCGGGTTGCGGGCAAGAATTTCACCGTGAGTGCGTGGCAATATTCTCAAGCGATAGATTTTGCCGGGCTGGTGAGAAGCCAAGGACATCAGTTCTTTTTAGATGTCCATGGTGACGGTCTTATTGCCCATATGATCCGGAATGGATCGGAGATCGATCAAACGATGATCGATGCGGGTAAGGAGATCAAAATGGTGGCAGCAGAATAGGAGTAAGAATATGGCTGCAACAGCATGGAGTGTCTTTGATAGTTTTCAGGAGCAACTCGGTGTTACCACGATGAACCTGAGTACCGACAACTTCGACATACACTTGTTCAATAGTGCGTCGAACGCGAGTGCGGCGTCGGCACTCTCGACCCTTGGTTCTATTACCAACGAGATTGCCTCCGGTACCGTCGGCTATTCCCGGTCTGGGAAGGCGTTCGCCAACAATGTGTGGAGCACCGGGGCTTCGACGGGGGTCAGGCGGTTCGATGGCGACGATACGATCTGGACGGCGACCACCGGAAACATTTCGGCGATCAAGTTCGCGGTGATCGTTCGGCGGATCGATACTGGAAGAAATGGGTCGAACCAGTTGATTGCCAAGTGTCGGCTTTCCACGTCGGCCTTCGATCTGAACTCGGGCTCGACGTTGACGATCCAGATGGCTGCCGGTGGCATCTTCGAGATGACCTCAGCCGACTAGGGGCCGGTCATGACCTTCAAGGGTCTGGCTCCTGAAGTGTTGGTGGCTTCCTCGCGTGAGGGAGTGCCGTCGTATCAGCGTGTCATAAGAGCACGTAGGGCCCTTATTCTTCCTGTCCGGGGTATAATTTCTTCCGGGCAAATAATGAAACGTGGCCCTCCTCCTGTAGGGGTTGATGGATAATGCCTATAGTTATCCGTTCCCTAGAGAGTGTTCAAACAAGCGGCACTACCGTGCTCGCTTCTTTTTTGGCGGTTGATCATCGAAGCCGAGAGTGGCGCAGGAGCCGTAGCCGTTTTGCCGATGAAGCCGCCGCTATTGTCGCATCAAATGCCTTCGATTGGGGTTCGCAGCTTATCAAGCAAGAGTTAGTCGATTTCGAGCAACATATCCTCGATGGCAATACGGCTGGTTCTTTCACCTGGGTAGATCAGACCCAGACGCAGGGCTTCCGCCGGTTCCTGCGTTTTTTCGCTTCGACTGATGATCTCGACCGTGCTGGGGCTATCGCTCCGGTCGTCCTGACCTTTACCAAGACACAAATTGTTAACAATGCCGGGATTACCGGTCCCCAGGCGGATACCGTCATTGCCAGGGCCAATAATCTTGTCGCCATGGTAGCAGAGCAGACTGATGCCACCTCCAATCAACAGGATTTGGAGGAATAAATGGCAATCGTCTTTTGCAATGATGGCGGTTCTAATACCTCGCCTTATGACACTTGGGCGAAGGCTGCACAGTTATTTCTAACGGCGGTGGATTTTGCCTCTCTTACCGATAATGTTATCCATATTGGTGCGGACCATACAGAAGCTATAGGCACCACAACTTATACCTTTCCTGGCATCATTGACGATCCTACTCGTGTTATTTCGGTGACACCGGACACAACAACCTATTCTAAAGCTAGCAGTGCCCAGCTTACATCTAGCGGTACGAATGACATAAATATAGGTGGTAGTGTTGAATTTTATGGTGTTTTCTTTGAACTCGGTGATGATCTTTCCTTCAATGGTCTGAAAACCTTCTTCGATGACAGCACTATAGAGTTGTCTCGTACTGGCGGATCGTTAATCAGTGCCCAAGCGGACAAGGCACTTGTCCGATTAAAAAATACTCTCGTGGATTATTCCGGCGCAACAGGTACTCCGTCTCCTATCATTCTAGCCGATGTCACGTGGATATGGGAGGGTGGTGCGGTATCGTATGGTGGGAACAGACATAGTAGTCTTTTCAATCTGGGGGCTGAACCTGCGAATGTCATAATGAGCGGAGTTGATTTATCGGCCTTAGATACGGCGATAATTAATATAGCCGGGACGGATGGGGTGGTCGCGGAAATTCATCATTGTTTGTTGAATTCGTCGGTTAGCATGACCACAGGCACAATAAATAGTCTCAGGACACGGGTTCTTATGTCTGGATGTGACGATACGACGGGCAACAAACTTTATCGGCTGGAATATGTAGATTTCTGGGGGTCTACCGTCCACGACGATGCCACCTTCCGAACCACTGGTGGGGCCAGCGACGGCACGACCCCGATTTCGTTGAAGATGGTTTCGACGGCTAATGCCGTTGAATTTAGTGAGCCGACCAAATCGCTGCCAATCCCAGGGAAATGGATAGACAGTACCGGGTCTAAGACTTTTACCGTCAACTGTCTCTGGGACAGCGCCATCGACATTCAAAACGATGAAGTTTGGCTTGAATTAGAATTTCTGGAAGCAGCCGCTGACACCGACAGTGCCTTTGCCGACGACAGATCAGCCGACATTCTTGCTGCGCCCGCTGACCAGACAACCAATGCGGTTCCCTGGACTATCTCTCCCTCAATGACCAACGCCAACGAGTTCGAGGTCTCTGTAACGGTTACGGTTAACCGCGTCGGCCCAGTCATCGCTCGTGTCTGTCTCGCCAAGCCCTCTACAACGATCTTCGTCGATCCCAAAATTGAAGTGACCTAATGGCCCGCCAATGGTTCGTCCCCGGCGTTGGATTGCCATTCTCTGGGGGGTTCGTTGACGAGGAGGGCACCGAGGAATGGTTCGTTCCCGGTGCCGGTTTTCTCAATGAAGATCAACCTTCCGGTATTGCAGTTCCGGCTGGTTCGATCGTCATCACGGGGTTCGCCCCAACAATAAGCCCAGTAGCCCTGCCCGATACCGGCTCTATCGTCCTAACCGGTCAAGCTCCCCTAAATTTCCTGAATATCATTCCTCAGCCTGCCACTGGGGCTGTTGTTATTTCCGGTCAGGTTCCTCTTAACTTCCTAAATGTTATCCCACAGCCCACTACCGGAAGTGTGGTCATCACGGGGCAAGTTCCCAATATGGCCTTTGCTTTCGATGTGCCTACTGGGTCCGTCGTACTTACGGGTCAGGTTCCGCTTTCCCTGAAGGCCGAATTAATCCAGCCCGGAACTGGTGCTGTCGTCATTACGGGTCAGGCCCCGCTACTGGTCCTCAACCGCATTCCCTTGCCGGGTGCTGGGTCGGTGGTTATCGCCGGTCAAGCGCCGAACATAGCCTTCGCCTTCGATGTACCGACCGGTGCGGTGGTCATCACCGGACAGGTTCCGCTCTCGATCAAAGCTGAGTTAACCCAGCCCAGTACCGGGGCTGTCGTCATCAATGGTTTCGCGCCCACAGTGTTGGCGACCGTGTTGGCCCAACCGGGGGTGGGGTCCGTTGTCATCACGGGCCAAACACCCTTACTTGTTCTTGATCGTATACCCCTGCCGGGCGCTGGTGCGGTGGTCATCAACGGTCAAGTCCCGTTATTGGTTCTTAACCGTATTCCCCTGCCAGGAGTTGGTTCGGTGGTCATCACCGGCCAAGTTCCCACGGTCAGGGTCACCGTCCTTAAACTTCCATCGACAGGCAGTGTTGTCCTTACCGGGCAAATCCCACTTTCCCTCAAGGCCGAACTCACCCAGCCGAGCACCGGCTCTATTGTCATCAATGGCCAAGCACCGAACATGGCGTTCGGTTTCGCGGTACCGGCAGGCTCTATTGTCATCACCGGGCAGGCTCCGAACATGGCCTTCGCCTTCGATGTACCGACCGGTGCGGTGGTCATCAGTGGTCAGGTTCCTCTTTCCCTCAAGGCGGAACTCACTCAGCCCGGTGCTGGATCGGTGGTTATTACCGGGCAGGCTCCTATTGTTCTTGTTGCCGTTTCCATACAGCCCGGTGTTGGTGCCGTCGTTCTTTCGGGGTTTATCCCGACAGTTGATATTGTTCTTGGCAATATAACGGCATTACCGGATGCCGGGTCGATCGTCCTTGTTGGGCTGATACCGATCATAAATGCCGGAGAGTTGGTGGTGGTGACCGGCGTTGCGGCTACGGGGGCCGTGGGTACGGTCTTCGTGCATCTTCCGGTATGGACCGAAATTCCTGAGGGTCCAGCCCCCGGTTGGATCGAGATCGACGATAGCGAGACCGATGATTGGTCGGAGATAGCGGCATGACGGGGGTATTAAATGGCCGGTGATGTAACGGTTGCTGTTGTAAGCAAGCAGCTATCGACCTCCGGAACAGGGACGACTGACTTTACCAAGTCGGGTTTTGGTACGCCTAAAGCTTGTATCATCATTATGACCGAGGATGAGACAGACGGCACTACCGTTTCTGTTCAAAGTCGATTGTCTATAGGGTTCAGCGACTTCACCAACCATCGGTGTATTACTCATCAAGATGAAGATGCCTCGGCTAAAGTTGATTGCGATGCCCTGAAGTCAGCAACCAAGGCCTATGTGATACTAGATGTAGGGGCATCTGTCATCATTGACGGCACCGCAGGGACTGGTGTTACCGATGGTGTCAGGCTTACCAACACCACCAACACCAACGCCGATGATCCCTTTGCTACCGTCATCATGTTTAGCGGGGCCGATCCGGTTGATGACCTTCGTAGTACGACAATTAATTCCAGTCAGGATGGCACCGCAACGATCACGCATGCTGGGTTAACCGATGGTAACGAGAAGTTTATTTTCTTCATTGGCACGGATATTGCTGCCGAAGATAGTGCCAACACAGGCATAGGTAATAGTTTTGGCGTCTGCCATGTCAGTGGCAACGATGCTGGTGGCTACACTTTCACGCAGCGGTGCATGGGTTGGGCGTCGGATCACAACAATAACGATGGCAGTCCTCATGACATCATCAGCACCGACCGCGTGCTCGACATCATTACCGAAGCTGGCGGGCAGGATTGGGGCCTGGAGGTCACGGCTTTCTCAAGCTCAGGGAACACCATTACCGTCACCACGCGGGACGCAGGCGCTGGCGCGGGGATGGAAGTTTATTCGCTGGTGATTGATTTAGATGATCGAAAGGCAAAGGTTGGTAGTGTTGACGCGCCTTTCTCTGGCACTAGTTGGACACCTTCTGTCGCATTGGGTTTCACGCCTCAGTATGTAGGTATTGGCCTTACTATGATAGAGGCAGAAAATACGATTGATAATGGATTTCCAGGCTCCATAGGGATATCGTCGAATACCGGCTCTGGTGAAGAAACATGCCACTCTTGGTATAACCAAGATAATGCAGCGATAACTAATACTAATAATCTATTCCGTAGCAGAGTTATTGACCAGAGAAATCCGACAACCAATTCGGTTGTGCAAGATCATTCTCACAGTAGTTTTAACGATGGAGACTGGACTTACACGATCAATTCCGAAAGTGCCATAGTAGCAAGGAAGTGGTTCTACTGGGCGATGGAAGAGGCAGCAACGCCTGGGATTACTCGCAGTCCAGATGTTGGTTCTGTTGTCATCACGGGCCAAGCCCCGCTTAATTTCCTAAATAGAATTCCACAGCCCGCTTCTGGTGCCGTCCTCATTACCGGACAGGTTCCGATAGCCGATGTCAGGGTGGATATCCCAGTTTCAGTAGGCGCGGTCGTCATCACGGGGCAGGCTCCTCTCAACTTCCTCAACATTATTCCACAACCCGGTGTTGGTAGCATCGTCATCAATGGGCAGGTCCCGCTCTCGATCAAAGCTGAACTTACTCAACCCAGCACGGGTAGCATCCTCATTACCGGTCAGACCCCAATAAACCATATCGGGGTTATCAAAGTTCCGGGCACGGGCTCGGTCGTCATCAATGGGCAGGTTCCGCTCAATCTTTTAAATATCATCTCCCAGCCAAGCACTGGGCCAGTGGTCATTATCGGGTTTGCTCCTTTAGTTATAGCGGGCGACGAACTTATCGAACCCGGTACAGGTAGCGTTGTTATTGCGGGGCAAGCCCCCAATATGGCTTTTGCCATCAGTACCCCGGTTGGCTCTATCGTTATCACCGGCCAGGTTCCGACAATCGATATCACCGTCCTTACCCTTCCGGGTACCGGAAGCGTAGTCATCAATGGTCAAGTCCCATTATCTATCAAGACAGAACTGGTCCAACCCGGTACTGGGTCGATCGTCATTACCGGGTTCGTTCCGGCTGTTGCTGGTGAGGGTGCGATCCCCGTCCCGGCAGGTTCGGTCGTTCTCACGGGTCAAGTCCCACTCAATCTTCTGAACAGAATTCCCCTGCCAGGAGCCGGGAACATCGCCATTAGTGGTCAAACACCAACCCTGGTGTTCGATCTTGTCAAATCCCCAGCTAGTGGTAGTATCACGCTCGCTGGTCAGGCCCCCACCGTAAATGTTCTTTTGGCGGTGACGGTGACACCCGCTACTGGGTCTATTGCCATTGTTGGGGCCGTACCTACCATTATCTCGCCGATCCAAGTGGCTGGGGTGTCCGCGACAGGTAACGTGGGCTTCTACAATGCCTTCGTGTGGAACCACATCCTTAGGGTCGCATAGGGGTAGGTTATGGCCAGTAGCTTCGAAACCAGATTTCGGTGGGAAATCATTGCTTCCGGCGAGAAGGCCGGGACCTGGGACGACACCACCAAAACCAATTACGAATTATTTTCCGAGAGCATCGGTGGGGTGGCATCGGTCACCCATGACGACGCCGCCAACTATACCCTAACCGCCAACAACGGGGCTTCCGACGAGGCCCGTCAGATGATCTTGGAGATCGCCGGGGCCCTGACGGCGGCGCGAAACGTGGTTTGTCCGACCTCCGAGAAACTTTATTTTGTCAAGAATTCCACCACGGGCGGCTTCGCCTTCACCCTCAAAACAACTGGTGGGACCGGGATATCGGTGCCCAATGGCAAGCTCATGGTGCTGTACTGTGATGGCACCAACGTCCTTGATGC
>SDBT01021614.1_pt1 | contig 10057 bp, 10 predicted proteins | sample 2277101 | NCBI WGS metagenome assembly SDBT01 (sample SAMN10404973, study PRJNA504765) | marine sediment metagenome | isolation source: marine sediment core GS10_PC15, 103 cmbsf | place: Arctic Ocean: Southern Knipovich Ridge | collected 2010
TCCAAACGGCGGTCTTCTTGACGGCTGTCTTTTTCGCACCTGGGCGTCGTCCCCGCCGCTTCGGCGGCTTGATCCCCAGAGACTCAAACGCCTCGTCGATGTCGGCGATCGCGTCAAGGTGAGTTTGCCGCTCGGCCTGGAGCTTGCTAATGAGTGCCTGTAGATCGTTGATGGCTGCCTTTGACATGGTTGTCTCCTTGCAGAAGTGGTTTGCACTGGCCAAGACTGTAGCCGGAAGCACCGAGGTTGTCAGGTGGTGTGAAGGCACCTGCCGTTGTTCCACTCCCCGGTTCGCTTTCAGGGAGACGCGAGCATCCTTAACGTCGCCGTGACCGGAAAATGGTCCGAGGGATAGCGACCCTCAAAGCTGCGGCGGTCCACGGCGGCTTCGATGCCCTCGAAGTGGGAACTGAATAGTATCCAGTCGATCCGGCCAGCGCGCGGTGCGCCTGTGAAGCCATGATGGGTGCCAACGGTATCTCTGCCAGCGAAGGCATCCTTCAGCCCGGGGTGCTCGCGCTGATCCTGTGTGAGCTGTCTGTATGGCTTTGAGTCGGGAGCACTGTTGAAGTCCCCAAGAACCACGACAGGGCGACCCCCAAGTGACTCGACATAATCACGGACCATTCTCGCCGATTCGCGTCGAGCCTCCTTTCCTCGGTGATCGAAATGCACGTTGACCACCTGCATCTCGTGGAGTGGCGCATCCTTGAAGCGCAGGCGAGCCCATGTTGCGATCCGTGGGAGGGCTGCGTCCCATCCAACGCTGCCTGGCTCCTCAGGCCGTGAGCTGAGCCAGAAGACGCCTTGCTCAAGCAAGGCAAAGCGATCCCGGCGGTAGAAGATCGGTGAGAATTCGCCAGCCTCGATGCCGTCGTCTCGCCCGACGCCGACGAAGTCATAGTCGGGTAACGCGGCCCGCAGATCCGCCACTTGCGACGCAAGGGGCTCTTGCAGGCCGAGAACGTCAGGCGCACCAGCGAGGATCGTCTTGGTGACCAAGTCGCGACGGTGGTCCCACGCATTCTCCCCGTCATCGGTGGCATAGCGGACATTGAAGGACATCACGCAAAGCGGCGCGGGCTGCGTGCAGCCAAAGATGCAAAGAGCGCTCACTACCAAGATGCTGCCGACAACCGGATATCTGAGCATTCGCAGCGTCCTTTCGTTCAGCATTACTCGACGGGCTGGCACAGCGACATCCTACCGCATTCGAAACCGGGTGCTACTCTTATGGCACTTTAGGTCAGCTCAGCGAGCGGTTCCCCGTACGCCTCACCACGGGGCTGCTTAGGCTTCTATCCTGCCTGGAAAGAAGAGACTTCCCGCATTAGTCATCCTCCCGGCGACTGCCCAACCAGCGGCCGTAGGGATCCGTGCAGCCAGCTCGCTGTACGCATCTGCAAGCCGATTCACCTCCCGCACATACTCCGATTGCTTGTGATCGACGTGTCCGTTGAGCAGGGAGAAACCAGGCTTATGCCATGTCCAGGGCTTCATGCGGCCGTGTTCAGCTTCGGGAGCGAATTCAGGAAACGGTCAGGATTGACATAAACTTCGGGCCAACAAGCACTTAGGCTGCTGCTGGCACTTGGACCTATCATCCTTGTGATAGGCGCAAGTGCCAGTAGCAATCGGAGGCTAGGCACAGTCGCTGCCCTGATCTTCTTTGTCCGCTTTGTCCCCCGCTGTAATCGGCGTCATGATCGCCTGCACTTCACCGTACTCCAACGTGCTGCTCTCCAACAGTGCCTTGGCCACCGCGCTCACCGCAAGTGCCCCCGGTTTGCCCGTGACTAGCATCCGCGAGCGGTGCCTCAAACGGCTGAGTAGCTTGCGAGCCGAGCCCACGGACGGTGTAGTCCTGGAGCATATCAGCTTCGCTTGCCGCTCATCGCACGATGCGCCATTTGCGTTCGCTTGGCCAGTGTAGCTTTGTTCGGCGATTGGCCCGGCTAGAGTCGATAGGACAATCGACTCCGCGAACCGTCGATCTGTGTCAGATAGACAGTGCGGCGATCCAGTAGTGATCCGAAGAAGTTCCTCGCTGACCTGCCCATCATAATGCACGCCACCTGACGTACCTGTTTGCGGATCAGGCTCGATGGTCACTTCTGCAAAGTGGAGACCTTCCAGGACAGCCGTGACGGCGTGGCCGCTCTCGTGGTAGGCAGAACAACTTCGTTCCGATGGCTGTTCTTCTGCTGTGCTCATGACAGGGCGACAGGTTACGTGAACGACGCGAGTTCCCGCCCAACGATCACCGACGCGCGCCTTCTCCGGCGAGCGAAGGATGAGCACGACCCCCACGATGTTCAGAGCAGGCAGCCCGTCCACCAGCCGGAGGAGATTTCGTCCCAGACTTCTGGCCAGACCGGGTTTGCCACGATCCAGCCGCACGACGCGAATCCCGAGTAGCCACTTGCCCAGCGTGGCTCCCAGAAGCCCTTCGAGGCAGACGAAGTAGACGACCATGATCGCCAGGAACACGGCGCAGATGGGATCGAAAACAACCCACCCGTGGACCCAGCGATGATCGTTGGCGCTCATGAGCCACATGCCCTTTACAAGCCGAGTGACCGGGAAGAAGACGACGCAGAACAGCAGCAGATCGATGGCGAGTGCTCCGAAACGTACAGTCAAGCCTGCGTAGCGAGTGTCGTTGGTCATCGCGCGTGCCTCTCGTCATCCTTACCACAGGCTGTCGTGGCACCACCAGGATTCGGGTTAGCTTCTTGAGATCGAGGCCGCTCAGCCTTGTTTCATCCGCAAGAACGCAGAATCACGAGAAGAAACGGCCCCGGCGATAGCACCAGAGGGGGTGGTTTCGCCGAATACGGGCCTCATGCTAGGGAATCAGCCTCGCCCGTCCTTCCCTTGTACCGCGTTAGGTCGGTTCTTGCCATCTCTTGGGCTATCAGCCTCCAAAGACGCCAAAGCCGTGGCCAGTGAGCCGTCCCTCAGCGCTTGAGCAGCTTACTGGACCCGATCCCCCTTCCCGTTTGACCGTTGGCGAGTAGAATTGCCTCTCGTGGAGCTTACGTTTCTGACCGGCGTGCGAGGCGCTACTTGGCCGAGCTTGGACATGCAGGAATCGAAAGAAAAGAACATCGAGTCCGAACTCACCCGCAAGACGCGCTACGAGCTGAAGATCATCGCCAAGAAGCTCCATTTGCGCGGCTACTCCCGTCTGGCAAAGCCCGACCTCGTATCGCTCATTCTGGCTAAAGGACCGACTACCGTCAGGAAACACCTCCGTATCACATGGTGGGATAAGCACCATAATCACGTCTACGGTTGCGTCACCTGCCTCGGTGTGATTGCCGCCATCACGTTCTGGTGGTTCCCTCGCCCCTCTGTCCAGCCCAAACCGCGGCCTGTCGAGCGTGCGACGGTGGCTAGCCCGCCATCCCTTCTCGCTTGTCTTGATGAGCTTTATCGCTCCCGTCTCGATGCTCGCCGACATGTTGCACAATCGACACCAGAGGATTCCGACGCTGCCGATTCGGCTGACCTCGACCCACCTCTCGCACTCATGAGCCTCCTCGAAGGCGTTGCTGAGTACGCAGGTGACCTTCTGGCAGTCGCCAGTGAGCAAGGCCGCAAGTGTGGCCTAGCAGGTTGGTGCTACGACATCACGAAGCTCGACGCCTGCTACCTTCTCTTCGTTGGAATGGCCCGAGAATCGGATCCCTACGGAACTCTGTCGGTTTTTGTTTTCAACGACTCTGGCCGACTTGAGCGTGTCCGCTCGTTTCCCGGTGGCTACAGCTCCCGAGGGTTTTTCGCACTGAAACCCGAGGACGACGAAGATCTTCTCGATGACCATTACGATTTGTACCGTCAAGGAATAGTGCCGTTGTACGAATACGTGTTTATTCAAGGCACTGGAAAATTCGTGACTCTCTATGACTATCGCGCTAATGACGCCGGGATTATCGACGTAAAGAAGATATCCACACTGCGCCTTTATTATGGATGGGGCGATCCAAATGACCCGGCGGGGCACGACTTTCGGGAAGATACCACCAAGCGTATCAGGCTATATATTGTTGGGCGGCGCACTGACCCCGATGCACCTTTTCCAATACCTCCTTATGCAATCGACCTCTCTGCTCCATCGACGCTGGTTGCACCGCAGGGCACCAAAGCCACAGGCCCCACCACGGCACGCCTTACGAGTCTGAATGGGATGCATCCAGGCCTTTCTGAGTTGCTTAGGACACTACTCACTACCGGATTATCACCAGAAGTCGAGCCAAAGAGGCAATGGGACGTGCTTCGGCGGTACTTGGCGGAACATGGTATAGCGTCAGCGGTTCAGGAAATGACCGATGATTGTGACCGATTTGCCGTGGCTTGCCCTCTCGCGTGTGTGATAATCACATACTCACGCTGGCGAGATCACGGTGGCATTCTTATGTTTGATGCGGCCTCTGGCGCACTTGTGCTCGAAGATTCCCTCGGATTTGGCATTGTGGGTTCGAAGTACTACGAGAATCGAGATGCTCGTCCACAAGTCGTATTCGTGGCTAGATGGCTTTCGCTGGTTGGCACTGGAACGTATGCCGAGAGTGTGAGCGTGTACGCAATTGATGGAGGCCACGTCGTGCGGGCTCTCGTGAAGCCGTACTACGAGCACAATTCGGGCTGGGGCGCTTTCGATGCGAATCTCGTAGAGTTTCGCACGAGAAACGAGTTTGCGATCATCGATAACGTCTTTCGTATCCGCACCACGGGTGCTGTAATCGTTGTGAATGATGTCGAGGACGAGCGAGGAGCGGGCGCTACAACGCAGGCCGAGCGGGAAGTCGTCATCAACGCGGTTGCCGAACTGCCTCAAGAGCAGTATGTCTGGGATCCGGTCTCAATGAGTTTCAATCAGATCGAAGGGCGGATGACGCACGGGCAGTTGCTAATGACGCACGTCTACAGTGATTATGCGGGTGCGAGAGGAGATTGGTTTGTAGCGCCGCCGAAAATTGAAGAATCTCGTGACCTGCTGGAAACTCTCGCTGAAGAATGGTAGACGCGATCACGCCGTTTATAGTGCCGCGGATGGGTTGCGGAGGGGCGCAGGGGGCGGTCGAACCAGAAACGCTACTTGGCACCAGTCCCACCAGAGTGCAAGCGCACGTATCTGACGGGAGCCTAAGTTGGACAATGCGATAATCATCTTTGACGTGGAGACGACCGGAACGCGCAAGGACTGCGACCAGATCATCGAGCTGTCGGCGCAGCAGGGATTCGGCCCTGATGCCCCTCGAAAGACTTGGCGTATCAAGCCCTCAGTCCCAATCTCCCCCGGTGCCCAACGCGTCCACGGCATCAGCATGGACGACTTGAAGGACTGCGAGCCGTTCTCAACTCACGCCCCAAAGCTCCGTCACGTCGTCGAGAAGGCAGATGTCATCGTTGGCTACAACGTCAGCTTCGATATTGGTATGCTTCAGGCGGAGTTTCAGCGGGCCGGGCTGCCACTCCTCGACCTCTCCAACAAGCTGATCATCGACCCGTTCCGCTTGTGGCAACAAATGGAACGCCGGACTCTCCAAGATGCTCATCGCCGATTCGTCGGAACCGAATTCGAGGAGGCTCACAGCGCCGCTGCCGACATCGCGGCAACGGGGCGGGTGCTCCAGGGTATGCTCAAGGAGTTCAAGCTCTCCGGTCAAAGCTGGGAGGAAGTCGCCGATCTTTGCGAGCCCGAGCGACGCAAGTGGATCGGTTCGAGCCACCACATGCAGTGGAAGGATGGCGTCCCGGTTATCGCCTTCGGTAAGCATGCCGGTACGGCTCTGCACGAGTTGGCGGCTGGACCAGATTCGGGCTACCTTGATTGGATGATGACCAAGGACTTCCCCGAGCACGTCAAACGGATTTGCGAAGGTGTGGTTCACCATCGAGGGGAAAAGCTCGTTGAGTGGATTGTCAGCGAGTTCGGCCCGCCACCAGACGACGGCGAAGCGGATTGAGCCTGATCACTCGTTGTCGATTCCGCCCCACTCGTGTTCGCAGTCGCGGCAATGCCATCGAGGGCTGTCATCTGAGATGCCGCCGCCGCCGAGAGCAAATTTGCCCCGCAATGAGGCGCAAGGGACATTCTTCTAATCTCAGGAGTTATCAGATGAAGGTGCTACAGACAATCGGACGCCACCAGAGAACGAGCCAAGAAGGAATCTTCCAATACTATCGAACGTGTGAAGGCGTTTACATAGACGGGTCGGTCGGTCAAGCCAGCTCGCTGAATCCACCCGGTCCGATCACCGTGTCCAATGACGAGTGGAATGCGGTCCTTCTCGCCATAGAGAACTCGCCTCTTCAGACATTCCGGCTGACACAGCCGACCAGCGGAGCAGCCGGTGAAGCCCCCACACAGGTTCTCCAGCAAATTGTGCGCGATGCCGTCTCTGGTGCGCAGTGGCGTTTTAGCACGAGTTGGTTGTCTTACATTTGCGCGATTCTTGAACATGAGGGCTCAGTTGATCTTCATGGCGGCAGGGTTGGCCCGATTCCACTTGCGAAGGGCAGCCCCGCCTCAATCACAGATGGGGAGGGTGGCGGAACTGATGAAGTGGAGTAGCCGTAGGAGCGAGGACTACCACTGCGCTCAGCTTACTCGACGGCCTCCTCAGTTGGCAGACCGTACAGGATCGGCACCACGTTGGTCGAACCCTATTCAGGGCACAGCGGAGTGGGAGGGTCATCTGACACGGAGAACAGAACACACGCCCATTCCGAACCCGTCCAGATGCGGTGCTGGCGTGGTCTCAAAGTCTCACGATTCTGAGAATGCCCCACACCCGCCAGGGATGTCGCCCCGCTGTCGCGTGAGCCGGAACGCCGATTCTGGACCAGAACTACCGATTCCGCCCTCTCGCCTGTTTTGACGGATCGCTGATGCCCTCGCAGCCTGGACCTCTCATGGACTTTGCTGCACAATGCTACCTAATCCCCTCTCGGGAGCGGCGACATGGCAAAGCTCGACGCGTACACCAGGGTCGGTGAGGCGCTCACCGCTCCTTCAATGTCGCATCGATGCCGCTTGCGTTTCAATCTGAAAGGGACAGGCAGTCTGGCTTGCCACGATTCCGCGACATCGTTCATTCTCCCGAGAGCGCGGGATCGATCTGTGACTCCCGGGTCAGATGACCGCTCCAGATCCTTCCTTGGATGCCTCCCCGCTGCGTTCCGCTCCTTCTGCCAGTTCTTGATGAGCAGGTCGCACATGGCGATGCCGAGCGGGTTGTTCTCGTCCATGGGAATCTGGGGATCGGCTGCGGGGCGAGCGATGAACTCAGGTCGTTTCCGCCATGTAGAGCATCTGGCACTTTCTATTTCCCGCGCAATCTGGCATGATACCGTTGACGCGGCTCCCATTTGGAGCAGCATGTGGCCTGGATCCGAGAGAACTACGTGTTCGATCTTGACCGACACGAATTGGATGCCGAGTGCGAGCAGTGCGGCTTCTGGAATGAGTTCACCATCAAGGAAGCTAGGCTCGACCAAGTGATCATCTGCCGCGGCTGCAAGGCCAACATCCAGCTCCGAGACTACATGGGCACGGTCAAGCGATCCGAGCGGAACGTCCGCCGAGCGATGCGGGAATTCGAGGATACATTGAAGTCGCTGAACACAACTATCACCCTCAGGCTCTGACATGGACCCCCAGTTCGTACAGACACTTCGCTACAAGCTTCAACGCCGCGTCCGCCGTCTGAACGGTGCTGATGCGAGGCACTTCGGCCACATGCTGAAGCAGGTCTGGCCGTTTATTCGCAAGAGCGAGCTGTTCATGGGCATATTGGAGCCCGCTCTGCGCTGCCACCCAGATCTGGAAGAGTCCGCGAAGAAGGTGCTGGCAGGTGAACAGCTGGAAGGGGACGGCGAGCTAGAGGTGGTTGGGATCGCTTTCTATGTGCTGGACGGAGTTGTCGCCGCTGACCAACCTGACGACGCAGCCATCTGTGCGGGATTCGCTTACCATCACGGCAGCGAAATAAGCGAGGCCGTCGATTCCTTCCGAGACCACTTCCTTGAGCCCCTCTATGAGTACTTGGATGAGCAGTTGGACGATCAGAGGGCGATCTGCGCCTTACTTGTCAAGTACAAGCGCCGAAGCGAGTGGTTCACGCGGTCGGAGTTTCAGGCGATGCTCCAAGACTCAATGCGTGGCGAGAAACGTCTCGCGATAGACCTATACCGCTACCTCCACGATCAAGGCATGGAATTTCATATCGAGCCGAGATCCGCCTCGGGGGAAATCGACCTGCTTGGTGATCAGACGGGTGACCAGCGGCTGGTCTTGGACGCCAAGATATTCGCCCCGGACAAGAGCAAGGGCAAATCGTATCTTATCAGCGGATTCAATCAGATCTACACCTACGCCCGGGACTACAACGAGTCGGCAGCCTACCTGGCTATCTTCCAGACAACAGTAGCTGAGCCCAAGTTCACGTTCGCGCAGAGCGATTCGCTTTTTCCCTACTTGGAGCATAACGGGAAGATCGTCTATTTTGCGGTTATCGACGTTTGCGATTACGAGAAGCCCGCGAGCAAACGCGGCCAGAGCAGGGTCATCGAGATCACGAGAGACGACTTGATCCAGTCAGCGGCGGACCCTGGCGACGTGTCGCGGTAGGTCGTAGCGTGCCGCTAGCATGACCTGCCGACAACTGACTGCCAGGTCGGCACCCGTCTCACCGGCGCACGTCTCGACGCATCCCGTCAGGCGTGCATAATGGTGCCCATGGATGCCGAGTTGCTACAACGCGTGCGACGGATATATGCGGCAGTCCGTTCGACTGAAGAAACCGACCCCAAGGAACTTCGGGCTACGGTGATCGAAACGGATAAGCTCAAGGCCGTGTTCCAGGATTTCCGCAATGGGCTCAGCGACGAGCAACTGGTCAACTACGCACACGCGATGATCCACAACATTGCCAATCTGCGTGATCACCTCAAGAGATGGGCAGCGCAGACCGGCAAGGACAAGAAGCTAGTGGATGAGCGCCTTCGGCAGTCCTTTGAACTGCAAACCATCACCGATCTGTCGAACAACGACAAACATGGCTATCCGCCTCGGGACGGCGGGCGATCAGGCAGATGCCCGAAACTCATACAGGTCAATCGTGTTATGCGATTAGCCACGAAGCCCAAGGCGGGCTCAACAATCGGTATGACACTCGGGGCCGATGGCACGCCTTCATTCTTCGGAGATGGCAATGCCAAGGCCGTCATAACGGGCGATGTCATAGACAAAGATCACAATCGTATTGGTGATCTTCACGAGATCGCTAGCAAGGCCGTGCAAGCTTGGGAGGCATTATTGACCGAATTCAACGTCGATACCGGCACACCCGAAACCTAAAGTGACAACCGTCGCAGCCGCAGCCCCATCTCGTCCACGGCACGATGCAGCCCGCCAAGGTCATCCCCAATCCTCTCCAATCTCTTGCCGCTGAGCATGCGGAGATCCTCATCCTGCTTATGTCGTTGCCGGGTAAGCTTAGCGAGCGTCTTCTTTGCTTCACGGGGATACCGCCGACGCGCCGAATTCGCGACAAGTTGCCAGCCTTGACCCGAATCGGTCGTGCGGAGATGCCTTTCAAGTTGTGGGGCGTGAAGTATATCTTGACCTTCCGAACGGCGCGGCAAGAACGAGGCTCACCAACAGCTACTTTGACGCTACGCGCGCAACGGTCAGCACCTTCCGAAACTGGCGAACGGTGTCGAAGCTGGTCGAAATGACGAAGGCGGCTGGCTGACCGACCGAAGGAGAACCACTGCGGGCGACTGCTTTGCTGGCACTCGGTCAAGACGAAGATCAATGACGCAGCTAAACTCACGGGGGGGGAGGTAGGATCGACAGGAGAGCCTCGATGAGAATCATCCCCAACATCGGCAAGCCCATGCGAATTGGTTATGTCATCGTGGGTGCGGCATTGCTTGCTGTGCCTTTCGCAACCACGATGGAGGGCTGGCCGCGCGTTGCGCTGCCTGTCCTCGGTATGATGGCGGTCGCTGTCGGCGCGGTCGGGTGGTGAGCGACCTGTGC
>SDBT01021615.1_pt1 | contig 10057 bp, 7 predicted proteins | sample 2277101 | NCBI WGS metagenome assembly SDBT01 (sample SAMN10404973, study PRJNA504765) | marine sediment metagenome | isolation source: marine sediment core GS10_PC15, 103 cmbsf | place: Arctic Ocean: Southern Knipovich Ridge | collected 2010
TGGGCACCCGCGAACACCGGCATCGGAGATGAGTGTGGTCCGCCGGATTTCATTCCGTGGTGGGCTCCGGTGCCCGACTGCCGCGTCCTGCACAAGATCGTGTGGCCCGGCGATGGAGGCAGGGTGCTCGCGGCGGGCGAATGTGGGGTGTTCATAAGTCAAGACCTGGGTCGGTCGTGGGATCTCTCGGGATCTCCCGGCCCCTGGGTCGGCACCCTGGCCGTTGCGCCCCAGGACCCACGGCAGGTCTACGCGTCGCGGGATCGCTGGAACGTCGAGCGAAGCCTGGACGGCGGGGTCACGTGGTCATCGTGTGCCAACGTTCCATTCGAAAACGGTCTTGCCGTCTCCCTCGCCGTAAGCCCGGAGGATGCGTCGGTGATTTATGCCGGTACCAATCGTGGGCTCTTCGTGAGCAGCGACGGTTGTACGACCTGGGACGGGCCGGCACTCGACATTAACGCCGAGTGTCCAGAAGGCCAATGGACCGTCGTGAGTGCGATCGGGTTTGCACCGGATCCTCCCGGGTTTGTCTATGCGGGAACCTCCTGTGGGCTCTTCGTGAGTGGCAACGGAGGAGAGGATTGGCTTCGAACCGGTCTTGTGGGATTCGATATCAACGCGTTGACCTTTGGTCGAAAGGAGATCTTTGCCGGCACGTGGGGTGACGGCATCTGGGCCAGCGGCGACTCGGGCGCCACCTGGGCACTGATCAGCGAAGATGCCCACAACCCGTATGTGAACGATCTCCTGTTTGACCCTCTGATTGGAAGGCTTTACTCATCCTCTGCCGGCAACAGTATCTATGTCCTCGACCACTGGTTACCACAGCCACGGCGGCCAGGCCGGCGTGTCCCAACCGCGAAGGCTGATGGAAAATCCCTTGTGGTTCGCGGGCAGACGGATTTGATGGCGGACCCGCGATGATCCTCCACAACGGCATGCCGGTCGAGCTCCTCGAATTCTCCGACTCGTAGAGGATCAAACACCCGCCTTCGCGCCCGACCTTGTCACGGCGTAGCGCAAATCGCAAAGCCGGAAGGGCGCGAGTAACTCAAAACTCAAAACTCAACACTCAAAACTATCCACGGGGCGGATGAGGGGAAACGTTTTAACGTTCAACGTTCCAACATTCCAACGTTCCTCTTCAACCACCTCCTGGCGCCCTCCATCGACCGCACCTTCCCCCACACCTGAGCTTCGATGAGGGCGCGCATTGCCGCGCCGAGCTCGGGTCCCTCCTCGAGGTCGAGGAGGGCGGCTACAGCGGGGCCGGGGAGCAGCGGCACCGGATCAACGAGCTCGTGAACGCTTCTCAGCCACAATCGCCACCAGCGGCGCCATGGGTGGTCGGGCTCGACCGCGGCCGCAAGGGAGATGACGGCCGGGAAAGCGGCGCCGGCTGCGTGGATGAATGCGCGGCGCTCGGCCGCCGGAGCGCCGGCTGTGGTCACGGTGCGTGCGAGCTCCGTCGCGGCCCGCGCGGCGTGGCGACGGTCCACGCGCGGCCAGGCGTAGGGAGCCGCCGCGTGCGCGGTCGGGGCGCCCCACGCGCGCAGCAGGAGGGCGAGAGGGGCGGCGCGGCCGGCCTCGCGAAGGGCTGCCGGCAGCGGGTGCCGGGCTGCGCCCGCCAGCCGCGCCGCGGCGCCCAGGTTGGCCTCGAGCCAGGCGGGGTCGGGCTCGACGCCGGCCGGGGCCGCTGGGGCCAACAGACCGAGGTCGAGCAGGGAGCGCAGACCGAGCTCGGCGTCAGGCGCGGCCAACAGCTTGAGCAGCTCCTGTCCGACCCGCTCCCGCGGGGCGTCGGTCAGTCGGGGAGCAAGAGTGCTGATCCAGACGGCGCTCTCCCGGTCGAGCTCGAAGCCCGGGAGCTGAGCGAGAAAGCGCGGCGCCCGCACCAGCCGTACCGGGTCGTCCTCGAGGTTGCTCTTGGTAATCGCGCGGAGTGTGTGGTTGCCGAGATCCTCGAGCCCGCTGACCCGATCCACGAACGGTCCGTTTGGCAAGGACCACACCAGTGCGTTGCAGCTGAAGTCACGGCGATGGATGTCGTCGTCGAGGCTGAGATCGCCCATCGGCCACAGCTCCACCGTGATCTCCGGGGCCTCGATCCGCCACACGCGTTTTGATTCCCGGCCGAGGATATGGGCGCGGGTGTCGAGGCGCGCCGCCAGCCTTCGCGCCGGGCCCCGCACGTCGTCGAGATCGCCGGGAAGGGCGAGGTCGAGGTCGACGCTGTCGCGGCCGAGCAGCCGATCCCTGACATAACCTCCGGTGGCGTGGCACTCCGGCCTCCCAAGGCCCTCCCACACGCCCCGCAGCAACAGGTCGCGCTCGAGAACGGTGATGTCGATCGGGCGCATCGTGAGTCAAGGATAACGCTTTCCGCCCGAACCCACGTCCGAAAGTTCGAAACACCAAGACACCAAGGTCACCAAGAAATTTCTTTGTGTTTTTTGTGGCTCAAATGTACTACTTGGTGTTCTTGGTGCCTTGGTGGTGAATTGGGCGGGTGGGCAGTCCCATAGCCGTAAAGCCATTCCTGCGCTACAATCGCGACCCCGCCGCGAGGCGGAGTCTCCCGCTGGAGGGAATGATGACCGAAGAACGACTGCAGAAGATCATCGCGCGCTCGGGGCTGTGCTCGCGGCGTGATGCCGATCGGATGGTTACCGAGGGCCGGGTGACGGTGGACGGCAGGGTGGCTGTGGCCGGCGAGAAGGTGGATCCGGCGAAGGTCCACATCAAGGTTGACGGCAAGTCTCTCAAGGCGCCCGAGACGCCCCGTTACCTCCTGCTCTACAAGCCGCGCGGGGTGATGACCACCTGCGATGACCCCGAGGAGCGCAAGACGGTGCTGGATATAGTGCATCCGGCGATCCGCGAGCGCGTGTACCCCGTGGGCCGGCTCGACTACAACTCCGAAGGCCTGCTCATCCTGACCAACGACGGCGAGCTCGCGGCCCGGGTCGCCCATCCGAGGCACGGCATCGTGCGGGAGTACCTGGTCAAAATCCGCGGAGATCTCAGCCGACAGGAGCACCGGAGGCTGCTGGACGGCACCGTCATCGAGGGGAAGCACGTCAAACCGTTGCGGGCCAAGCGTGACTCCAAAGGCCGAGGCGGAACCACTACGTGGTGGCGGGTCGAGGTCTCCGAGGGCCGCACTCACGAGGTTCGCGAGCTCTTCTTTCGCGCCGGCCATCTCGTGCAACGGCTGCGCCGCACCGCCATCGGCCCGCTGCGCGACGATACCCTGAAGCCCGGGGAGTTCCGAACCCTGAGCGAAAAGGAAGTGAAGTCGCTTCGCCGCGCGACCTCGAAAACCGGGAAATCGAGGTCTTCGAGGTCGCGGTCTCCCGCGACTCGCTCTCGGCGAGCGGGTGGGCGTTCCCTCTCCATACGAACGAAGAAAAATCGGTAAGTCATTGAATTAACTGCCCTATGCCATTCGCCGCAGGCGAATTGTCATGTTAGAATGACGCGCCCGCGAGCATGCCGGGGAGGTATTTTGCAGAGCACGGACGAAGGCCAACAGCCGCTCGATCAACTGATCGCCAACCGCCGCGCCAAGCTCGACGCGCTCTACGAGCTCGGTCAGGACCCGTACCCGCGGCGTTTCCGGGTTAAGGAGTCGGTGAGCCAAACCCGGGCACGGTACGAGGAGATGACCGTTGAGGAGCTCGAGACGCAGAAACCAGAGGTGCGGATCGCCGGTCGCCTGCGAGCGGTGCGGGGCCACGGCAAGGTGTCTTTTGCCGATCTGTCGGACGGCGTCGGCCAGCTCCAGATCTACCTGCGCAAGAACGACCTCGACGAGACCTCGTGGTTGATCTTCAAACAGCTCGATCTGGGAGACTTCCTCGGCGTCGAGGGGACGGTGTTCCGCACTCGTGCCGGTGAGCTGAGCGTGGCCGTCAAAAAGCTGCAGGTGCTGGCCAAAGCACTGCGCCCGCTGCCGGAAAAGTATCACGGGCTGTCCGATCGCGAGGCTCGGGCGCGCCAACGATACCTCGATCTGCTGTCGAACCCGGACTCGCGCCAGGTCTTCGAGGTGCGCTCGAAGGTGATTTCCTCGATTCGCCGACGTTTCGAGGCGGCTGGGTTCATCGAGGTCGAGACGCCGATGATGCAGCCGATCCCGGGCGGCGCGACCGCGCGTCCCTTCATCACCCACCACAACACCCTCGATCTCGATCTCTATTTGCGGATCGCCCCCGAGCTCTACCTCAAGCGGCTCATCGTGGCCGGCTTCGAGCGGATCTTCGAGCTCAACCGGAACTTCCGCAACGAGGGCATCTCGACCCGCCACAACCCCGAGTTCACGATGCTGGAGTTTTATTGGGCCTACTCGGATTACGAGCTCCTGATGGATTTCACCGAGGAGTTGGTGGCCGGCGTGGCGGAGGAAGTGACCGGTTCTCTGAAGGTGCCGTGGGGCGAGCACATCATCGATCTCAGCCGGCCGTGGCGGCGTCTGAGGATGCGCGACGCGATTCTCGAGTACTCGGATCTGACCCCCGAAGACCTCGTGGATCGAACGCGGATGGAGGCTGCCGCTCGCTCGCTCGATGTGCAGCGAATCGACGAGAGGTCGGACGGCAATCTCTTTGCCGAGCTCTTCGAGATGACGGCGGAGCCGTTGATGATCGACCCCACCTTCATCATGGACTTTCCGCGCGAAATCTCACCGTTTGCAAAGTCGACGCCGGATGACCCGGACACCGTGGAGCGTTTCGAGCTCTTTATCGGGGGGCTCGAGGTAGCCAACGCCTTCACCGAGCTCAACGATCCGGTCGAGCAGCGGCGGCGTCTCGAGGCGCAGGTGGCGGAAATCGGAGGAATGGTCGACGAGGACTTCATGCTCGCCATCGAGCACGGCATGCCGCCGACGGGCGGCGAGGGCATCGGCATCGACCGTCTCATCATGCTGCTGACCGACCGGCAGTCGATTCGAGACGCCATTCTCTTCCCGCAGCTTCGGCCGCGAGAGTGAGATGTCTGCTGAGCTCCATCTGGCCCGGCGGTACCTGATCGGCTTGCGACGGCGCACCCACGTCGCCACCGTGACGCTGATCTCGATGGTCGGTCTGGGTCTCGGCGTGCTGGCGCTGGTGGTGACCCTTGCCCTTCTCGAGGGTTTCCAGTCGAGCATCCGGGAGGAGATTGTCGCCAGGGCGGCCCACGCGCGCGTAGTTCCCGTCGACGGGCGCCGGCTCGCCGATCCAGCGAGGTTGGCCTCGGTCTTGCAAGCGAAGCTCCCCCAGGTGGAATTGGTACAGGTTGTTCGTGGAACGTGCCTCGTTTCGTCGCTCACAGATGCCGTTCCGGCATCTGTAGCCGGCCGGTCTGACGCTCTCGACGTCGGCATTGACCGGATTCTTGCGGCGCGACTGGGGGTCGGCGTCGGAGACGAGGTGCAGGTGATCTCGCCCCGCCAACGGTTGACGCCGATGGGACCGCTACCGGTGCGGATCCGCACCGAGGTTGCCGGCGTGCAGGCGCCCGAGCCGGGGGCCGAAACGGGCTCCGTGAGCCTGCCGCTGGAGCTGGCCCAGCGACTGTTGTGGGGCATGCCGGTGGTCGAGATGATCGAGCTCCGCGATTCCTCCGATCCGTGGCGTCTGGGCGCCAGGGTGCGGACGGCGCTTGCCGGTGAAGGTGTGCGGGTCCAGGACCTGGACGAGCTGCACCGACCCCTCCTCCTGGCCCTTGCGCTCGAGCGGGTGATCATCTTCGTGGCCGTCGGCCTGATGCTGGTGGTTGCAGCCCTCAATCTGCTGTGCAACGTGGCCATGGTGGCGGCGGAAAAGCGCATCGATCTCTCGGTGCTCGCCGGCATCGGCCTGCCGCCGGCCGCGCTGCGCCGCCTCTTTCTCCTCCTCGGGGTGGGGATCGGCATGGTGGGATCGACGGTGGGCGCTGTGGTCGGTGTGGCGGTCGCGATGACGTTGGACCGCACCGGGGCGCTGTCACTGCCGCGAGGGGTCTTTGTGGTGTCGTCGGTGCCGTTCAAGGTCGAACCCGCCATGGTGGCGTTGGTGATGGCGGTGGCCCTGGCCCTGGCCGCCGCCGCGTCGTGGCTCCCGTCGCGGATGATCGCCCGGCGGGAACCGGCAGAGGGGCTTCGCTATGAGTGAGAGCGCTCTTGTGGAGCTGCATGGAGTGAGCAAGGGCTTTGGCGCCGGCAACACCCGGGTTGAGGTGCTCAGTGGCCTCGATCTGGATGTCCCGAAAGGCCAGCTTCTGGCGGTGGTGGGACCATCCGGGGTTGGGAAGAGCACGCTGCTTCACATCATCGGCCTGCTCGATCGGCCCGACGACGGGCGCCTGACGCTCGATGGCGATGATGTTGGGCTTTTTGATGGCGAGGCCCGCGCCCACCTGCGCAACCATATGATCGGTTTTGTCTTTCAGCACCACTACCTGCTTGACGAGCTCGATGCGCGCGACAACATCGCCCTGCCGCTGCGGATCGCCGGAAAGGGGGCTGCTGTCGCTCGCGCCCGCGCCGATGAGCTGCTGGAGGCAGTCTCGCTCTCTGGTCGAGCGCACCATTTCCCGGACCAATTGTCGGGCGGCGAGCAGCAGCGGGTAGCGGTTGCGCGGGCGCTGGCGATGAAGCCGAGGTTGCTGCTCGCGGACGAGCCTACCGGCAATCTCGATCGGGAGAACTCCGAGCAGGTCTTCGATCTCGTCCGCGAGCTGCATTTGCTGGCAGGTTTGACATCAATTATAGTGACTCACGATGAAGAGCTTGCCCGCATGTGCGATGGCACCTTCCGCCTCGCTCCTGCGGGCCAACCTGTCGAATATGTTTGAACGATTCAACGAACACGTCAGGCGCAGCCTGTTCTTTGCTCGCTACGAGGCGAGCAGGTCGAGCAGCCGGTCGATCTCAACCCAGCATGTTCTCCTCGGGATGCTGCGCGAGGCTGATCCGGCCTTCAATCGCCTTCTCGAAGAGAGGGGCATCGACGCGCGGGAGCTCCGCGAGGAGCTTCTCGGAGACCGAGTGGCCCTGGAGAGGGTCAGCACCTCCCCCGACCTCCCGCTGGCCGAGGAGAGTAAGAAGGCTCTCGCCTTTGCCGTCCACGAGGCGGAGAGCATGGGCCATGCGAGCGTCGACTCAGAGCATTTGGTGCTCGGTCTGCTGAGGGTCGAGGGATCGGCAGCGGCCGGGTATCTCGGTTCCCGCGGACTCGATCTCTTCCAGCTACGCGAGGAAGTCGAGCGTCATAGCCGCGAGCTCGAAGCCGAGACCTCGGCTCAAGCGACTCCCCTCATCGTCGAGTACTCGCGCGACCTCACCATGATTGCAGCCGAGGGAGGATTCGATCCCCTCATCGGTCGTGAACAGGAAGTCGAGAGGATGGTTCAGATCCTCAGCCGGCGGACCAAGAACAACCCGCTGCTGCTTGGCGAGTCAGGGGTGGGCAAGACGGCCATCGTCGAGGGGCTGGCATCCCGCATCGTCGATGGTTCGGTGCCGATGCTACTCGCCGATCGGCGCATTCTCGCCCTCGACCTGTCACTGCTGGTGGCGGGCACGAAATACCGCGGCCAGTTCGAGGAGCGGCTGAAGGGCGTCTTGAAGGAGCTCCAGGATCACCCCGAGGTCATCGTCTTCCTCGACGAGATCCACTCCCTGATCGGAACCGGTTCGGCCGAAGGGTCTCTCGATGCGGCCAATATCATCAAGCCTGCGCTGTCGCGAGGCGAGATCACCTGCATAGGCGCAACGACGGTCCGCGAGTATCGGAAGTATGTCGAGAAGGACAGGGCATTGTCGCGGCGCTTCCAGGCGGTCAACATCCGCCAGCCGACCGAGGAGGAGACGATCAGTATTCTCGAGGGCGTTCAGAGCCGCTACGAGGACTTCCACGGCGTCCGCTACTCGGACGACGCCATCAAGGTGGCGGTCACCCATGCCGGACGCTACATCACCGATCGAGCATTTCCGGACAAGGCCATCGACGTGCTCGACGAGGCGGGCGCACGAGTCAAGCTGCGCCAGATCTCCTCGACCTCGTCGCTGCGGCGGGTGCAGCACGAGATCCGCGGTGTGGTGGCGCGCATGAAGGATGCCATCTCGCGCAAGGACTTCGAGGCCGCGGTGGACCTCCGAGAGGAGGAGTTGCGGCTGCGCGAGGAGCTCGAGATGCTCGAGACGACCCACGCCGAGGAACCGCCCGAGAGGGTGGTGGTGGGTCGCGCCGACGTCGAGGACGTGGTGGCGTCGTGGACCGGTATTCCGGTCAGCGCCATCGGAGAGGACGAGGCGGAGAGGCTGCAACAGATGGAGGAGATCCTGGGCCAGCGCGTGGTCGGCCAGGACGATGCCATCAAGGCCATGGCCAGGGCCATCCGTCGCAGTCGTCTCGGGGTGACCAGCCCCGACCGGCCGATCGGCTCGTTCATATTTCTCGGACCTTCGGGCGTCGGCAAGACCGAGGTCGCGCGGCAGCTCGCGAGCTTTCTCTTCCAGGATCCCCGCCGGCTGGTTCGCTTCGACATGTCGGAGTACATGGAGAAGCACACCGTGTCGAGGCTCATCGGCTCGCCGCCCGGGTACGTCGGCTTCGAGGAGGGCGGCCAGCTGTCCGAGCAGGTCCGCCGCAACCCCTACTCGGTGGTGCTGCTCGACGAGGTCGAGAAGGCACACCCGGATGTCTACAACCTGCTGCTGCAGGTTCTCGAGGACGGTCGTCTGACCGATAACTACGGTAACGTGATCGACTTCACGAACACCTTGATCATCATGACCTCCAATCTTGGCAGTCGCGAGCTGGTGGAGGGGGACGGGGTCGGTTTCGGCAGCGATGGCGGGGGCGTCGAGTCGTCGCAGGTGCGCGAGCTCGTCGATCGCGAGCTTCGCCGCCATTTCCCGCCGGAGTTCATCAATCGGTTGGATGAGGTGATCGTTTTCGAATCGCTCGACCGGGACAGCATGCTCGAGGTGGCGCGGCTCTTGCTCGGCGAGACGGCGGACGTGCTGGTCAGAAAAAATGTCACCATCGAGTATTCGCCGGCGGTGGCGGGTTGGCTTCTCGAACAGTGCGGCGTGGACCCGCAGGCGGGCGCGCGCCCCCTGCGTCGGCTGGTCAAGCTATGGGTCGAGGATGCGGTGGCTGATTACCTCATCCAGAATCGAAGCAGCGACGAGATCGCTCTTCGCATGTGGATTGAGGAGGGCCGACCGGTCGTGGATGCCAAGGACAAGGACGTTGTGACCCAGGGGCAGGGCGCTTGACGGTCGTACGCAGAGCCCGCATTTCTCACCAGCCTCCTGCTGCGGCCGGCGATGCACCGCACCCAGCGACGCTTTCTCGCCTCGGGGTGCTCGACGTACTGTCAAGTACGACTCCGCGCCCTGCGAGGCCCGGCCGGAGCCCCCAGCGTCGTCCGTTGCGAGCGCCATGGCCCCGGATTCCAGGCGCCGCGACGACCGCGATGTCCTTCATCGCCGAGGAGCGGCAACGATGAAGGCGGGGCCATGCCGCCGCAACCCTTCGGGCCGATGGGGATCGCGGCCGATCTCTTCGTTGCTTGTCGTCGACGATGCTCGGGCATCGACTCCTCCTCGCGCCTTGACCTCCGCTCACGAACCCCATCGGCGGACGGCACTGGGGGCTCCGGCCGGGCCTCTTGCTCCAAATCGCCGCTGGGCACGGCACCTCGCTGCCCTCGCCACGAAAGCTGGTAAGAAAGGTGGGCTAGCACTCGTGTCCGTGCTGGTGTTGGTTGCGGCCGCGGTCACGGCGGCGGACGACCTGATTATCCGCGACATCGTAGTCGAGGGCGGCATCACGCTGACGGTCGACACCGTGTCGTACTACCTGGGGCTGGAGCCCGAGGACCCATTGGACCTTGAGTATGCCACTGACGGCTATCGCCGATTGTGGGACTCGGGACTCTTCGAAGAGATTCGCCTCGAGGTCGAGGATCACGGTGACGGCACGGTCACCCTCTACGTCGTAGTCAAGGAGAGGCCGTTCGTGACCAGGGTCGATTTTGAGGGCAACAAGAAGATCAAGACGACGGATCTCAAGGACAA
>SDBT01021616.1_pt1 | contig 10056 bp, 8 predicted proteins | sample 2277101 | NCBI WGS metagenome assembly SDBT01 (sample SAMN10404973, study PRJNA504765) | marine sediment metagenome | isolation source: marine sediment core GS10_PC15, 103 cmbsf | place: Arctic Ocean: Southern Knipovich Ridge | collected 2010
ATTGAGCACGCTATAGACGAATACAAAAAAGAAAACATAGAAACGATTAGTGTGAAAAGAGCACGGCGTATGACCGATATGTGGATGCCTGCCGGGAATGTGTCCAAGCGACCCAAGGAAACCGTCGTCTTGAAGGGAACAATGATGAATGACATCATAGAAGATATCGCAACGTTCAGAAATGGCAAAGAGTGGTACAAAGACAGGGGTATTCCACATAGACGAGGATATCTGTTGTACGGACAGCCTGGGTCTGGAAAAACATCCACTATACGTTGTTTGGCATCTGAGTGTGACTTAGATATGCACGTGCTATCCATGTCAAGTCCCTTTATATCGGACGATATTGTTCATTCTCTAATTTCCTCATGCACGAATGGATCCATGCTCGTCATCGAAGACGTGGATGCAATATTCCGAAGTGACAAGGATAAACAACAGGATAGGGAGAATCTGGTAGAAATGGAACCCGGTTCTCACATGGAAAAGCACTATGGAATATCGCGTAAAGAGATCAAAAATTCAAAGGTTACACTCTCTGGTTTACTGAATTCGCTGGATGGGGTTGATTCTGGCGAGGGATTCATCACTGTCATGACCACGAATTTTCCAGAACGATTAGACCCGGCATTGACAAGGCCTGGGCGTGTAGATAAGAAATACGAATTCAGCCACCCAGACACTGACCAATTAGAAAGAATGTACAAGATTTTCTTTCCGGAAGGTGCCGATGCCAAGGAATTCGCACGTGCAATTACTGCATCTGAAATACTCATTTCCATGGCCAGTATCCAGGGGTACTTTCTCCTAAAGAGAGACAATGAAGCAGCTGTTTTGGACGGTTTGGAAGAGTTTATTCATTCGGAACAATAATTTTCTTCTTCATTAAACAAACGTTACCGTTCCAGAGACCAAGTCTTCTACACTTTCAATAATTGTTCTACAACGCACACACATCCTCGCGTCTGCGGTGGCGCTAAGTTTAGGAGAGCACGTAGAACAGACAACAACGTGTCCACACGGCTTGACCACGGTGGTGGGCTCTGCGTCCATGCAAATCATGCACGTAAATTCTTCTTCTTCTTCTTTGGGTACAGCAGTGTCTTTGTCATCCTTTGTTGGTTTGGGCAATGGGTTGTCTTGGATGAACTTGCTCATAAGCTTCCGGGTTAGCGCAGTACCTGATTCCGTTTCTATCCACGCTTGTATTTTATCCGCGACTTCTTCCTTTGTATCGCATATAAAGTAAGGAGCATCCAGGATAGCTCTGCGATTTTCGTGGCAGAAATTCGTGGAATACGTATGGTTTTCTCGTACATAATTCATCAACTGTTGTGTGATGTAGGTTTCCGAAAACGCGGCCCCGGATAAAAAAGGCGTGAGCATGGTCTCGAAGTGGTCCTGAAGGATAGATACTTCTATAGTAGACATTGGGATGTCTACGTCTATAGTAGACATTGAGCTGTCGCCGGTCGAAATCGTAAATACCCACATACGCATATCGTGAAATATCAGTCTTCTCCACGTGATAATGGCCCCGCTCTCAGATACGAGGCACGGACACACCGTGTGAAGAAATCCCAACCATTTCTGGTCAAAAGGGTGTTTACTAAAGTCGTATGCTTCAAAAGCGGTGGTTTCAGGGACAGTGCGCTGTTTCTTGGTGGGGTGTTTGTCGTCTTCTTCCATCGCTTGCGTTCTTCTTCGTGCTTCTTGAAAGTGTGCAAAAAATCCGGACATTCTCATTGTAAGTAAGAATTTCATTTTTGGGTGAAAATCTGCCGTCGTGAAAAAAAATAAAAAAACGAATCCGAGTATATCATTGCTCGCCCTATCCAGAACAAGCGATGGAACCCCAAGACCCCCCTCGGTCGGTCAACGTACCCTGTGTCGCGGAAGAGAGGAGGATGCACGTTTCCTATGAGATGAATGCTGCTTTTATTGAGAACGCCACACTGGAAGATTTGATCTCCGTGTGTCACAAAAACCAAGACGCGCCTACATCGTGCTCCCAGAAGGAAACAGAACTGTACTACAGAGACGTAGTGAACCTCGGGATACGTATCCACGACAAACTCAAAAGCTATCACAAATGCTCTTGTGCCATGATGGGCAACGTATCTGGCCAACTCCCCGTGTGCTGCGTCCTCGTGCCTTCATTGAAGAACGTATTCCGACGCTCCATGCTCGTGCTCCCCGAAGAAGCGCTGTTCCTGGCCGAGGACGAACCAGAACGAGACGACAAGAAAGCAAAGCCGCCCAAGACTGACTTGCGCACGAGGAACCTATGTTTGACCATGCTGTTTAAGAACGATTCGTGTGGGAGAATCGAGTTTCACCACTTTCCCATGATTATGCGCATAAGCACGCTGGAAGCTGCAGGTATGTTTATCAGCAATTACAACAAAGAAGTAGCCGAAGAAGTGTGGAACGTCGCGGTCAAACACAGTGCAGTTCAATGGAAAGACACAGACTCTGCGGCAAAGGACCTGAGCGGGGGTGCGTCCTATGAAGCACGAAGACGTGCGCATCCTGCGTGGTTTGCCATTGACCCCACACAAATCTGGGAAGAGACCATAGATTACTTGAGGTTTAGCAATGCCAAGGGATTCTCTTCTGGGTTTTCCCTCATGGCAAGCACGGGTGACGATCTGCACGGATTCACGTCCTTTTCTTCCTCTCGCCGTGCTGAAGGTCGAGCTCAACGAAGCGGGGGAAGAGGAGGAAGAGAAGAAGGGGGTTATATGCGCCAAGCCTACGACCCAGTCCGGTTCAATTACTCGATCATACGAGACTGTGTGTTGCAAAGCGCGATGAATTTCCAAGATTTGATTCAAACGGTGGACAAGGCTGCATTGGGAAAGCACGAAGAGGCCATTGAAACGCCAAGCGACGCTTCTCGTATTTCAGATGCCAGTTTCATCGACAGGCGGGTATTTACAGACTACCTTCAACAAGAGGAACCCGAGTCTCGATACGAAAACAACCAACCCTTGTCTTTGGTGTACAGTATCCAATTTTTCTACGCAGTGAAACCAGCAAGAGAGTACGGAATGAAGTACAGGCTTCCTATGTTTGCACAAGACAAAACCGTCAGCGGGAAAAAGTATTTCTACGTCGCAGGGTCTTGGCACGAAGCCTATCGCGCCATTCGGTTTCAAAAGTACCGTGCACCCCCACCAAACATCTGTAAATCTCAGTGGGACAAAGAAAGAAAGAAGTTTGGCCCTTCGTATCATGAATTGATGCATTACAGCCACGAGTGTTACGGGGGCCCGCGGCGCGTCAAGCTGTTCCTTGATCTAGACGGGAGACTGGAAAGCAATCCTCAATTCATGGACCCAGACACCCGTTGTGTGGACATGGAAAAAGTAAACCGCATGACCCGTGCGACCATCACGTGGTTTACCGACTTTGTAAACAGTGTGTTTGGAGAAGGGACGTGCAGCACGATGGACTGGGTGGTTATGTGCGCCACAGACGCAACCAACAAGATTTCGAGGCACGTGGTTTTGGACAAACCGGGGTGCTACTTCAACACAATGATGGATTTGATGACGTTTATGTACCTCGCAGAGATTGAACAAACAAAAGCATTCGCTTCGCGCAACCTCTCCAAGGATTACACAGATGACGCAACCTCGTGCATCTCGTGGATGGTTCGGAAACACGACGAGCTTGATCCGCTCACGCACGCAATTCGGTCCCGCACCACGAGTGTGGTGGATTTCAGTGTGTACAACAAGATACACGGAAATATGCGCTGCGTCTTTTGCCCCAAGATGAGCGACCCAGACCGCGTGCTCAACCCGCTTCTTCACTTGTTTCCTGGAGACAAGTGGACCATAGTGGATTCTCGTGCTACCCACCCGGACAAGATCCCGGATCTTGCAGAGAGAGAAAAGCACGAAGAAGATGAGTTTGCGTACTTTCTACGATCCATGGTCACCTACGTCGAGCGAACGGAAGAACAAAAGAAAGCCAAGTTTGAAGGATGGAGAATGCCGGTGGGGGACATGCTGTGCGTAGAAGAAACCAAAGTGACCCACGCGGTGGTGGCCAACGCCGTTTCGGACAAAGATGCAAAGGGAGAAGATTCGATGGACGGAAACCACAAAACGGACTGCTTTAGTAAAGCCATGTATTTCCTGGCGAGCGTGCCTAAAGAGACATGGTACGAAACAAGCACCATCCCAAAGGGGGTATGCATGATGCATGTGCGGAGAATGATTCAGGATTACTTGCACGCGGAGGGTGTGCACCGAGGTGCCAGCAAGAGGAAGACGTACTATGGGGGAATCGAGAACAACTTGACTGTCATTGTTGAAACAGACAACCCCAACGGCATTATCAAGACAATCAAGGCGTATATTGCCAATCAAAATGCACCGGGGTCTGGGCATCATCTATACCCTTGGAAGAAAGAGTGCAAAAGCATAACCGGGGACAGACGCATCTCCACCGCATCCGGAAAATTGAAAACAAGAGAAGAACTGAAAGAGATAGCCGCCAAAGAGTACTGGGACAAGGAACGAAATGGCTCTGGAGTTGTCCTGGGGTTGTCAGCACGAAGAGGAGAAGAGGAAGGCCCAAAGGAAGCGCCGTTGACAAAACAAAACCGAAAAGACCTTTATACGTTCAAAATACACGGAACGTCGTGGTGTCCCGTCCGAGAACATCGCCTGGGTCGCGAGGAAGGGCACCATAGGAGTGGGGGCAGTGGGATTTTACGAATCTATAGAGATGGACGCGTCGAGTATGGTTGTTTGAATGACGTGTGCAAGGCCAATATACAGCAAGTGAATGGATTACGTGGGTATTATTGGAGATTGCCGTACTTGAGCAGTTCCCAAAGAAAACGCTTGTGGGAAGGCGTGTAGACACATCTTCGTGCTCCTTGAACGCGGACAAAAGTAGTGTATTTTGCATGAAAAATAAAATAAAAGTGAAATTTATAGTTTCAAGTGACAAAGGATGACAAGCGAGAAAGAATGCATATGCAAGGACGACGCGCCATGCAAATCGGGGGGCAAGTGTCCTAACAGAAAATGCGATCATTGCGATTATGCGTGCTGCTGGGGTTGCTTTAGACTGGACTGCCCACTCAAGTTTAAACCGTGGGTTACTGGACAAGAACGGAAACCGTGCGAGTGGGGTGAATGCGAAAATAAGAATCGATTGATGTGTTTACCATGTAGAAGGAATCTATGTTCTGAACATAACATACATGTTGTTTGTGATGGATACGATGTATGGTGGTGTCCGCACTGTGCAGAACACAATGACACGAAACCAGGATATTACAAATACCCTGTCTCCTCTCGTGCTTCTTAAACGCGGACAAAAGTAGTGTATTTTGCATGCAAAAAAAATAAAATTTTCATTTATAGTTTCAAGTGACAAAGAATGACAAGCGAGGAAGAACGTACAAGCGAGCAAGAATGCATATGCGAGGACGACGCGCCATGCAAATCAGGGAGAAAGTGCCCTACTATCAAATGCAAATATTGTGAAGTTATGGCTTGTTGGAGTTGCTTTGAAATGGACTGCCCATTTAAGTTTAAACCGCAGTTTACTAGTCAGGAACGGAAACCGTGCGAATGGGGAGAATGTGAAAATACAAATCAGTCATTCTGTTTGCCCTGTGGAAGGGAATTGTGTCGTGAACACCTGAAACCCGTTGTGCTGACAGGAGCAGGTCATGGAGAAAGAGTTTGGTGGTGTCCGCACTGTGCGGAAAACCAATTTACTCATCGATATTCTTATATTGACAAGCTGATGGACGAACATGTACATGTTTGATTTCCATCGTGCTCCTTGAACACGGACAAAAGTAGTGTATTTTGCATGAAAAATAAAATAAAAGTGAAATAAAAATTTCATTTATAGTTTCAAGTGACAAAGAACATGCGAGGCTTCTCGTCGTGCTCACGCGATGCATACGCCTCAGACAGGGAATTGAGCATGAAAAATGCGTTTCCGGGACGCAAAAGCTTTTCCATTCGAATGACGAAGCGCAAATGCACGAATGAGCCACCCGAGTCCTGCGCCCACGATCACGCGATTACGCAGTGTATCTATTCGATACAGGTCAACACGCACGAGATTGTGGATACAGGCCCAGGGTCCCCGTGGACAATCAAGAGATCTGTTTACTTTCCTCAATACATGCACGTAGATGTACTCCTCTGCAAGACAAGAGACGACGAATACAACAACGAAATCAGAAAGAGTTGTATCAAGAGGATTGTCCGAACCTTCAATGCCGAATTTGTGGATGGGTACCAAGACGTAAAGATGGTGGTTGCCTTTGAACCGATTCCGTCTTTCCGTGCTTGGCCGGTGCCTGATTTTTTGCACATCCTTTCGATCAAAGTGTTCTATAAGAACACGTGGATGGGCCACACGGCGCAAACAAGCTCGATCTTTTCAAGAGTCCATCGATGTGTGACGATTAGCTCTCCTCTGTTGGTTGATATTTCTTATGTGGTGGAGCCAGAGGACGGTATTTTACTTGGGGAGTATATAAAGGAGTGTAGTGGCAACGAGCACGGTGGGGTAGACGATTCTTTCCGAAAGCATATGATGGAGGATCTTTTTTTTTCGGATACGCTTGTGGCCACGTGAGGAGGGTATAGTTTATTTAGGTAGAAATGTATGCATAGTACAAACTCAAGAATACATAAAAAAGAATAAATGCAATGGGGGCAAATCGGTTGATGGGTTCGAAATACTTAAGTCTCTTCTGCCGCAGGCTCTTTGGGATAGGCACGTAGGGGTCTGAAATTACGTATTCATGAATCGTCCATAGAATTTCAATGGGCAAGATTGCAAAGTTGTTGGAACAGTTGTCTATATCCCGTTGAGCAATGTACAAGAGTTTGAGGGAATCCCATGTTACATTGAACCTCCCTCCCTTGGAGACGGTATCTTCGTGTTCTCGGCAGTAGTTTATAGTGTCCAGTGCATAATTCGTATGATTCTTATATTCGGGTATCCATGGCGGATAGAGCAACGTCCGATTTCCATAGAGGCCGAGAATCTTCAAGTGGGAAAGGTTTCCGATTTCTCGGGGAAGACAAATTAATTTATTCTGCCCAAGCTCGAGAAATAACAAGTAGGAGAGTTTTCCGAATTCTTTGGGCAAACAAGTCAATTTATTCCATTGGATATCGAGACGCCTCAAGTTGGCAAGGTTTCCGAATTCTTTGGGTAAGCAAGTCAATTGATTGTGATCGAGGTGGATCTCCTCCAACATGGAGAGGTTTCCGATTTCTTTGGGCAAACAACTCAAGGAGTTCTGTCTGAGATTGAGATACTTCAAGTGGGAGAGATTTCCGATTTCTTTGCTCAAAGAAATCAATTCATTATTATCCAAGAAGAGATACTCTAAGTGGGAGAGGTTTCCGATTTCTGGTGGTAAATGAGTCAAGTCATTGTAGCCAAGGTTAAGTTGTGTCAAGTTGGTGAGATTTCTAATTTCTTCGGGCAAAGAAGTCAACGGATTCTCTCTGAGTCTGAGAACCTCCAAGGTTACGAGGTTTCCAATTTCTTTGGGCAAGTGAGCCAATTGATTATTGTTGAGCCATAGAGTCTTCAAGTTTGTGAGATTTCCGATTTCTTTGGGTAAACTAGTCAATCGATTTTTTGTAAGCACAAGTGCCTCCAGAAAGTAGGAATGCAACACTCCCTTAGGAATATGTGTAAGGCTGCATTCAGACAAGTCGTTTGTTTTATCGCGTGGGATGAATTCTACGTTCCCCATCGCGTAGATTTTATCGCGCACAATCAACTCTGTGGGTAACCAAGCAAAGCTGGATGAACAATATGAAGTTTAATCCTATGTATTTACTTTAATAAATCATATAACTGAACTTCTGCCAATACACGAGGATTGGGACATACACAATCACCATCAAAGGCATAAAGTACAAGGATATCCGTAATCCACGAGGGGTAGTCCTTGAGCCAGTCTTGTAAGTCATCCAAACCCCATTCTTTCCAGTCATGGATTCCACATAGTTTGGGAGATAGTTTGAGAGTAAGCTTGTCCCATAAGGCACTCTGCTGGGTGTCACTCAGGGTGTCCATGGGAGGTGTACCAGTTCCAAACAACTTTTTGTATCCATTGCCATAGTTATAACTAATACAGCTCCACAAACGTTTTGGATGGACGTGTCTACCTCTCTTCGTGTAAGGTAAGTTACTGTCTGGCTGCTTAAAGGTTTCAAATGCAGCGTCCTTGCGGCACTTGAGTATACTGTATAACACATCAGGGGGTAAGACAGATAAGTAAGTCATGGGGTTTTTCTTGGGAGTTTTGGAAGACTGTATGGTATCCTCTGTATTCTTCCTCTTGTTTCCTTCTTCGTTATGCATGCTTTGATTACTCCAAGATGTTCTGTTGATGTCTAGTGTGGGGTGAATGAAAATATGTATTTTGTGTTTCCATAAATTTGGGTGTAATAATATTTTTCATAAATTTGGGTGCAATGGTTAAATTTGGATTGTTTCCAATGTATGCCCACGACGGAAAAGCACGAGGAAATAAAGAAACGCAATGACAAACGTCTGTCTCTTCTTCGTGCTTTCCGTGGGATTGTACTTCGTATTTATTGTCCATGGACATGAGCCATCGCTTGACGGTACTTTATTTAGGAAGAAATGTATGCGTGGTACAAACTTAAGAATACATAAAAAAGAAAAAATATAATGGGGGCAAAACGGCTGATGGTTTCGAAATACTTAAGTCTCTTCTGCCGCAGGCTCTTTGGGATAGTCACGTAGGGATCCGACAAAACGTACTCCTGGATCAATAGAATCACTTCTGGGGGCAGTTTGGAAAAGGTGTGTGCACAATGTTCTGTGTCGTTCTTGGCTAGACACAAAAGCACGAGAGGATCATACAATGTGTTATATCTTCCCCATTTCGAGATTGTTTCATCGTGCTCTTGGCAGTAGCTCACAATGCGTTGTGCGTTGTATTGTGGAGTTTGTTCTGTATCTGCACACATAGAGTGTGGTGGGTAGATTATATCGTCGTTTTGTCCAAGGTGGAGAAACTCCAAGTTTTTGAGGTTTCCCATTTCTTTGGGCAAATAGGTCAGTAGGTTACAAAAGAGATTGAGATGCGTCAAGCATTGGAGATGTTCTATTTCTCTGGGCAAATGAGTCAATCGATTATAATCGAGGTTGATGTGTGTCAAGTTTGTGAGATTTCCGATTTCCCTGGGCAAACAAGTCATTCGATTGTGGCTAACGTAGAGAACCTTCAAGTTTGTGAGTGTTCCGAATTCTGGAGGCAACTCAACCATTTGGTTGTAAGAGAGGCCGATAAACGTCAACTTTGCGAGGTTTCCAACTTCTTTAGGCAAATGAGTCAATTGATTCACTCCGACGAGGAGACTCTCCAAGTTTGTGAGATCTCCTATTTCTTTGGGCAAATGAGTCAAATGGTTCCTTTCGACACGGAGCATTCCCAACGCGGCGAGTTTTCCAATTTCTTTGGGCAAACAGGTCAAATGATTCGACGTGAGGTTGAGATACGTCAACTTGTCGAGATTTCCAATGTCTGGAGATACATAAGTCAATTGATTTCCGTAGAGTGAGAGAAACTCAAGAAAATAGGTATGCAATATTTCTTCGGGAATATGTGCGAGGTTGCGCGTGTCTAAAAGCCTTGTCGCGCGAGGCGATGCTGTGTATTGGTTCCACAGTATCATGTGAGGTGATGCTGTGGATTGATTCCCCATCGCGTGGAGCGCTTGCACGGAAATAAAAAATAAAAACGGACAAAATATTTTTATTGGGTCCATTCACGTGTCATGAGTGCCCAGTAATAAGTCACGCATACATAAACAAGAATAAAGTCAAGTGCTGCATACCAGTCGAACGTTTTAAAGAGTATGCCCTCTTTCTTTATCACACGCTTTGGAATAGGCACGTAGGGATCCGACAAAACGTACTCCTGGATCATTAGAATCACTTCTTCAGGTAGTCTGGCAAAGGTGTGTGCACAATTTTCTGTGTCTCTCTTGGCAAGGAATAAAAGCACGA
>SDBT01021617.1_pt1 | contig 10056 bp, 4 predicted proteins | sample 2277101 | NCBI WGS metagenome assembly SDBT01 (sample SAMN10404973, study PRJNA504765) | marine sediment metagenome | isolation source: marine sediment core GS10_PC15, 103 cmbsf | place: Arctic Ocean: Southern Knipovich Ridge | collected 2010
GCGGCTGCGAGGCGACGAGGTTGGGCTTGAGCACAACGTTCTTGCCCGCGACAAGCTTTTCGAGTCCGCCAAGGGCGTCGAGTCCGGCCTCGAGCATCTTGCCCAGATCCTCACCCTCGACCGCCACGAGCAGCGGTTTGTCACCCTCCATGAAAATGTTGCCCAGCCCCTGACGCGGCGCCTCCGAACCAGCCGAGCAGGCTATTTGCGAGCCCGCCACCGCTGTTCCGGCCGCGCCCACGGCTGCGACGCGTATGAAGTCGCGACGTGAGACCGACGAATCGAGTCCCGAGCCGTCGCGATGATTTTCACAGTCGTTTTGCTTCTTCATGTTGCCCCCTTACTACTTTTGGTACCCATGCATGTTACAAATATACGCCGCATCCATAATGCGTCGTTTGGATGCGATACGGCAAATCACGCCGCCGCCTCTTCGGCTGTTTCGGCCCCCTGCGAGGATTTCTTGTCGAGCCTGGCTTCGAGGCCGCTGCCTGCGGCCGCGCCAAGATTAATGAAAATTCCCGCGCAAAGGAGCGAGAATTCCGTCACCCTCATATATATGAAAGAAGGTAAACCGGAGATCGTAAAAGTGGCCGCGAGCCCGGCGATGTCCCCGAGAAAACCGAACAGGAGCCCCAAAAAGAATCCGCAGCCCGCGCCGAGCGCAGTAGCGAGAAACCGGGGCGAGCGCCACAGGCCCTCGCGCCTCGAGATGGCGGATGTCAGTCCGATGAAGCCGCCCGTGACGGCCCAGTGGCCGAAGGGCACTCCCTGTCCCGAATCTCCGACGGCCGCTCCCACACGCGCGCCGACGAAATAACCGACGAACCCGAGCGCGGCGCCGGCGACTGCTTTCTTCGGCGATTTTTCGGCTATTCCGGGGACGATTCCGATCAGTACCGCCACGACGAATTCCGCGCCGCCGAGGACCCGCATGAGGACCATTCCCACTATGGCCGCCAGCCCCCCAAGAATCAGTTTCAGGCACAACAACTTAACTCCGCCCCCGCCCGCCGGGGTGTCGCTTATTGCCCCCATCTCGCGCCTCCAATCAATGTCGGTTGTCAGTGTGGTGATCCGTTAATATGTAAGCGCCGATTTGCGCTAGCTCAATCGTGTCAGGAAAGCCGCGACGGCCTCGTTGAATTCATCGCCCTTTTCGATCATCGGCATATGCCCGCTGTCGTCGAGGAAAACGGCCTCGGCGTCTGCCATCTTGTCCCGCAGAAATTCGGAATATTTCACCGGTGTCAGCATGTCTTGCCTGCCGCACAGAATCAGCGTCGGCAGCGAGATGGCGTCAAGCTCCTTCACCACGTCGAAAGCGTCGCATGCGGTAAAATCGCCGATCAGCACGTCGGCCGGGTTTTCCGCCAGCAAGCGTTTCTGCTCATCTATCAGGTCCGGCGGGGCCTCGGGACTCAACAGAAAAGTGGCCATGCCCCCGACGGCGGCATCGAAATCCTCGCGAATCGTCGAGAAGATCGTCGGCATCACCCGCAGCCTTGCGCCCGTGCCGGCGAGAATCAATCCGCCGAGCCTTTCCGGGCGCCTGAGCGCTATCTCGAGCGCGACGGCGCCTCCCATCGAGTGGCCTCCGAGCGCTACGTTTTCGAGCCCGAGCGTATCCATCAACGCGACCACGCAGGCCGCGTATCCGGCGATCGTCGATTCGCCTTCGCCCTCCGACAGCCCGTGCCCCGGCAGATCGACCGCGATTATCCTGAACCGATCACAGAGGCCTTCGAGCTGGGAGCGCCATGTCAGGTGGCTTCCGCCCGCGCCATGCACAAACAGGGCGGTAGCCGACGGTTGCTGATTGTCGGGCTGGGCGTCGGCGAAGAAGAGTTTTCGAGAGGCAAATTCTATGGATTTCATCAACATTCCTGATGGGCGACCACACTGGATCCGAGCCTCGGCCGCTTCTTATAAAAACCTGCGGAAAAGACCGATTCATTCTAGCAACCGCGCCGCCAAATGTCAATCCGGGGGGATCGCCGGGGCGTCTCGACTCTCTGGAAAACCGTCGCCGCGACGGGTCGCGCAGTTGAGTCCTCGCCGATTTCGAGGACTCAAATGCGCCGATCCGCTGGCGATTCCGAAAGCCACTGCATTCTAAGACCTTAATTAACAATCAGTTATAACTATTAATTAGGGACAGTCCCTAATTAATAGGCATAACCCATGCTTTTACAGTGAGTTATACTTCCGATCAACTGCTGGGGTATGAAAAAGCTGTGGAAGCTCCGAGATAAGAGGTCTTCTCAATACCCGTCATTACAAGCAAAATTCCGGTCTACAACGAAAAGAAGCGCCCTGAACATAGCCTCGGGCCAGGCCACGCGCGGACCATGTTTCTTATTAGTAAGACTGTAACATATGTGATAGCAGCATGTTATAATGTTTAATTAGGGACTGTCCCTAATTAAAAGTCGCAAGCCAAGTAAGTATAGGTATTTACACCTTTGGCTGGTGGGTGGCGTGGCTGGGTCCGCCTCGGGGATCGACTGCATGCCAGCGGGAAGCTTCGCCGTCAGGATGCGTGTATCTTTTCGTGATATTGGGCGACCTGGTACATGAAGGTCTCGAGGCGAGTCTGCGAGTTGGTCTTCCCCTGTCCGTCGTAGCTGAGGTTGAGTATCGGGATGCCGCCATGTTGATCGCGGAATCGATTGAAGACGGCGGTCACGATGTTCCCGGGCATACACGCGAACGGTATCGTGTTCACGATGCCGGCCGCGCCCTTGTGGATGTAATCGACGGATTTCCCGACAGACAGCACCGCCTCACCCTCGTATGATCTGTGGATGAACGGTTCGGCCCAGTCGAGTGTCTTACCGGTCGACGGCTCGTGCAGGTTCCTTATCGAGTCCTGGAAGTATGCGTAGTATGACTGCTCTTTTCGATGCTGGAACCAGTTCTTGAGGGCGACTTTGAGGAATTCGACGTGTCTGCCCTCGTCCAGGCTGTTGCGCTTGGAGCCGTAATTGAGGTAGAAAAACCATTCGGAGACCGGCGGCATCCAAACCTCTCCGCCCAACTCCTCGATCTTGGTGATGATGTGTTCGTTGCTGAACCGGTTGCTGCGAACGTATATCTCGCCGACTATCCCGATCACCGGTTTCTGGACTTCTTTGGATATGGGAATCGCGTCCATATCGCGTCGCGCCCTCTTCAGCAGCTCGGCGACGCTTCCCCTCGCGGCCACCGTGTCGCGGACTTCGAGCAGATATCTTCCGTAAACGTCTTCGGTCTCGCCCGGATTGACCTCGTAGGGCTTGGTCTCGCGGAGCTTCTTTTCGAGCAGGTCTATCGCGACGAGTCCCTCCCAGCCGAGGCTTGCGAACCCGTTGTCGACCATGCCGAGATCATCGTAGAATCCTTGGTCCTGGTTGGGCGAGAAGGCCGGCACCTGGCTGAAGCCGAGTTCGTCGAGGATCAGCCTGTGGAGCCGGTGATACTGCCCGAACCGGCACGGCCCGCTGCCCGACGGCATGAAGAAGGCGCTCTTTTCGGGATCGAAACCGGGCTTGCGAAGCGTCTTGATCATGTCGCCCGTGGTCAGGATGCAGGGGTAACACTCGCGGCCGGAGGTGAATTTCCTGCCGATCTCGAGCGTCTCTTCGTCGGATTCTTCCATCATCTCGGCGTTTACGCCGCACGCCTTGAAAGCCCCCACGACCGCGTACGCGTGGTCGGACATGTAGGGAAGATACACGGTGCGCTTCTGGTAGTCCTTTTCCAGCGCGCCGCCGCCGCCGGCTTTGGCCGGGGCCTGCTCGGGGCGGTAGTTATTAAGGCTGTCGAGGAAGGCCTCGCAGCGCGTGACGACGCCGGCGTCGGCGCTGTGCTCGTCTATCTCGAGCTGCAAATAGGGTTTGCCGCCCATGTCTTTTTCGAAGAAGTGAGAGATGAAAGAGTCGGGGCCGCATCCGAAGTTCGTCAGGTAGACGGCGAAGAGACGCGGGTCGTCCTTGATGAGCCGAGCGGTCTGCAATATGCGCTGGCCCGCCTTCCAGTAGACCTCCGTCTCGCGCTTTTCCTCCGGCATTTCCTCCCACGGCATCATGTCTATCGGGATCGGGAGGGCGCCAAGTTGCCGCAGCTTCTGGGGAAGGTTCAGGTTGATCCTCGAGTCGCAGCCGTTGTACGGACGCGACACTATCACCAGCGCGCGGTCTTGCGGGCCGAGTCCGTCGAGGATTTCCTTCCCCCTTTCAACGAGCCGCGAATAGAAGCTCTCCTGCGCCGCAAGCGCCTTTGGAAGAGACTTCTTGACGGCGGCGGGCGAAACGCCGATGTCGCGGCCGAGCGCGAGCATCGACTTGAGGAGCATCTTGTCGCCGCGGCCGAAATATATGGGCGTGGAGATCATCTCAACGCCGAGCTTGTCGAAATCCACCGCCGAGCGAACGGTGTAGGGGAACGCCTGCACGTAAGGACAATTGAAGCTGTTGCTCGCGCCTCCCGACTTCGGCATGTCTATTACGCTTGGCAGGAAAACGCGCTTGACCCCCTTGTTGACGAGATCGAGCACGTGCCCGTGGGCAACCTTGATGGGGAAGCAGAACTCGGCCACGACCGTCTCGACGCCTTTATGAATAATTTGTTTGCTCGTCTCTCCTGAAAACTCAACCTTCAACCCGAGCCCCGAGAAAAACTCCTTCCAGAAGGGGAGATGTTCGTAGAGGAAAAGCGATCTCGGAATCCCGATGACGGGCGCGTCGGCCGGCAGATCGGTCCGGTCGGGAACGATGCTCATCAACAGCTCTTCGCGTTCGGCGAACAGGTCGGGAAGAGAATCTTCCTGCTTCTTGCTCTTGTCGACCTCGTACTTCTCGCATCGACTGCCGTAGAATATCGGCTTTTCGCCCTCGACGCTGACCTTGCGAATCTCGCACGCATTCGAGCATTCGCCGCAATCGAACGACTTGATCGTGTATTTCTTCTTGCTGAGATCGAACCCCTTGAAGGCGCTATGTCCCTTCGTGTTCTCGCGCCTGGCGAGGATGGCCGCCCCGATGGCGCCGGTGACGTCGTGATGGGGCGGAACCGTGACGGGCCGGCCGAGCACCTTCTCGAACGCGGCCACGACGCCCTGGTTGAAAGCCGTGCCGCCCTGGAAGAAAACCCTCTCGCCGACGCGTCTTTGCCCGACCACTTTGTTCAAGTAGTTGTGGACGATCGAATAGCTCAGGCCCGCAACGATGTCGTCCGGCCTCGCGCCGAGTTGCTGGTGCTTCGTCAGGTCGGACTCGATGAAGACGGTGCACCGCTCGCCCATCGGAACCGGGCTCTCCGCGCCGAGCGCCATCTTGCCGAACGTTCCCTTGATCTCGATGCCCAACCGCTCGGCCTGTTCCTCGAGGAACGAGCCGGTGCCGGCCGCGCAGACCTTGTTCATCTCGAAGTCCACGACGGCGCCGTTTTGCAGGCTTATGTATTTCGAGTCCTGGCCGCCGATCTCGAAAATCGTGTCGACCTCAGGGTCGATGTTAATCGCCGCGGTCGCCTGGGCGGTTATCTCGTTGCGAACGACGTCGCCGCCGATAAACCCGTGGGCCAGGTAGCGGCCCGACCCCGTCGTGCCGACTCCGGCGATCGGTATGTCGCCAATCTCTTCGCCTATCTCACCGAGCCCCTGACGGATCGCCTCGATCGGTCGTCCGGCGGTCATGAGGTATCGGCGGGCGACGACGTTGGCGTCGTCGTCGATGACCACGAGGTTCGTGCTGATCGAGCCGACGTCGATGCCGAGGTAAAGCTGGCCGTTCCTGGAAGCCGGGTCGATAGTGTCGTGCGAGGCGCCCTTGCCGGCGGTGGCCGTCCCGAGCGGATCGAGCGAGGATTGTCCGTTTGATTCTTTCCTGGAGAGATAAGCCGCCAACGGCTCGACCGGGTCGGTCACGCGGCATTCCCCGTTCTCGATCCTGGAAAGCAGGACGGCGCCGATCGCCCCCATCGAGGCGCAGCGCTCGGGCACTACGAGTTCATCGGGCTTAAGGCCCAGAACATCGGTGAGCCCCCGGCGGACGCCCGGATTGGCCGCCACGCCGCCCTGGAAAGCGACCGGTCCCTCGAGCGTCTTCCCGCGCGCGATGTTGCTCTTGAAATTGCGGGCGACCGCGTAGCACAGGCCCGCGACGATGTCGTAGACGGGAGTGGCGATCTGCTGGAGATGAATCATGTCGGATTTGGCGAATACGCTGCAACGGCCCGCGATGCGCGGCGGATTCTCGGATTTGAGGGCGAGCGTCCCGAACTCCTCGATCGTGAGGCCCAGCCTCGTCGCCTGCTGGTCGAGGAAAGAACCCGTACCGGCGGCGCACAGAGAGTTCATCTCAAAATCCTCTATCGCGGCGTCATCGCCCCCGTCGGCCAGAGTCATGAGCTTTGTGGTCTCGCCGCCGATCTCGATGATCGAGCGGACCTCGGGATGGAGACGGCGGATCGCAAATGTCTGCGCGACTACTTCGTTGACGAAATGCGCCCCCGTCAATTCGGCCATGAGCCTGCCGGCCGAGCCCGTAAAGACCAGCATGTACTCGCCGTTTCCGGTGGCGTCGGAAAGGGCGCCTCTGAGGATTTCCAGGACGGTCTCGACGGGCCGCCCCTGCGTGCGCACGTAGTATTCTTCTCTGATTTCGCCTTGCGGGCCGACGACGACCACGCTGGCGCTCGTCGACCCGACGTCTATTCCGATACCGATCCCGCTTGAGTTCGACAATGGCGCCTCCTTAAGTTCGAAGACTCGGGGGTAAGAGTCCCGGATTGGCATCCCCCATAAAAGAGCGCAATTAGCATACCATTTTTTTCTACGGAATGTAATCCAAACCGAAATGGATAGTTGTATTTACCAGACATCGCGGTCCAGACCCGTGTATAAGCAATGACCGTGCCATCGATGGAAGCCGGACAATCAGGCACTCATAAATGTATCATGTGAAATAAGATACGGGTTATGATCCGACAGACGTCGCGGAGAGAATCCGTGAGGAGATCGCAATGTTTATCCTGCATGCCGCAAGGCGCGGGCGTCATTCCGCCCGGTTCGCACAGATACGTATTATCTCCCGGGGTGGTCTCTTGACGAACGGCTCGGGCGCATGCTATATTAATGCGGTTTTTGTCAAGATAAGGAAAAGGATCCGGAATGAGCATGACTGAGGCAGATGCGCTGACGTACAAAGTCCAGAGAACTTTTACCGCGTTTCTTCCCGTCGAGGAAAACCGAAAGGGTTCTTGCCTGGGGTGCGGGCTGTGTTGTCGCTTTGCTCTTGACTGCCCGTTCCGCAGCGAACAAGGATGCTCGATATATTCGATTCGGCCCCCGCAGTGCCGCAAATATCCTCGCACGCTAGAGGAATCAATCGTGGCGGACTGCGGGTTCACTTTTGGCGACTGAGCCCACCCGCCGGCCATGGCCCGCGCGTCGAGGCCGGAGACCCCCTGTTCCCCAATGCCCAAACGCACTGACATTGAAAAGATACTCATAATCGGCTCCGGCCCGATCATAATCGGGCAGGCGTGTGAGTTCGACTATTCCGGCGCGCAGGCGTGCAAGGCCCTCAAGGAAGAGGGCTACGAGATAGTGCTCGTCAACAGCAATCCCGCCACGATAATGACCGATCCCGAGATGGCCCACCGCACGTACATCGAGCCGCTCACGCCCGAGGTTGTCGAAAAGATTATCGAGCGCGAACGCCCGCAGGCGTTGCTGCCGACTCTCGGAGGGCAGACCGGCCTGAACCTCGCCGTCGACCTCGCCAAATCGGGCGTCCTGGATAAATACAACGTCGAGCTGATCGGCGCCAGGCTGCCCGCCATCGAAAAGGCCGAGGACCGCGCGCTGTTCAAGGAGGCCATGGACAAAATCGGCCTCGAACTGCCGCGCAGCTATTACTGCAACACGTTCGAAGAGGGCATGGCCGGAATCGAGAGCATCGGTTTCCCGGCCGTCATCCGCCCATCATACACGCTCGGCGGAACCGGCGGCGGCATCGCCTACAACATGGAAGAGTTCGAGAGCATGATCAAGTGGGGTCTCGACGCGAGCCCCGTCAGCGAAGTTCTGGTCGAGGAGTCGATCATCGGCTGGAAGGAATATGAGATGGAGGTCATGCGCGACTGCGCCGACAACGTCGTCATCATCTGCTCGATCGAGAACTTCGACCCGATGGGCGTGCACACCGGCGACAGCATCACGGTCGCCCCCGCGCAGACGCTGTCTGACAAGGAATACCAGATCATGCGCGACGCCTCGATCGCGGTCATCCGCGAGATAGGCGTCGACACCGGCGGCTCGAACATCCAGTTCGCGGTCGATCCCTCGAACGGAAAAATGGTCATCATCGAGATGAACCCGCGCGTATCGCGCAGCTCGGCGCTGGCGTCCAAGGCGACGGGCTTCCCGATCGCCAAAATAGCCGCCAAACTTGCGGTCGGATACACGCTCGACGAAATCCCCAACGATATCACCAAGAAGACGCCCGCCTCGTTCGAGCCGACGATAGATTACTGCGTCACCAAGATCCCGAGATGGGCCTTCGAAAAATTTCCCAACTCCGACCCGACGCTGACGATCCAGATGAAAAGCGTCGGCGAGGCGATGAGCATCGGGCGCACGTTCAAGGAATCGCTGCAAAAGGGGCTGCGCTCGCTCGAGATCGACCGCTACGGCCTCGGGTGCGACGGGAAAACGATGAAATTTTCCGCCGACGGCGCCGACGAAGAAACGCTCGCGCGGATCAGGGAAAAACTTCGCATCCCAACCAGCGAGCGCATCTTCTACATTCGCGAGGCGATGCTCGCCGGCATGACCGTCGAGGAAATACACGCGCTCTCGCGCATCGATCCATGGTTCCTAAACAACATGATGGACATCTTCGAGATGGAGAAGCGCCTGCGCGGGATCGACAGGGTGACCGTCGGCATCATGCGCGGCTCTTTCGAATCGCCCGTGGAGGGTAAGGGCGACGGCGCGTTTGCGGCGTCCCTCGAGACGCTCGTCGACAACTCCCGCGAAAAGGCCCGCTCGCTGCTGGAGGACGCAAAGAAGTTCGGGTTCTCCGACCGCCAGCTCGCCCACCTGTGGGGCAGCGACGAGATGACCATCAGGACGGTGCGCAAGGAATTCGGAATCGAGGCGACTTTCAAGCTCGTCGACACGTGCGCGGCCGAGTTCGAGGCCTACACGCCATATTATTACTCGACCTACTCGGACGAAGACGAGACCAAGCCATCGGACAAGAAGACGATAATGATACTCGGCGGCGGGCCCAACCGCATCGGGCAGGGCATCGAGTTCGACTACTGCTGCGTGCACGCGGCGTTCGCATTGAAGGAAGAGGGCTGCGAGACCATAATGGTCAACAGCAACCCCGAGACGGTCAGCACCGACTACGACACCTCCGACAAGCTCTACTTCGAGCCGCTCACGCTCGAGGACGTGCTCAACATCGTCGATAAAGAAAAACCCGACGGAATTATTGTCCAGTTCGGCGGGCAGACCCCGCTCAAACTGGCCGTGCCCCTGCAAAAGGCGGGCGCTCCCATAATCGGCACGCAGCCCGAGAGCATCGACATCGCCGAGGACCGCAAGCGGTTCGCGAAGATTCTCGACCGCCTGAAACTCAAGCAGGCGCCCGGCGACACCGCCGTGTCCACGGAGGAAGCGCTCGAGATAGCGGGGCGAATCGGCTATCCCGTCCTCGTCCGCCCCTCCTACGTGCTCGGCGGCAGGGCCATGATCATAGCTTACGACGACAAGCAGCTCGGCGAATACATGGCGCTCGCGCGCGAGGCCTCGCCCGATCACCCGATTCTAGTCGACAAGTTCCTCGAGGAGGCCACCGAGATCGACGTGGACGCCGTGTGCGACGGCAAAGACGTCATTGTCGCCGGCGTCATGGAGCACATCGAGCGCGCCGGAGTGCATTCGGGCGACAGCGCGTGCGTTTTGCCGCCGCACACCATCGGCCCAGAGAAGATCGCGGCGCTCAAAGAGCAGACGCGCGCCCTCGCGCTCGCCCTCAACGTGGTCGGCCTCATCAACAT
>SDBT01021618.1_pt1 | contig 10056 bp, 10 predicted proteins | sample 2277101 | NCBI WGS metagenome assembly SDBT01 (sample SAMN10404973, study PRJNA504765) | marine sediment metagenome | isolation source: marine sediment core GS10_PC15, 103 cmbsf | place: Arctic Ocean: Southern Knipovich Ridge | collected 2010
AGTTTCTTTGATTTCTCCTTCGCTATCTCTTTGCAAATATCTTCCAGATAAAACTTTTAGTGCATTAATGCTGAATGGTAATTTTGTTGTCCCTCCATTTAAAATTTCTTGTTGTGAGCTTCGAATATTTTTGTGTTCCTGCCTATAAAGAATGTAAGCTTTGGCAGTTTTTGCGTGCCCGCCTTCGATTAAGATTTTTTCAACCAAGTCTTGAACTTGTTCTACAGAAGGGATGATTGTTTCGTCTTTAAAGAAAACTTCTACCACTGCTGCGACTTGATTTGAAATTTGGTTTGCCAGTTTTTTATCAGTGCCTCCCACTGACTTTGCTGCTTTCCAAATTGCTTCTGCAATTTTTTCTTGATCGAAATCAGCAACACCTCCATTTCGTTTTTTGATTTTTTTAATAGGGGACATAAGTATATAAAATTAAAATTTTTTCACAGGAATGAAGGGAGAGGGCTCAATTTTTCAGCTAGTATATGCCTTGAATTGAGAGCTAGGACCTATATATAGTAGGGGATGAGGGGCCCGAGGCACTATATGTAGGTGAGCTTTACTAAAATAGCAGGAAGTTTTTTGTGTGAAAAGATCAAATGTTTAAATCAAGTTGACAGCATAAGCCGCTTAATTCGTTGTTTCATTACGAGGGCGTTTGTGGCTTACTTGAGCGCTTTGGAGATTAGTTTCCCGAATTTTTTTGCAGAGGCTGGGCCGGCTGCTGTGATCAAGTTTTCGTCTATTTGGACAGATTTTCCGGTGTATATGGCCCCTAAATTTTGGAGATTAGTTCCTTCGCCTTCCCAGCATGTGGCTTTTTTATCGCGGAGGAGGCCGGCGTGGGCTAGGATCATTGGTGCAGCGCAGATTGCGCCTGTTGGTTTTCCAGCTTCAAAAAATGATTTGGCTAGAGTGTGTAGGATTGGACTTTGAAAGAATTGGTAGCAGCCAGGGCCGCCTATGAGAGCGATTGCGTCGTAGTCATCGGGGTTTGCATCTTTTATTAGGATGTCGGCCTGTACGATGCCGCCAAATTTGCCGTGTGCTTCTTTTGTGGAGCTTGCTGTTATTACTGTGTGTCCTTTTTTTTCAAGGGCGGACTTGGAATCTTCGTATTCTTTGTCTTGGTAGTCTTGTGGTGCGATTATTGAAAGTATTTTTGCCATAGTTATAAAGGATTAGATTTTAAATATTTTTGAGCAAGCAAAATCCCCATGCATGAGGCCATGTCTTTTATTTTGCCTTTTTCAAAATATTCTAAAGCCTTTTTCCATGGCATTACGCTCAGTATGATTTCTTCGTGTTCGTCCAGGTTTTGTTCCTGGGCGCGGTAAGCTTCTGTTCCAATAAAAAAATGTATTTCATTATCCATAAATCCTGCAGAAGCATATGAAGTGTGAATTTTTTTCAATTTTGCGCTGTAGCCAGTTTCCTCTAAAAGTTCACGTAAAGCAGCTTTCTTAATGTTTTTTTCGTGTGGCTCAACGTATCCGGCTGGTATTTCAAAATCTGTTTTCCTGACAGCATGTCGATATTGCTCAATCATCACTAATTCCTTGTCCTTTGTGAATGCAGCAATCACGACGACTGGAGGCCTTTTGATAATATAATGTTCTTCCACAATATTTCCGTCAGTCTTCTTACATTTTTCTTTAACTATTGAAAAAAAGTGATTTTTTAGCGCTATCTGGCTTTTTAATGTTTTCCATTTCATGTGCGTATGATAGGGGGCGTGCACATTATGGTCAATAGTTTAGATTGACTTTATTGAAGCGTGTTTATAAACTGTTCTTTGCGTATTTTAAAATCGCGGGGCCATCGTCTAGTGGTTAGGACACCAGGTTTTCATCCTGGCAACAGGGGTTCGATTCCCCTTGGCCCTACCAAGTTATAAGAAAACTTTAAGAAAGTTTTCTTGCTTTCAAAATATAGGTTATTCGCAGAATCTATTCTTGCTAGCTTCGCTTTTTTCAGATGCAGGAAACCACGAGACCTCCATCTTCAAAAAGCTACGCGTGCTCGAATAGATTCTGCTCATGGTTTTTGGTATGGGAAGGCTCTAAAGGGTGCTAGACTCGTACCCCTATGTAGAAGAGACTAAAGGAAAGATGTATCTAGGTACTGCTTTTTAAAGTCAGCTCTTGCATGATCTTTTATTCCACAAACAAGATGATCAAAATAAAACCCTACTCCTTCAATAATAAATTTAAAATCATCTATCTGTTTTAATAATCTAGCTTCAGTAAGATTAGCACCAAGTTTAGATTTTGAAACTCCTGCATCTGAATAATGAGTACTAGCAGAGTGTCCATGTAAAAGCTTGTTCCTCATCCCATTAAAATTCCGCAACTTCCCAATAATTTTATGATATTTCTTTGCTTTTTCAATATCTGGAAATTTAAAATCACCTAAATATATAAAAAGTGTGACCTTATCTATAAAACCAATATTATCTAAATTCTCATACAATTTCGGCCTTTCTACAATTTGTTTTGACATAATCCCTAGAATATTTCTAAAAAAAGCATTCAAACCAATTTCTAAAACAAGATGTAAACTTATACAAAAATCCATAATATCGTTTATAGACCGCTCCTTTTTACACAATATTCGACTACATTTTTCTCTATTTGATAAGATTAAATACACAGAATCTGTATTTGCATAAACACTCATATCAAAATAATTATTTATTAAATTTTATCTGATCAATTTTTCTCATAATCTTCTCAGTCTCAGACAACACTACAATTATTCTTTGATAATGCTCAATATCGGCATTTGTAAGAATACGATTCTTGCGATCCTTTAACCATTTCTGCGCCGGTTGATAACCGCCAATATAGAAATTCCAAGCCAATTCAGATACATCTCCAAAATATTGCTCAACATTAATATAAACTTTGCCATCTTTGTAAGTGATCTTTTCAACTTCATCAGTACCAACAATGGGGAATGTAGTAACAAAATTATTTATTTTAGAAGACTCCATAAGATGTAAAGAACGCAATTCTGCTCCCAGTGCTACTAATGATTTAAAAGTTTTAGAATTCTTAGGATAAGGAATTTTAGGAAAATCAATTTTCAAAAATTCCTTATATTTTTCTCTATAACTAGGGGAATGAAGAACAGCATAAACATAATCAAAAATTTCTTTAGGGGTAGTAGCGCTACCCACAATTCCCTCTAGCTGACCAACTATTTTTTCATTTAAATTTGAAGTTTGCTCGCCATCATCATCCAATATATAAAGAGGAAAAACGATTCCTCCTCCTCTATAAAAAACATTTGTGTCAATCATTTGTTTCGACACATAAATTAAATTCCACATCATTGATCCCACTACTTGTCCCTGCCTACCAGATATCATGGAAAGATTAGTACCTTTCATTAAGTGTTTCATAACGGAAAATCTATGTCTAACAACTTTTTTTATATCATACTCTATGAATCTATTATCAAATGGGCGATAGGTATATTCATAATTGTTATTATCAAAACCATCAAAGTTTACCAACTCACTATCATTATGAGTTTTAACACCAGAAGTATTAACGACAAATAAGTCATTTAGACTATATCCTTTTTCGTAATCATTCATATCCGAAAAATCTTTTGGGACAAAAAAGTAGTAAGGGTCACTATAATTAACTTTAGTCCAATTTATATTATTAATATTTGATTTATTCAAATCCTGAAACTTTTCGTCCTTCTTTCCCAACATTTCTGTATGAAACACTGTTGCGAGTTTATTATTATTTACCTCTTTTTTTACAAAAATATTAATCGAAACTCCTTGTTGGATATCAAAAACATTTTCATCCTTTCCACCATCTTTGGTCTTCTCTTTCCTTTTTGAATTGCCATGAAGATCTATAATATAAATATCATCAAAGGTTTCCAGTAAATGTTTTCGCATTTGGCGAAGCATAATTCCATCTATAAAGGTATTATTTGTAATCATGCCAACTACTCCACTAGAGTTCTTTTCTACAAAATTTTCAGCAAGACGAATAAACTTTATATAGTCATCAGAAATAGATTGGATATTTCTTTCCCCCAGTCCTTGCTTATAAACCTCAATTAGATCCAAAATCCAGTCTCCCTTATTATTTGAGCTAATACTGTATGGAGGATTTCCCATCACAACCATAATAGGATTTTCATTTTTTATTTTATCAGCTTCTTTAGCCTCCTCAGCAATACTTTCCGCAAAGCCAAACGAAGTCATACTTTGCTGGACCTCACTCTTTTCAAGAGAATTAGTCAAATAAATCCCCAACCGTCTATGAAATTTCCAAAATTTTGTCTGTTTAAAAGCCAAACTCAACTTTAGATGCGCTATAGTATAAGGTGCCATCATCAACTCAAATCCATGCAGACGTGGTAAAAGATCATGGTGAACATAGGCTGGCCATCTACCATCTTGCCCCTGTTTTTTAAGTCGTTCATATATAATCCGAATTGTTGCACTAATAAAAGTCCCCGTACCTACTGCAGGATCAAGAATTTGAACTCGATGCTTATTATTTGGAAGTTTTGATGTGTCAGCTAATCCATCTGGGAGATTAAGATTTTTCTGTAAAATATAATCAACTGATCGAACAATAAATCTTACTATCGGAAGCGGCGTATAATACGCACCCATTTTTTTGCGTAATTTTGGATCATATTCCTTCAAGAAATCCTCATAAAAATGAATTACCGGATCAGCATCACCCATATAATCTTCTATGAGTTCTTTAGTATTGGCATGTTGAAAAACTGTACAAAGTTCGTCAGCAATATAACTCAGTCGTTTATCAAAATTAGGACCGGCAATATGATCAAAGAAGTGCTGAAGAAAAGGATTAGATGCCGGAACAAGCTCGCGCGCCTCCTGTCGCGAAAATGTATCTGGAGTTTCGTCATAGTACCTAGCAACAAATAGTCCATAAACAAGAGTTTGCGCATACATATCAGCAAAAGCATCTAATGTAAGATCATGAACCAACATTTCTTTAATAGTTTCATATACCTTATATATATCTTCGTTTTTGTCCGATTCCAAAGCAAGAAAATGCCTTAAGTTATCTCTGATTCTTTGCGCCTTTCCTCCCATAATCTTTGAAAGATGCCTACCTGATTTTATTGGCTCCTTATGCGACTGCGTAAAATCAATCAAGGACTTAGCCACATGTTCATAATTCTCTGGAATAGGCTCAATAGTCCTATTTTTAATGTCATAATTTGCTATTTTGATTGGGTCTTCATAACGTTCTCCGTTTCTATAAAAACGAAACTCAACATAATCAGTCAGAACCAAATTAGTATATCCAAAATACCTCGCCATTTGCTCAGACTTCTCGATTTTATTCAAAGACACACCAATGGTTTTTGCTTCAATATAGAGAATCGGAACCTCATGCTTCAGAACTACAAAATCAGGTTTATTTCCATCTTTTGTCCTTGCGTCATGATCAATCCGCTTAACATTAATAGATTCAAAAACCCCTTTAATCAAAAGCTCAAAATCAGTCCGGTATCCCATTTCACTCGTCTCTTCATGCACAAATTTAGAAGCTACCGACTGAATATATTTTTCAAAATAATTTTGCATAGTTGTTTTTTACAAAGGCAAGTATATGCCAAACACACCTTTTATTAAACATATAAATAGGAGATTTTACTATGCTTCCCTTTTTACACAAACCTTTCCATCTTCAATCAATAACTGCCCCTCTATACACTTCAAAACATCAGCCTTCTCAGGCTTAGTTTCCTCCCTAAGAATAAACGCTATATATTCTTTAGTAGTAACCCCTTTAGCCTTATCTCCATTGGTAATCTTTTGCATCTTATTCATCTTTTCAACCTCCCTTTCTATCCTTTTATTTAATCTAAACCTCGTATTTCTCAATTTGAACTATTTTTAATTAAAGAAAATTTTAAGATTTTAAACAAAAAATCTGAATCTTATGCTATTCAAAACAAAGATGGCTCTATCAGCATTAAATATGAAAAAGTAAAATTGCCAAAAGTGTTGGAAGATTTAAGAACTAAATAAACTATATTATGAAAAAATCTAAAGACACAGCAGTAATCAAAACTAACAGGGGGACACGTACTATTACTATGACAGTTAGTTATGCAAAAAAGACCCCAGAGGGATTTTGGAAGGATGTTTATAGAACCTTGGAGTATTTAGGCATTTTCAACAATCAAGAAAAATAAGGATTAACTGTATTTTTAGCTATTGTTTTATGGTAAGATCTCCCTGTTTTTGATCTTATATATGGAAAGAATTAAAAAACAACATCTTAATATTTATAAAGTCAAAGATTCATCTATAGAATTTGATGATCTTTGTCCCAATTCTGCAATACCTTCTTTTGAAATTGAGAATGAAGGTAATATTTCTCCTTCTTGTAAATATCGATTGTACATTCAACGCGACAGAGAAAAAAATCCAGGTTGGTATGAATTTCTAAAGCCTGTTATAAACAGGGACAATCCTATTCTTAACAGAGTTTCAAGTTTCATTCTTTTTATTACCCAGGGAGATAAAAAATTCATCCTAACTGGAGGTTTTGGCCATACAAAAATCAAACACTTAATTGATGACGAATTCGGTTTAAGTGTAGCTCTTCGTGTTATGGAAAAAACTAAAATTCAAGCAATTTTACAGAAACCAATGAAAGGACAGACTAGGCAAATATTCCGATTAGTAGCTGGATATGATCCTTCTTTGGACATGGATAATTATAATAGGATTTTAAAATCAATTGATGGGACTTCAGTAGATGAAAATTTACCAAATGTTAAAGTTAGCGGGAAAGCATCGTTGTCACTTAATGTAGCCATCACATTTGAGGATTTATCATCACTACTAGAAAAAATATCATTAATTTTACTTAAAGATCCAAAAATAAATTTTCCTAAAACCTATGAACTAGTTACTTCAGAAGATTTAAAAGAAAATTTAAACGACACAATAGTAAAGGAATTAAATGATTTCTTAAATAATCGTTCTGATAGAGATAGATTATACATCGAATTTAAAGACCCACTTATTCAATTTCAATGTTCTAGCTTTACCATTAGGATCGATGGTGATGCCCCTATTGAATTCAATGATTTTTCATTAGAAGAAGTAAAAAATATATTAATTAAAAATGGAACTTCTGAATTTGATGAAATAAATGATTTAAGAGGAATAAAATTTTCTGGAGAAGATGATAACGGTCATTCTTTATTTGAAGATCAATCACTGAAAGAGCTGTTAATATGTGAAGCAGACCTCAATTTTTGTTCTTATATATATATCGAAAAAAAATGGATGAAAATTTTGGATGATCTCAGCTCCTATGTTGATGAACAACTAGGGAAAATTGACATCATAAGAGATGTTTTTCCTGACTGGAATTTATCTATTCATAATCGTGAATTACAATATAATAAAGCCGTTGCAAATTCTAAAGGATTTATATGTTTGGATCAGGATTTAATTCGGACACCAGCAACAACTAGTATTGAAGTTTGCGATTTATATGATAAGAATGAAAATAATTTTATTCACGTAAAACGCACTTGGGGTTCAAAAGCAAGTTATCTATTTTCTCAAGGACTAATATCAGCAAGTAATATACATCAATATCAAGAATTCAGGCGGGAGTGTATATCTAAATGGCCTGATTTATTTGAAGAAGGTTTCGACAAAAACTTAAAAGTTACTTATGCTATCGCTGATCGTAAAGCTTCAAGTTCAGATTTTCCTTTTAATCTATCCTTTTTTGCAAAACTCAACCTTATATCTAACGTATCCACAATAAATTCTTTTGGATATAAAGTTTTATTGGCTCCAATTAATATTATACCCTCAAAATCTAAAAATTCTCCTAAAAAAACAAAGCAAAAAAATACCAAAACTGGTGGTGGGCAGAAGCCGATCAAAGCCACGCAGAAAATAAAAACAGATTCAGTCAAGTCTGCCGAGATACTTCTCGCAGAAATTTTAAATAAATAATTTTTACAGATGCAACATCCGTAACATCTGTAACATTTCATTGAAATACCCCAAAAGGGTACTAGACCCGAGTTGCCTACCAATTCTTATAAACTCCTCCACGGAAGCCTAAGTCCATTACGATATTGCCATGGGGCCTTTTTTGGAAGATGATTCGTATTTTGCTGACTCTGCATCTATAAAGTTTGTGAGGGCCACTCATTTGGACAATATCTAGGCCTTTGAGGTCGTCTTCGCCGATTTTTAATAGAGTTTTTATTACTTTAATCCTTAAAGATTTTGGTAGGCGTTTTAAGATTTTTTTATAAGTCTCCATTCGCTTTTTCAAGGTTACGAGCTAATTCTTTTGCGTCAATTCCCATAGGGAAGTTTAGTCCAAAATAATCATCGCCATCTTCGTAGTAGAATGTATCTACTAGAGGTTTGATTAATAGTCCTTGAGATGTCTCCTGTGCTACAAAGTGATCAGTTTTGTACTGTTCTCTCCATGCTTTTGGAAGTGTAATTTGTCCGGTTCCAAATATTTTTAGTGTAGTGATCATAATTATGTAATTTATATAATATCTATAAATTAATTATATCGTGAATTAGCCAAAAAGACAAGGGGATAAACATGGCGATGACCATCAATCCCTCTGAATAATATAATCAAAGACTTTTTCAGAGCGGATGTATTTTGGTGGGTGGGGGATTTTGTCGGAGATTATTAGTGGGCTTACCATTTGATCTCTGCGGAGGCCGCCGTGGATTCCGTAGGGCGTTAGCCAGTTGCAGGTGTAGTTTTTTGAGGTGGTTACTATTATTTCTCCTGAATTTTGGATTTGGATGAGGCTGTGGGATTGGTAGATTGCGTCTGGATATTCTGCGTCGTGAGTGAACTTTAAACTTTCGTCGCGCGTTATCCATTTATTGATTAATTTATTTGAATTTTTGCGGTTTGCGTAGTCGAAAGGGTCTTTTCCTTCTAAAATTGAGTACTTGAATTTGTTCTTTTTGCCTTCTATCTGGGCAATTCCGGAGTCGGAGTAAATTAAGGTCGTTTTGTCTTTTTTGAGCATGAGAAATTCTATGCCTGGGGATGCTGTGAAATTTTTAATCAAATCTTGAAAGTTTCGTTCGTTTAAAATGTAGTTTCGAAATTGTTTATATGACATTTTTCTTCTCCAAAAAACGTTTTTGTTTGGTTTCTTAAAATAAATTTGTGCAAATCCGCTTCCATCAAAATTAAAACTCATTTTACTGACCAAAAGCCCCATCTTTTTAAATGCAGTTTTTAAATGGAACCTTTCGCTTACTTTCTCCATTCCATGATCGCTACAGATTATCAATCTTGTGTTTGAATCCATCATGCGCAGAATTTCGCCGATACCTTTATCAATTTTTTGCATGGTTTTGTAAAGTTTTTTATTTGTTTTACACATATGGGGGAGAGTATCGCAATCTGTGAACCAGGTTACTATTAAATCTCTTCCTGATAAATATTCTCTTTTTGTTCTTTTTAAAACACGCCTGGTATTGAAATCTGAATGGAAAATCCATCCCATTAATCCAGAATAGTATCTGATGAATTTGCTAGCGCCTTTATAGATGATTTCAGCGATTGAGACCGAGTTTTTGTAGTAGTCATATGCTGTTTTGCAACCTCTCAAGTGTGCGTTAAGTTTGCTGTAATATAAAAGGAAATAATCAATGTAGCGAAGGTTTCTGTGGAATTGATTGTGGCCGCTTAAGTGAAATTGAAATGAGCTTTTCCCTGTGAAAAGGGGGACATGAGCGGGACCTGTGACAGATGGAAATGTAGAAGTAGAGGTGTCGATATAAGTACCTTTTTCCATCATTTTTTTTATGTTTGGAATAATATCCTTTTTTAAAAGTGATTCAAAAAAGGTTGTTGAAATTCCATCTAATAAAAGTACTATACATCGCTTTTTCATAACGATATTTTATATCGATGCGAAGTATAGCACAAGATTTTTTAGGATCGGATTATTCTCGAATTGTGTTATCTGCTGCTTCTTGTTTGATTTCTTTCTCACTTTTTTCCGTGGAAA
>SDBT01021619.1_pt1 | contig 10056 bp, 7 predicted proteins | sample 2277101 | NCBI WGS metagenome assembly SDBT01 (sample SAMN10404973, study PRJNA504765) | marine sediment metagenome | isolation source: marine sediment core GS10_PC15, 103 cmbsf | place: Arctic Ocean: Southern Knipovich Ridge | collected 2010
TTTTTCTCGCGCCGAATGCCACCGGCTCCACTGTCGGTATCCCTGCCTCTCTCAGCGATGCGGCCATCTCCCATTCGGTCCGGGCCTTCGACGGCATAATTAGATACCTCAGTTTGTCGGCCAAGGCCCCGACCCGGTAGATCTTCACCACAAGACCATCGGCCGAAAGAACGGTTCTTACAGGATTCTTCTTGATAACCCTGTAGGTCCCCTCCCCCCGGCGGTCTTCCACAAGAGAAACAATCGTTTCTTCGTGGGATATCTTTTTCGATCCCTCTGATGACGACATATTACAGAATTATACCACCTGACCGGATATATCCAAACAAGCTTACACTTGCTTCCTGCCCACCGCGGAGGTAGGATGTGAGTGAGGTCTTGGATTTAGGAAAGGAGTCGGTTATGGCTAAATATGGTTTGGAGCCAGTAGATGTCCCCAAGGTCAAGACTAAGTATCGCTGTATACAGACGAAACTTCCTGTCCCCGAATCTCTGAAGATTTTTGACGAATTAAAAAAATCTGAACCAGAGTCAATGATGGGCCAGCCGCCTATAGTCTGGCACAAGGCCGAAGGATTTCAGGTCTCAGATAAATGGGGCAACACCTGGCTTGACTGGTCTTCCTGCGTCTTGGTCAGTAATGCCGGACATGGAAGAAAGGAAATTATCGAGGCCGTAAAAGAGTTGCTGGAGCAAAACCTTCTGGCAACCTACGTTTTTGTCCACGAAAGAAGAGCTGAGCTGACCAAGGCACTTCAGGATATATCGCCCGACCCGGAAAATTACTTTGTATTTATACTGACCACGGGCAGCGAGGCCACTGAGAATTGTATAAAGCTGGCCAAGACCTATGCTCTGGAAAAACATGGCCCTGAGAAAAAATATATAGTCTCCTTCAAAAACGCATTTCACGGCCGGACATTTGGCGCTCAACTTGCCGGAGGTATGGATAAACTAAAGAAGTGGATTGTGGATGATGGCAAAACATTTATCCAGGTACCGTTCCCTGACGGTTATAAAAATGAAGACACCTCCTTTGGCCTGTTCTTGAAAACGATGGCCGAACAAAACGTGAAACCTGAGGAGATAGCCGGGGTCATGACTGAATCATATCAGGGAGTAGGCCCCGATTTTCTGCCGTACGATGATGCACAGGCCCTGGATAAGTTCTGTAAGAAACATGATATCGTTACTATTTTCGATGAAGTCCAGGCTGGTTTCGGGCGGACAGGGAAAATGTTCACATACCAGCACTACGATATAAGCCCGGACCTTATTGCCTGCGGCAAAGGCATTTCTTCTTCTCTGCCCCTTTCCGCGGTTATCGGCAGGAGTGATATCATGAACCTTTATGCGCCGGGATCCATGACCTCCACACATTCGGCAAGTCCTTTGCCCGTAGCTGCGGCACTGGCAAGTCTCAAAATAATCCAAAAAGAGAAGCTTGTTGAGAATGCCTGCAAACTTGGCGAAATACTTATTCCGGAACTCGAAAGAATAAAATCCAAAAATCCGGACAGATTGGGTTGCGTGCACGGCAAAGGCCTGGTAGCCGGTATCCAGATTGTAAAGAAAGGCACTAAGGACCCGGATTCGGAGACAGCCTTAAAGATTAATGAAAAATGCTTTCATAAGGGACTCTTGATGTTCGCGCCGGTAGGCATTGGCGGCGAATGCATAAAAATTGCCCCGCCTCTCACCACGAACGAAGAGGCCTTAAGGGAAGGTATTGCCGTGCTTGAGGAAGCATGCGACGAAGTATTAGAAGGGGCTTAACATTATGACAAAACAGAAGCCAGGCGAGAGTATTGATGCAACCATAATCGGCGGAGGCATGATTACCAACGACTTGATTCTGCCTTCAATTTATCACCTGCAGAGGACCGGCGTGGTCGGGAACATAAACATCTGTTCCTTAAATAATCCCCCGCTTAAGGCGCTCAAAGAAAACAAGGAGATCCAAGAGGCGTTTCCAAAACAGGATTTCACACCCTATCCATCTCTTTCTGAGTCGCCGAAAAAGAATTTCCCTGAACTCTACAAGGAAGTGTTAAGCAAGATGGCACCGCGGCAGGTGGTGGTAGTGGCTATGCCCGATCAGCTTCATTATGAAGTAGTCATGGAAGCGTTAAAGAGTGATCAACACCTGCTTTGCGTCAAACCTTTAGTCTTGAAATATGAACATGCCAAAGAAGTAGAAGAGCTTGCTTACCAGAAAGGACTCTTTGTGGGAGTAGAGTACCACAAACGTTTTGACCGCCGCTCGCTCATGTCCAGGCGCAGTTACGAGCTCGGCCACTTCGGCGAGTTCGTTATGGGTGAAGCCAAGATGATAGAACCATATTTTTACAGGTTTTCTAATTTTCAGAATTGGTTCACCGCAGACAAAACAGACCCGTTTGTCTATGTGGGATGCCATTATGTGGATCTGGTATATTTTATCACCGGGCTTAAGCCCGTTGAGGTCTCCGTGTCCGGCATTAAAGGTAAATTCCCTAATGGCAACGAAGGTTATTTATGGGCTAACGGCCGGGTCAAATATGAAAACGGCTCTTTGTTGTCTGTAACTGACGGATTGGGCTATCCTGACGCAGGGGCCGGCAGTAACGAACAGTGCCTAACTATGTTTTGCGAAGGCGATGGTAAAACTGGAATGATTAAACATAACGATCAGTTCCGGGGAGTAACGCATTGTTACCTGGAAGATATTGGCTGTGCCGATTCACAATTTAATTATGTCAGCCCTGATTTCTATAGATTAATTCCGTGGGAAGGCAAGGGATACAAACCTGTAGGATACGGGTTTGAATCGGTCGCCGCCACAATCAATACCATTCATCGCATTGAAAATGAGGTCGCCTCTTGTTCCGGAGATAAATCATTAAAGAAGAGACGCGAAATAATCAAGGAGGTCGACAGCAAAGGGATTATAGCTACACCGGCTAACAGCTATATAAATGAATTGGTAGTTGAGGCGGCCCGGATGTCGATATTGAGTGACGGTGACGCTGTAAAAATCGTTTATGGAGACAAGCCGCACGTGGAACCACGTCATTAGTCAGCAATACATCGCAAGAGCACAAACAAAATGAGATTGGCCAACGGCAGGATTTGCACAAAGGATGAAATAGTAACGAATCAGGACCTGGTTATTCGCCAGGGCAGAATCTCTTTAGAAGCAAAAACCGATAACGACAAAGACGAAAAAACCATTGATCTGAAGGGTTCCTATATCCTGCCCGGGTTCGTGGAGCTCCACACGCACGGCGCAGGCCTGTTTGAGTTCACAATCGGCAGGTACGACGTGCAAACCGGCTCCTTTCAGAGCTCTCCTGAAATTTATCATGAGGAACTGCCTAATTACGTCCGTATGCGTACCGCCACGGGAGTGACCAATCTGTATTTGGGCACCTGGGCCACTACGGTGAAACAGCTCAGGTTTTGTTTTGAGCAACTTAAGAAATATATGGATTCCGGCCGCAACGGGAAGGACGGCTGTCTAATCAAGGGCGGATTGCTCGAAGGATCTTTTCTCAATCCCGCTATGTGCGGCGCCCAAAACCCAGATTATGTCCTCCCTTTTGAGGTTAAAATTTTTGATGAGATAAATGAATCGGGGACAATGAAGCTGGTCAATGTTGTCCCCGACTACGGTAAGCAATCCTTTGCGCTGATAAAAAATCTTGCAGACAAAGGAATGTCCGTAGGTGCTGGCCATACCGACGCCACAGCTGATCAGATTAAGATGGCCGTTGATCATGGACTAAAGTACATTATTCATTTTCTTAATGGCCCAACCGGGACGTCTTTCAAACCTTTTGACGGCGGCGGAGCAGTAGAAGGAATACTCCGTGACAACAGGATTTATGTTGAGCTGATTGCCGACGGATTCCACGTTAACCCGGCCTATATGCGGGATGTTATCGAGAGGAAAGGGGTGGACAGGGTTATAGCCGTTACCGACGCGATGTTCGTCAGCCAGGCCAAAGGTGTCACCAATTTTGAAGTCAACGGCATTCCAGGGCAGGTGGGCAAGGAGGGGACGTACGTTCACGTGACAGGAAGCAAGAAGATGACCTTATTTGGCAGTGTTTTGACTATGGATAAAGCCTTTGATAATATTCTGTCGTTTTTGACGCAGGACATGACCGGGGTATGGCATCGCGCTCACAACGCCATGGCTCTTGATCAAGCAATTCCGGCGGCCGCGCGAATGTGCAGCACCAACGCCTGCAGCATGTTAGAGATGTACGGAACAGAAGATCCCGAAACAGGTTCTGTCGAAGATGGCAAATGGGCTGATCTGGTAATAGCTGATATTGAAGGGCAACCAGGAGATTATCGGTTATCGGTCCAAAAGGTTTTTGTGCGAGGCAATGAGGTTTGATTATAGAACCGACATCGGATTCACGTCAACTATAACCTGCGCGCCGCGCACGCGCTGGGCGCGGACCAAGCGCACAGCATTCTCTATCGCCAGGGCATCCGCCGCCTTGATAAGAATGTGCCATCTCCACTTTTCTTTTATCTTTTCTATCGGGGCCGGGGCTGGACCGAGAACCTGAATATCCGGACACTTCCTTGCCCGGTCGGCGATGACCTCAGCCGCGGCGGCGGCCTTGTTTTGATCCTTGGCCGTGCACAGAACCCGCGCGAGCTTCCCGAACGGAGGGTAACCAAGCTGGCGGCGTGCGGCAAGCTCCTTTTCGGCAAACCCTTCAAAATCGTACACTGACGCGTAACGTATCGCGTAGTGGTCTACATTGTGCGTCTGTATGACGACATGCCCTCCCTTTTCGCTTCTTCCTGCCCGGCCCGCGACCTGGCATATCAGCTGAAATGTCCTCTCCGCCGCGCGGAAGTCCGGAAAATTCAGGGCAGTATCCGCATCAACTATTCCGACAACGGTCACGTTAGGAAAATCATGTCCCTTGGCTATCATCTGCGTCCCCACAAGGATATCGATCTCACCGGCCCTGAAGGCGGAGAGGATTTCTTCAAGCGCCGTCCTTCGACGCATGCTGTCGCTGTCCATCCTTCTGACAACGGCCCTGGGCCAGATCCTCTCGGCCACGTCCACGATCTTCTCGGTCCCCACACCCATGTACCTTATGCCCGGGAACTTGCACTCGGGACATTCCTCGGGAGGATCGGTCTCTAGGCCGCAGTAATGACAGACGGCGCGCGAGGTTGCCTTGTGGTACGTAAGTGATATGTCGCAACGGGAACAGCGAAGGGCGAATCCGCACCTGGGACAGCGAACGAGCGTTGAGAACCCCCGCCGATTGAGAAAGATCATCGTCTGATTGCCTCCCGCAAGGGCCTTCTCGACAAGGGTCACCAGTTTGCGGGAAAAGAGCACACGTTTCTTGGCAAGATCTGCCTCGTCGCGCATGTTAACCACCTCGGCTGGCGGCACTCTTCCTCCCCCGACCCGCCTGGTGAGAACAAGCCGGTTTTCTGAAACATGAAAACTCTCAAGTGACGGCGTAGCGGATCCCAAAACCACAACCGCCTTCGCGATCCGAGCCCTCTCCAAGGCGACGTCACGTGCGTGGTACCTCGGGACGGTCTCCTGCTTGAATGTGTTCTCGTGCTCCTCGTCTATGACTATCAACCCAAGAGCGCGCGTCGGCGCGAATATGGCAGACCTCGCCCCTATCACGATGTCGGCCTCGCCGTCTCGTATTCGCCGCCACTGATGGTACCTCTGTCCCGCCTTGAGTTTGCTGTGCAGAACCGCCACACGCTCGAATCTTTCGTTGAATCTTTCCACCGTCTGCGGGGTAAGGCTTATCTCCGGCACCAAGACTATCGCCTGCAGACCATGTTCCACCACATGCTCGATGGCCCTGAGATACACCTCTGTCTTTCCGCTTCCCGTTATCCCGTGGAGGAGCACTGTCGAAAACTCATTACGCTGGATCCTGCCAACAATATCATCGAGGGCCCTTTTCTGTTCATCCGTAAGGATGTGTCTCAGCGGCGCCTTTCTCCTCTCTCCGGATTCCTGAACAACCCCGAGTATTTCTTTGTCAACAAGAGCTTTTATTGGCGCGGATGAGCACGGCACCAACTTCTGCAGGTCCGCCGACGTATAAGCTCCGCCCGCCGTCTTGAGGAACGACACGACCTTCGCCTGAGAGCGTGCCCTTCCTGCCGCCTCAAGCGCCTCCTCTGCCGAAACCGCAAGAGAAAGCAGATTGGCGGTTTTCTCCTTCACGCCGTGCCTTACACCCGCGGGCAGGGCCGCCTCAAGCGCTTCTCCCCACGTGCACGCGTAGCGGTCCGCCACCCAGCGGGTAAGATCCAGCATGCCGGAATCAAGAAGCGGCGTCTCGTCCAGGACCCGTATAATGTCTTTTACCTGGGGGATCTCGGGAGTTTCCACAAAACTCGTACAGTAGCCCACCATCTTCCTCGGACCGAATGGTACATACACCCGTTTGCCGGGCTCGAGGGTGCCTTCCAGATGCTCCGGCACCCGGTAATCGAAGAGTTTATCCACAGGCAGATTCATAGCAATGCGGGCAAACATATTTTTCTCGTACCTGAGTCCTTGGGGCAATATTTCAAATGTAGCTTTGGTTGATTCTAGCAAAGAAGCGTTTACCTATACAAGGTGTGAGACAAATATTAAAGGTGAGTGGAAGGCTGGCTGGAAACTCTAACCCTGGAACTGGTACAATCGCTGGTGGCGCAGGCCAGTGGGGGAGAAAAACAATGGGCGTGAAGGCTATGGCGGAAAAAGCATTGGAACAGGGCAAGGGCATTCTCAGGCTCGCACCAACGTGGGTGCCGAGGGTTTTCTGCGTACCTGGCAGGAGAATCAGACTGCATCCGGATGACTACTACGCTCTCGGTATGAATCGGGGCGGGCTGGATGAACGCTGGTTCTCATCGACCACGCCGGCGGACAACGGACCGCTGACGAGCGAGAACGAGGGGCTGAGTCTCATAGTGTTCGAGGACGGCGCGAAGGAGGAGAAGTTCCTGCTGAAGGACGCGATAGACGAGCTGAAGGGCGACATCATCGGTGAGGCACTGTGGAAGAAGTCTCAGCGATGGCCCATGTACTCGAAGTTCTTTGACAACATGGGACCGCTCCCGCATCATATTCACCATCGCGATGAACATGCCGCGTTAGTCGGGCAGTTGGGGAAACCGGAGGCCTACTACTTTCCGACACAGATGAACAACCACCCTGGTGATTTCGGATACACGTTCTTCGGGTTAGAGCCCGGCACTACCAAGGATCAGGTGAAGGAGTGTCTTCGAAACTTCGCAAAGGGCGACAACAAGATTACCAATATCTCAAAGGCCTACCGGCTCGAGCCGGGAACAGGTTGGAATATTCCGGCTGGGGTGCTGCACGCGCCGGGCAGCCTATGCACGTACGAGACGCAGAAGGCGTCGGATGTCTTCGCCATGTACCAGTCTCTGGTGAACAACCAGGTCATTCCGGAGGAACTCCTCTGGAAGAATTGCCCTGAAGAGAAGATAGGCGATCTTGATTACCTGCTTGAAGTGATCGACTGGGAGAAGAATCTCGATCCCAACTTCGTCGAGACCAATTTCATGCGGCCGCAGCCGCTTGACGAGAAGGAAACTGTGAAGGAGGGCTACCGCGAGTGCCTGATCTGCTACAAGTCGGACGAGTTCAGCGCCAAAGAACTGACTGTCCTTCCGGGAAAGACGGTAACCATCAAGGATGACGGGGCATACGGCATGATCATGATGCAGGGCCACGGCAAGATGGGTCCGTGGGACATCGAGACGCCCTCCCTTATCCGCTACGGGCAGCTGACGCATGACGAGTACTTCGTGGCGGAAGCCGCCGCCAGGGAAGGGGTCAGCATCATGAATCTGTCCGCAACCGATCCAATTGTAATGCTCAAGCACTTCGGTCCAGCGGCGTGAAGGAGGCAAATATGGAAACACAGACTCACAAGCAAAGGTGGCTGAACGCCATCAATGGAAAACCGGTTGATCTACTGGCCTACCACGACTCGCTGTGGGGGGATACGACGAAGAAGTACGTCGAAGAAGGCAAAATGATAGAGGAAGAGGATGTCATTGCGCATTTCAATACCAGTCTTCGAAGCGGTGGCTGGCTGAGAACTTCGCGTGAAGAGTACAGGAAAGCCAAAGTGAAAGCACTTGTTCTATCCGACTACAAGAAACTTGAGATCGCCGACGTTCCTGAACCTGAGGTCGGACCGAGCGACGTGCTGGTACGAGTTCGAGCCTGCGGCATTTGTGGTAGCGACATCCATGGTTACGACGGCAGCAGCGGTCGTCGTGTTCCGCCCTTGGTCATGGGACACGAGGCGGCAGGCGTCGTGGCCTCGACAGGGGCCGACGTGACTGGCTTTCAAGAGGGCGACCGAGTCACGTTCGACTCGATGGTCTCTTGCGGCCAGTGCCACTTCTGTCGCCGTGGCGAAATCAATTTATGCGACTCCCGTCGAGTGCTAGGGGTTTCGTGCGAAGAATATCGCCAGCAGGGAGCATTTGCAGAATTCGTCGCTGTCCCTGCGCACGTCTGTTACCGACTGCCTGCTGCGTTGTCACTGGAACACGCTGCGATGATCGAGCCCGAGTCGGTCGCCGCGCATGCCGTGAACCGATCGCCCGTGACTCTGGGCGACACTGGGGTGGTTGTGGGAAGCGGAATGATCGGACTTCTGGTGATTCAGGCGCTGCGCCTGGCGGGGTGCTCGACGGTGATCGCGGTCGACCTGGACGCGCATCGTCTCGAGGTGGCTCGCTCACTGGGAGCAGACGTAGCACTGAAGGCTGATGCCGTGAATGTGCCCGAGGAGGTCCGCAAGCTCACCAGCGACCGCGGCGCGGACATCGTCGTGGAGGTCGTCGGAGCCAACGCGACGCTGCAGACGGCCATCGAGTGCGCCCGCAAAGGAGGCTCGCTAACGCTGGTCGGAAACCTCGCCCCAGAAGTTGCCTTCCCCTTGCAGGCGGTTGTCACCCGCGAACTGTCTTTGTTCGGAAGTTGCGGTTCCAGCGGAGAGTATCCGACGTGCATTGAGCTCATGACGCGGCAAGCGATCCAGGTCGAGCCGTTGATCACCGCGACGGCAACTTTGGAGGAGGGGCCGGCTTGGTTCGACCGGCTTTATCGAGGCGAACCGGGGACTCTCAAAGTAATCCTACAACCGACGCATTAGTAGAATTTGCCATGGAAAACCAACCGCTACACAATCAAAACGCTCTGGTCCTGGGCGGCGGCTCAGGCATCGGACAAGCCACCGCTTGGCAACTGGCTCGAGCGGGTTGCCGGACCGCCGTAGCAGGCCGCCGCGCGGAGGTCCTGGCCGCCATTTGCCAGACCTATGACGGCCCCGGGGAAGTCCTCTCCCACGCCGCAGACGTGACCGATCGAGAGAGCCTGAGCAAGTTGGTCGCCTGGTTCAACGAGACGATCGGTCCGATCGACATCCTCGTCAACGCCGCGGGGATCAATATTCCCAACCGCTCCATGGCGGCCATGCAGCCCGAACAGTGGGACGAGGTGCTCTGGACCAACGCAACCGGCGCATACAACTGCCTGTCGGCCGTGCTGCCTCAAATGCGCGAGCGCAAGCGAGGCACAATCATTCAGATCAGTTCAGTTGCCGGTAAACGGGCGAGTGAACTCGGCGGAGTCGCCTACTGTGCTTCCAAGTTCGCCATGACCGCACTCGGCACGGCAGTGGGCCAAGAAGAAGCTCCCCACGGAATCCGCATCACCAACGTCTACCCGGGCGAAGTCGACACACCCCTGTTAGAGCAGCGCCCTACGCCCGTTTCCGATGAGCACCGATCACAGATTCTAAAACCCCAAGACGTGGCCGATCTGATCGTAGCCGTTTGCAGTTTGCCCCCCCAGGCACACGTCCCAGAGATCGTCGTCAAACCGCTACAGCAGGACTATTTGTAGAGTAAGCAGCGGCCAGGAGATCTGGAAACCTGCACTTTTTGCTCCCCCGTGCAATCGATCCCAATCACCTTAATTGTCATGATCAACGTAAAGCCGCCGAATGATTTCTTGTGACC
>SDBT01021621.1_pt1 | contig 10055 bp, 10 predicted proteins | sample 2277101 | NCBI WGS metagenome assembly SDBT01 (sample SAMN10404973, study PRJNA504765) | marine sediment metagenome | isolation source: marine sediment core GS10_PC15, 103 cmbsf | place: Arctic Ocean: Southern Knipovich Ridge | collected 2010
AATCAGATCTGAGAAGCTTTGGATCGTAAACATCCAGAACTGTCGACAATAGCTTTTTGTCCTCAAACAGCCATTTGAACTTGTGATCAAGTTGATGGACTAGTGCAGCGTTGTTGTCCACAGCCAGAAACTCCAGTAAACTGTCCCAGGCTCGTACTGAATCATGAAACTTGCGTTTGAAAAGTTCATACATGTTCTCCAGCATAGTTCTCACTTCTTGCTTCATTTTCTAGCATGGCTCTCGCTACCCTTTGTCAGAAATTACTTGTGGGGGGAGGGGAGACTATGAAAGGAGCTTGACAGTGTAGTCCTCAACTCCAGGGTGGCGTAGTTCCAAGCTCGCCTCAATTGTACCGGCTTGCCGAAGAACTGCGGAGATTTGCTTCCAGAGAATCCACGTGTTAACTGTGAGAATCTTACCATCCTTTGCCTCAATTATATACTTGTAGTCAACACCCGGTAGATTATCAGGCTTTGTCGGATTGGTGATCTTTCTAATCTGCGCTATCTCCAGGCGGGGAATTGCCTCTCCGACTCGCAAGGATAGGAAGTCAGTTGTTAGATCATCTATGTCAATTGCTTTCACTTTGGTCTGATAGTGTTCGTTGTTCATTCTCGTTTTTTGCGCTGAGGTTTAGTTCCGTTCATGAGTAGTCCCAATCTCTGCATAGCCATCTCGATTACATGTACTAGTTTGAGTAACTGAGCTTCCTGCGATATCACATGTTCGAGGATTCTGCTGAGCTTATCTCCGTTGTTCCAGACAGACTCCTGCAGCAGCATGAACCGCATTTCCAGATCATTACTGGTGGGCTTTGCCATGCTATTACAGAAGTGCCTCTAGCTAATAAACTTTGCGTCACTTTTTAGGTACGACAGGAACAGTGCGAAAGGTTTATAAGGCGTATCTGTGGGTGAAAGTTCATAGAATGCTGTGCTTGCTAGATAAGGGACTAGAGAATGTGATGTTGAAAGAAACACTCATTTCAGGCGCGATTCCAGAAAGCCCGTGGCAGATTCATAACTAATGTCTAGGGCAGTAAGCGCACCCACTACCTTGTGAGCCGGAACACCAATGAGATTCGCGATCTCCTCTGCGTGATCAAAGTTATAAAGTATTTCGCCGAATGCAGACATCGTCTCCAGACTCAACCGCTGATACTTCTGGTAATCCATGTTCATTAAAAGACAATGGTATCGCTCATTCCAGTCTAGACCAGGATACGCGTCGACTTGCTTGAGCCATTCCTCGACTGTGTATTCCCCGCCTCTGCCCAAACCGCAGTAGTCAGGAAACTCAGGAATAAAGAAGTAGGAGTTCATGTCTCTGTCTATTACTCGGCCGAGCGGGAATAGTCTGCAAACCAAAGGGCGATAGTGATAGACAGTGCAGCCCTTGTCGTTGTGTAGTATGCATCTGCCGGGATGGGATTGGGGGTTCATGGTTCGGAGAATCATGAATGGGAGTTCACTCTCGCTACCGAGGATTTTATCGGCATAGGACCTTGCGAACTCATCACTCGATAGACCGAGCCTGGTTTGAAGCCTGAATGCGTCGTACGGGGAGAGAACTACAGGATCACTTGTGCGATTCTGGCAGCAATGCCCCCTTCTATCACATTTGAACTTGAAAGTGTCCTCGGGTCCGAGGAACCTCAGTATGCCTGAGACACTGTCCTCGAGCCTGGCTAGGGTCTCGGCATCGAGTTTTGCCAGGAGCTGACTTGGTTCTCTGATTCGCATTTAGATTGGAGTCGCGAGGGAAGTTGCGACTGAGAATCAGAGTCTGGGCAGTACTTATGGTTTGTGCTGAATAGGGGGGTGATGAAGGTCTGACCCTAGTAATTAATTAGTTTATTGCCGCAATTTTTTCACTTTAAAGTATAGCGGAGGTTTCTTATTGTCTTGGGAAAAAGGAGTGGCAACCACCCCTAGAAGTGGAAAGTGACGCGTGGCCCTATGCCGCTCTCAACCTTTCCTACATCGACGCCGAAGACATAACCTTGGTCTGTGCCAAACTCATAGAGGTGGCCGTAGAAACTCGAAGATCTCTGCTTCTTGTTCTTGTTGCTTGCAGATATCGGAGCATCAATAATCGACCAGAGCGAAGATCCAAATACAAATGCGACTCCGGTGGCAAAAACAGCAGGACTATTCATCGAGCTGCCCCCATACTTATTATCCACATGACCACCGAGCAAAAGCATAGTACCGCCGGCTACTACCAAACCGTCTTGGATCAAGCCTTTGGTAACATCACCATTATAATACTGCCCCAGACCAGGAAAAAGTAGCGAGAGTACACATGCAAGAGCAGGTGATTTTTCTCCCTCTTTTTGAAATCTTTGGAATGAAGGCTCCTTGGTCATCTTCAGGACATCTTCTATCTTGTAAACAAAGATGTTTCTGTCCATTGTGCGGATCTTGATCGAGACATTGGGTATTTGCTCGATAATCAATCCCCTGATCACAGAGCCGTCTTTCAAGTAAACAACATCCTCATATCCCTCTTGCGCATTAACTGTCTGCGCGAAGAGAACCACAAGTGCCAGAAATCCCCAGACGACAAACTTGCATGAGTTCATTCTTTAGTCCCTCCAAGAAGAAGATGATTGTCAATCAGCAGTTATTGTGAATTGCTTGCCTCGCACGGTTGACGACAAAGCTGTGGCCTCCTATTCGTATAGTCTCTCGATCGCGTATCTCCCTTCAGACTCCAGGACGCCAGCATACACTTGTGTAGTTCTGATTGAGGCGTGGCCTAGTTGTCGCTGAGCAAAACGATAGTTGTGGTTGCTGGCTTTCAGAAGAAACGTGGTATACGTGTGTCTCAAGCAGTGGATGTAGTAATGTTCTGGCAGTCCTGCATCCTTGATGATTCTCTTGAAAGCCTTTTGCAAAGCTCGTTTGCTGATGCGAAGTCCCTTCAAGTTGTTCAAGACATAGGAGTTCTCATTATCTGGGAATCCAAAGGATCTGCGATGCGCGAGATAGAGCAGGCAAATCTCTCTGAATGACGTGCTTATCCAAACAGGCCGCTTCTTGTTTCCTTTGCCAATCACCCTAATTGAAGATCTACCGTTGTCGATTAGAAGATGCTCGCGCCTGAGAGACGCCATCTCATTGACCCTTAGTCCTGCATTTAGACCAAGTTCGATCATGAACCAGTCTCGCACTAGCGCGAAGCGCAGCTCTCGAAGGCCTTGATTAAGAACCTCTGAACATGATTCTCTGAGCGCTGACACTTCCTCTGAACTGAGGTATTTGCTCTCATCGATGATCCAACTCAAATTCTGAGCCTTTCTCGATGTAGTCTGTTCACTTTTCATCAGTTTGGTGAACCTTGCGAAGATTGACATAGGTGCGGAGGGGTTGGCAGGATTTATAAGAATTGTGGTGCCCGCATGCGAACTCGACGGGAGAACGAGGTTGCAGCTAGCGGTGGTCGGCCGGAGTATGCAATGAAGCGAGGCGCTGGAGAATAAGTGATTGAGGCCAGTTTTGTGGGATTAGCTACTCGGCCTGCGGAGAAGAGATAACCGTGGAGAGACCAAAGGAACTGCTTCCGTCGGGCTGGAAACGAGCGCAGAAGATGTTGGCTAACAATATGATACGCGGGTTGGTGCACTTTTCTGATGAAAAGTGAACCTGGAGGAATATCGATTCTTAGGGTTGGGATGTCAAGGGGAAAGAGCGATGTTTCGGCAAAAGGGGCTGAGTCATGATATTTGGGAACCGTCTCTGGTTTGAGCCTCTGGTCTGGTGTTTTCTCTCATCGGCTGGCGTTTTGGCTTGTTCTGTTAGAAAATGATAACCTGCATGTCTGCCAGATCGTGTCGAAAGTCTCATACAGAAGACTCTCCAAATTTCGCACACTTGGTCACATTACCACCAGTCTCCTCCTGAGCGGAACCGGTCTTCCTTTTGCGTCGAACAGGCATGAGGTTCAAGAGAAAGAGATGGATCCTGAGTCCCGCATCGGAATCCAGCGTGGTCAGAAGTTGCCTTAGCCAGTAATCGATGGCAATTGCAGACAAGCCAATAGTGCACAACTTGCACTGGATCAGAAGCAATGTTCTCTTGCGAGTGGGTGACCGGTGACATCCATAAAACAATGTTGACTGTCCGTCAACGGCGAATAAGATCTGGCAGGTAACAGGAACAATCCGACGGGAATGCCAAACGATTGTGAAGCCGCAAATGTAATACAACCTCGAGCGCGTACCTTTCGTAAGTGAATGATCGAGACTATCTGGGTTTATGTGCCACGATGTAGATCAGATCTGCAACGGAGGAGACGCAGAAGCCCCATCGTAGTTTCTGTTCCAGGCAATTCGCTATTCGACGATAACACTCAGTTAGTCTACCGATTTCTTGCTCCCCTTCGTATACCGGGGATATCAGCCAGAATTGACCTCCAGTCTTGATTTCAGTAAATCCCTCGCTGAGTAACGATTTTCTGATCTGATATCGACCATAATAGTGAGTCCAAACGCGAAGGGGGTCACCAGTTTTGCTTACAAGGCAGGAGTCCTGATCCCTGAAGGCTTCCACAATCCAACGTACCTTACCTCTAAGAGCATATCTCAGAAGTCTTAGCACACGCCACCTGTTCAACACAGAAAAAACGACAACCCCCCCAGGCTTCAACACTCGAAAGATCTCGTTGATAGCACGCGAGAAGTGCCGGACGTGATTGAGAGGTCCGAAGAAACACATAGCCATGCTGATAGTTTGATCATGAATTGGCAGGAGCTGGATGGGGGCTAGTAGAAAGCACTGTCTGTCGGGATAAGTGCTCCTTTTGGCAAAATCTAAACATGTTTTCAACATTGACGGGCTATGATCGATTCCGAGGACTTTTAATTCATTGAACGTCGATGCGATTAGTCTTGAGTGGTGACCTGTGCCACATCCTAAATCTAAACATATCCCCGGCTCAATGTCGTGGGCTACGATGTCCAAGATTGCGTTTTCAGCTTCTCTTACCAGGGAAACAGTTGACAATGAGCTAGTGGAACTAGTACGGTAGGTTAACGAGTAAACTGGAGCCAGCTTGCTATAGTACTCTTGGATGTCTTGTTCTAGGAATCGCCTTGCTGCAGGAAGCCTTTCGGAGTCTATAACTTGGGAACACCAGCAGTCCCTCCTTAGGCACGTTGTGTTCTTATCTTCCTGTCTCGATCTCACTTTCAGGGGATCAGTTACTCAAGTTCAGCTAACTCACTCGCTCTTACAGAGTGACCTAGCAACAGTTCGTACCTGCGTTTCGCTTTTTCGACTTCCAATGGGTCAATGGAGAAAACAGGGTTTCTGATTCGACCCTCACGGGTTAATTCGGCAGTACTCACGACCTTGTGATCTACGATCATGTAGTCTTCAGCAAGGCCTGGTGGGATTTGCTTTTCTTGAGCAACCCAAACATCGACATCAGCATTCTGCTGCTCTTCAAGAATGTCAACTAACTCCTTAGACGATCCTCTCGGCAGAATAAAGATCCTTGATATCTTGACGCCTCTTCTTAACGCTGAAACGTTTTCATCCCAGTATTTCCTTCCTTCTGGCGTTTTCCACCACGCTTCAGGTGACACGTAGCTAGTAGACCACACGGATTGCTTTGCATTCTTCATCAGTGTTGTATCGAGGTTAATCTGTTCCTCAGGAGTGGCGCACAAACGACCTTGTGCGAGCTCCTGCATGGTTATTCGAGTGTTTTCTAACACGATATGACTTCTATCACAGAACAAATCCCCTTTATTGCGTTCAATCAGTTCAAGGTAGCAGTTTACAATGATTCTTATCTTCACAGATAGATGGGGATGCTTATGTAGCGAATTGAGGAGACCCAGAGTATCTAGAAGCTGCCATTGACCGGTCTGAAGTCTGATAAGAATGTCTAGCAAGACCGATAGCACTAATCCCAACAGGCCAATCATTAGGCTCTCAACTGTGTCTATCCCGGAAAACCACAATCCAAACGCTAAGGCGATAGAGACAATGGCACCGACTATTATGAATGAATCAACAAATCGCATTAGTGTTCCCTAGGAAGTGTAGTGTGTCTATGAGGCATGGTTGCAGCGACATCAATCCGTGGTCATATAAACGTTGTGCATTCAGCATGCATGTGAAGGACGGAGCGTAATCTCATCAGTAGTTGGTAGCAAATGGAGTTTAGGGTCTTTCGTTGCCTCTGTTTCTGAGGTAGAAATCGATAATGGCCTTCGCCGAATGAAGACGATTGTGAGCCTGCTTGATAACCAGCGCGCCATATTGGTCTACTGCCGCATCGTCAACTTCATAACCACGGTGAATAGGTTGAGGATTCAATAGCAGACAGCCTGTTTGCCTGAGAAGGTCACCAGTAATTTGAAGTCGACCGAGAGACTCTATGCGGCGTTCCTTTTCACGTTTGAAGGATTCCTTTGTAAAGAATTCAATATCTACCCAAGTGTCAGTGTAGACTATGTCTGCCCTTTCGAGTTCCTCTGTCAGTTTCTGGGGCTCCTTCTGCATTCGGTGGCTCCGAATGATTTCGTTAACCTCCAAGTCGTCAGCAACTGAGTGTATCTCCGGTGCAATAATCGACAGATCAACCCCCATTTTGTGACTCGCTAGGACTAGAGAGTTCAACATGTTGTTTTTTATGCCAACAAATAGCACTCTTATTCCTTCTATACGCCCAAATTGCTCCTGAATCGTTAACAGATCGCCAATCAATTGAGAAGGGTGAAACTTCTCCGTGAGGCCATTCAAGATGGGAACAAACGAGGTTCGAGCCATTTTTTCCGCGTCGTCATGGTAAACCAGACGAGCAAGAATGAGATCACAGTGACCAATAGACCGGATCTCATCCCCAAGATCCGCGATGTCAAAGTTTGCCGTTTGCCTATCAACGAATATCCCGTGACCACCGAGTTGTGTCATAGCCATCTCGAACGACACGCGTGTTCTTGTAGAGGTTTTTTGGAATATCATGATTAACGTCTTGTTCTTTGCACTCTCAACGAACTTCTCGGGAGTCTTCTTCATATCCCAAGCGAGTTTCACAATTGACCGGAGTTCATCATTTGTCAAGTCCTTAAGGCTCAATAGATGTCTCATGTTGAATCTACCTTCCTATTGACTCAATTGGTGTCGGCTATATTCTGACAGTGGAATAGTCATTTCTCGGTTCTCCGCGTCGACCTTGGCACCCTTAACAATTCCTCCAAGCTCTTCTTCCAGGGTTCGCGTCATTTCAGCTAAGATGCTGTCGAAAGCTTCGTTTGTAATGACGAATTCAGGAGCCTCAAACAGAAAAGTGCAGCAAGTGCTAGCTGGAGATGGCTGGACCCTGGAGGATACCGCATAATTCCAGAACCTGGTGAGGATGCCTTCTGAATCGCTGTAGACGACTTCACCATCTAATACTCTACCTAGATTGCCAGGAAAGCCCTCCAAGATGTTCCCATTCTTGTACATGTCTAACACCAGATTGCCGCGGACTTTATTAAGATCGATGATGGTTACCGGCAAAAGGTAGGCACATTCAAACAAATCCTTGAGCGTATTTAAATCTTCCTGGATGCTGACATGTTGTCCCTCTAAGATCCCCTTACACAATAAGAAGGGAGGAGGGATTACAGACTTCGGGGAATCACCAAAACTTGAGTACACGTGTTTCCAAACTTTTACATGCAGGTGTCTTTCAAGTTGTTCGACGCTACTGAACCTCGATTTCAAATGTCTCATGATGTCATTGGCCAACGTCTCCATTGAAATTCGGAATGTCGAGAACCCGGTGTGTTTGCTCGTCGTGACCACGCCTACCTTCAGTGCAGGCCATCTCTTTAACACCTGCTCTCCTAGTCTAAGCCGTATTGAACCTGCCATGACTGATATGTCTCCTTCGTTGACTTCAAATCCTCGGCTTCGGAATTGCCACCTAGGCACACCCTGCAGCCGTGAATCACCTTTTTGCCGGTGAAGAATAAGTGTGATGATCTTGTATGTCAAGCGGTCTTTCAATAGGACGCGTTGGGCTAATTGACTCACATTAAATGTTACCTAAGAGGGTGAAAATGGAACAGTCAGAAGATACATTGCCTCATATTCAGTGTTACCGAAGGGAGACACGAATATGGGTGGAGATTCGAGACGAGAATATCTAGCTGCCATCCGAGACCGCTATCTTCAGGCCGGTGTGATATTGCATATCCCGTGAGACAATTCTTCAGTCATTATAACATACTTCGAAGTGCTTCGTACGGTGACTTCCCTTTCAACCCCCCGTGGGGTCGGTGCTGATTCCAGTCTGGCGTTGAGATCAACGTCGTCCGTGTATGAGAGCAGTTGATTGAACTAAGCGTCATCGGTGCCATGTGATCGCTCGACCTTGCAATTCAGTCTCGGCGTTCGTGGTTTGATATAAACACGCCGAATGCCCAGTTTGACAATTCTGCTGGAGGAGAATCACCATTGATTGCGATTGCACCCTGCTCTGTCGCATGTAGAGTCATTTCACTGAGTGATCGTATCTGTTCTGTGGAGATGTTCTTGCACTCTCTTGTGAACTCATACAAAGCATCCAAGCTGGCAAACCGCTCGTCCTCTGGACGGCATGCCCATTGTTTATGAGCGTCGTAGAGATTTGTTGCCATCCCGAAACAAGAGATGCGGAGGTATTTATGAATTGTGCCTACATTCAGGTCTAAGCGGATACTCTTGAGTTCCGCGACAAAGCGGAATCGATGGTCTGATTTGATTCAGTCAATCGTTGAAACCTAAAGAAGGCAGTAGGTTGAAACGGGGATTCCCTGCTGGACAGAGGGGAAGCTGCCTATTCCCAAAAAGCCCTTGACAACTGCGAGCTAGATGTTAGATAGAATTGGGCATCTTTGAATAGCAGCTTTGTCGCTAGTTTTCGAGTCGATCTGTAACTAAAAGGAGGTTTGGACATGCGACGTACACGTACGATCATTGTCTTACTGGTCATTGTTTGCCTCGTAGCTGGCTCCGCGTCAGAGGCTGCAGAGACAGTTTGGGAAAGCGACTCGAAACTTTCGATTCACTGTCTTGACATGGGGCAAGGCGACTGCACACTGATTATCTCACCAACTGGCGACGGCTCAATGCCCCGCACCTGGTAAGGAAAGTCATTGAAGGAATCGGGTTCGAGGATGGAATCGAGGTCACAGACAACAGAAAAAAACCCGAGAAAGTCGCTGCTTGAAAAATGAATTTACACAATCATTGACAAGGACTCGTAATATGCTAGGAGGGACATTCTATGTCAGACATGTGGAAACAATTGGGAGAATTCCTTGCAATCTACAGAGAAAAGGAAGGAAGAGAGAGACCAAGCCAAATCAGAGTCCGCTCCAGAACCGGCGCTCCAGGCTGCGAGTTCCAGGCAATGGCTTTGGAGCAGGGAATCGTGGATCTACACCCCCTACTGAACCGGGCCAATCCTGTCAAAGATGCTCTGCGTGCCATTGCCGAAGCCTATAATATGGACCGGGTGGTTCTTGCCCCCTATGAAAGTTCCAACGTTGCAGGCCCCGTGGTTGTCTCACCCCCCAAGGAGCCCGGCAAATCGTCACCAGGTCTTCATCGACGAAGGCATAAAGAAGGAGTCTACTATTACTATCCAACCACGCACTTGGCCGGAGCCAGACTCTATCCCGTGTATTTCATGGTCGAAGAAAAGCAGAAGATTCACACTCCTTTTCATTGGCATCCTGGTACCGAAGTCCTTGCCGTGTTCAAAGGTAAGGCGAAAGAAAAAATCGAACATAACCACAAAGATATTATGCGGCAAGATGGTCAGATGGTAAACTTTTCCTCCGACCGCAAGCATCAGACAACAAATGTAGGTAAGAATGAACTCTTGCAGGTCTGGGCCTTCCGGGAACTGGTACCACCTCCGCCAGCCTCGCCCCCGTACGCTATTCTAGGCAAGTTATTGAGATCCTGGCGATTACAGCAAAAAGAGGACCTCTCAACCGTGGCTCAACGAGGATCGTTCAGACCTGAGAAATTGGGACAATTTGAAGTTCGTAGCAAGTCCACGG
>SDBT01021622.1_pt1 | contig 10054 bp, 12 predicted proteins | sample 2277101 | NCBI WGS metagenome assembly SDBT01 (sample SAMN10404973, study PRJNA504765) | marine sediment metagenome | isolation source: marine sediment core GS10_PC15, 103 cmbsf | place: Arctic Ocean: Southern Knipovich Ridge | collected 2010
CGGTTGCTATCACTGCAATTCCCCCTTAAAAAAGGGGGATCAAGGGGGTTGTTTCCTCTCATGCAAAAAACCAGTGTTTATGCGACTTTAGCCAGCTAGCTATCAAAAACCTACCCTTCACAGGCCTGCATAAGCCCATAATCACACTATTCTCTGATGACGGCGAGGAGTTCCTTGACGGCGTTCTCCAGGCCAATGAATATAGCGCGGGAGAAGACGCTGTGCCCGATGCTCACTTCCAGCAGGTTCGGGATAGTTTTCATCCGTCTCATATTGCGGAAATCCAGATCATGCCCCGCGTTCAGCCCCAGCTTCAATTTCTCAGCCAATTCCGCACATTTCATCAGCCGTCCGAACTCCCGGTCTTCATCCGCAGTTCCGTATGCGTATCCATAAGGTTCCGTGAAAAGCTCGATTCGGTCAGCGCCCACGTCCTTCGCCGCCTTGATCTGATCTTCCTCCAGCTTGCTGAATATACTCACCCTTGAGCAGCAGCCTTTAAGAGTCTCAATGGCTTTAGGCAGGGATGCTTTCTCAGCGATGACATCCAGCCCATCCTCCGTTGTAAGTTCGCCGACTCTCTCTGGCACCAGCGTACACTGGTCGGGCTTAGTTTTCAGAGCGACTTCTATCATTTCATCCGTCGCGGCCATCTCAAAGTTGAATTCCAGCGACACTATTTTTCTGATCAGCTCGATGTCCCGATCCTGCATATGGCGTCTATCAGATCTAAGATGCGCGGTGATGCCATCCGCTCCCGCCAGTATAGCAACGACAGCAGCAGCCACCGGATCCGGTTCCGTTCCCCCGCGAGACTCCCGCACAGTGGCGGCTTTGTCTACGTTAATGCTAAGCTTTATCATGATTCTCTCCTCCGAGTATCAATGGGTATCTTCATCATTGGTTACCATATAGAATATCGTCAATTTTATCGGCGAATGGCTCTACATCTGCCAAACCTATTAGCTTTAGAATTGGATCTTTAGATGGATCAAGCGCCTGTCCTAATTTTTCAGTAAAATATCTCTCAATCCTTTTCAGTATATTGGCCCCAAAATACTGCTCTCCACAGGATTCGCACTCCTCGCAAGGAACATCGTTTACGATCAGAGATCGGTCATTATATTTATAGATATACTGAACCTTTTTTGCCTTAAAATTCTTATTCCCGCAAAAACTACAGACTTTGCTCATCTCTTGACCCCAATCATGCTGGATACGCATCCAGCGCAGCAGACCACTCTTGCAGCTTCTTCACTCTCTGGTTAGCATCCTGTGGAAGCTGAAGAGGTCTTCCTCTGGCGTCAATTATAATCCCGATGACACCACCGGAGGCTTCTGCCTGCATATTTTTACCGCGTCCTGCTCCCATGTCGAATCCCGATCTGGGCTGAATATCGAGTTTCGCGCTCTCGCCTTCCGCCAGTGGGATAACAAATATCTGACCGAAGCTGATCTCCTCCTGAATCGTGGAGCCATCAGGCATGGATGCTTCTATCGCGATGCAGTTTTTGCCTTCGCTGCTGGTTCCCACAGGAGCGATGCAGGTTCCCAGATTTATGAGACAATCTCTGCGGAAAACCTGCATGGCAGCACCTCTGTTCACCTGCGCCAGAACGCCCAACTGGGGCATCATGAAGATGCTATCCACCGCGAGCCTGGTCACACCCACCGGCAGAAACGCGTCCATCATCATCATTGCCGCCTGACTTCTGCGCGGGGCGTGTGAGAGAACGCCGCCGCTTCCAACTATCATATCCAGCGACATCATATCCACCAGCGTCGCGCCTGTCTCTGTCTGAGAAAACGCGTCAGATATTGTTCTCTGCTGCTGAATGCCTTTGAGACCTACAGCCAGCGACTTGTGCTGCTGAAAAGCTAATCTCAGGGCTTCGCGCGCCACAGCATGCTCCACTATCAATTCCTCCAGCGTTTGGGGGATGGTAGTGGGGCGGATCATTTTATTCTTTATCCTGTTCCTCAGTTGCTTCTCGTCAAGGTGGAAGGGCATCCATTTTGTTATGTTCTCCAGACCTGCCTCAGCCATAACGTTGGCGATGCTGTAGCTCATGCCCAGATTGGCGCTGACAGTCCTGTTGAAAATGCCGTCGAATACTGAAAATACATCCGTAGTTGCGCCGCCAATATCGACACCGATGACCTGGATTCCTTCTTCATCCGCCACAATCTGGATCATAGCTCCAACAGCGCCGGGAGTAGGCATGATGGGCGCATCCGTCCATGACATAAGCTCTTTGTAGCCCGGCGCATGAGCCATAACATGCTGGAGAAACAGATCCTGTATCTTCAGACGCGCTGGCATCAGGTTCTCCCGCTCCAGAACGGGGCGGATATTGTCCACCATATCCAGGGCTGTTTTATCTTCCAGTATGTCTCTAACTATGTCCTGTGCATCTTTATTTCCTGCGTATATAACCGGAAGCTGATAGGCGATCCCCAGTCGCGGCTTAGGATCGGCGGATTTAATCACATCCGCCAGTTCAGCTATGTGAGACGTGGTTCCACCGTCCACCCCACCGGACAGGAGTATCATATCAGGTCTCAGTTGCCTGATGCGCTCCACCTCTTCGTGAACCATCCGGCCATCGTTGCTGGCGATCACGTCCATCACTATCGCGCCAGCGCCCAACGCCGCTCTTTCAGCGCTTTCAGCGGTCATGCTTCGGACGACTCCCGCCACCATCATCTGCAATCCACCACCAGCGCTGCTGGTGGATATATATATATCAACGCCGCTGTTATCCTGCTGTGGTTTTATGATCTGTCCCGATTTGAGGAGTTCCCTGCCTGTAAGCTCTTCCAGCTCCGCCACTGCGTTGAGCACGCCTCTGGTGACGTTTTCCGCCGGCGCTTCCACAGTTGTTGGCGCTTCTCCGCGGGCGATCAGCCTGTATTCATCCCCGCGCTTCTCTACGAGGATGGCTTTCGTAGTAGTGCTTCCACAATCGGTTGCCAGTATTGACTTTAGCTTCACTTTGATCTGCTCCTGAACCATCGGCGGACAGATTTCCTTTTCGCGGACAAATCTTCCTTCTCCCGCTTCTCACGGGATTTCTGCTCGCGATTGACGACCTCTATCATAGTTATCAGCTTCTCAACGTTATCACGTCGTTCCATCATAAGTGCAAATTTCCTGTAATTAGGGAGATCGAATATGGCCCGAACAAAGGGTTCCAGCACTATCATCGCCTGACTGCCAATAAAACTCAGCGGCCTGCCGGATTCCAGAAGGAAAATGGCAGGAACGGTGAGTCTCCGGCTGACAATCTCATCCGCTACCCTCCTCAGTATCTTTTCCCCATCTTCTTCGCTTACATCCTCCGGGAGGATTTCCTCATACGGGTCAAACATCAGTCGATTCCCCAAATCGGGCACGCGGCGCGTGCCCCTAGTGATTCTTTATCTTCTTCTGGATAAATTCCACTACCTCTGATCTGTTATTCTCAAACCTTATGTATACACCCCGGAAGTTCTCCAGCCTGGTGGGAGATGGGAAGGGACTTAAAAGCACGCCGTTCCTGTCCGGGTAATAGCTCTTGAAGGAATCCCACTGCCTGGAAGATTTGCGGAGGAGCGACTTCACTATTATGCAGTCGTCCTGAAATGTATACGTCGTGGGGAGAAAGAATGGCGACAATGAAATGGCAAGGATCGCTACTGATAGGAAAAGAAACGTCGCACTGCTAAAGCTGAGATATATGGCGGCACATAAAATGATCAAAAAAAGGATTACACCGGCTGAAACTTTCCAGTTCCTTTTGATGAGATGGACTGTCCATTGCATTGAAATGGCATTGACACTCTGAGACTGCAAATCCTCTTTTGACATTATTCATCTGTCACAAGCTTATAGTGGGCACGGAATGCCGTGCCCACTATAAGAAATACCGAATAATTCGTTTGTTTATCTCACTCAGGAGATGGTGCTGTATCTCCTTCATCTGCTGAAGGTGTCTCAGGCTGGCTGGCATCCGGAGCAACTCCCTCCTGACCTGCGGGAGTCTCTTCTGCACCAGCTTCAGTCGATTCTTCGACAGGCCTATCTCTAATAGTATCAGACCTATCGGGTGCGTATGTAAGAGATAGGATGAGGGACAGAAGCATGAACCCGACGGCCAGGTAGACTGTGAGTTTGCTGAGAAAATCTGCCGCACCTCTAGTGCCCAGGAAGGTCTGTCCTCCTCCTCCACCAAAAGCCCCAGCCAAACCGCCGCCTTTGCCTGCCTGTAGGAGCACTATCAGAATCAGCAGGATACAAATCGGAACAAAAATGATAAGCAAAATAGTCGCGAACATCTAAGAATCTCTCCTCAAGTATTAAACTTTATAATCTGAGTGAAGGAATCAGCATCCAGACTGGCGCCGCCGATCAAGCCGCCGTCAATGTCCGGTTGAGCCATCAACTCAGCAACATTGCCTGGCTTGACGCTGCCACCATACTGAATCCGTATTGCCTCCGCCACAGGCGATGAATATAATTCCGCCAGCAATTCCCTGATGAACTTGTGTACCTCTTGAGCCTGATCTGGTGTCGCTGTTTTCCCTGTGCCTATAGCCCAAACGGGTTCGTAAGCCATCACAGTCTTGAGCATCTGTTCCTCTGTGAGACCGGCTAATCCGTTGACTACGTGATCTTTTATAACGTCTTTTGTGACACCTGATTCCCTGTCTTCCAGCTTTTCGCCCACGCAGACGATGGGATTGATGGAGTGCGCATGGGCTGCCTTTACCCTTTTATTGACCATCTCATTCGTCTCTGAAAAGTAGGCTCGTCGCTCCGAATGACCGATTATAACGTACTGGCATCCCACGTCCTTCAGCATCAGCGGCGATATTTCACCAGTAAAGGCGCCCGATTCCTCCCAGGACATATTCTGCGCCGCCAGCTTGATATTGCTCCCTTTGATAACCTCCGCCACAGCCAGAAGCGCTGTAAAGGTCGGCCCTACCACTATTTCAACGTCGGTTACATCCGCAACTTTGCCTTTCAAAGCTATAACCAGTTCGCGTGCTTCACCGACAGTCTTGTTCATCTTCCAATTGCCCGCAATTATTGGTTTCCGCATTCCATCCTCCAGGATATTAGGTCTATAGGTCTATGAGTCCATGGGTCTATGAGTCTATAAATATACGGATAGATAGACACATAAACCTAATCATAATAGCTCTTTGCACTTATCAGCACGAAAGTCCGAAATGGCCTGATTGGCAAGCCCATCAAGCTTTCCTGACATAGCATCAAGCTCAAACTGCTTATCCCATGCTTTTGCATCAAATTCGTCAAACCATTTTCTAAAACTGGCAAGCTGCTCAGTCGAGAACTGAGAAACTGCCAACTCAATTTCTTGGGTTGTGCGCATGGTAGAATTCTTCCTTGTAATCACAGCCTGACAATCAAGCTCAACCATCTCAGTTGCCTGACTTGATCATCCCCCAGGTTCCAGAGAGTTTATTGCCGAAGGTTACAGCCTTAGGCGGTAGCCCCAGCAGATCCTCTTCCTCAAAATCACCTTCGTAGAACCGTATATGGTCGATCCACATAGTTACGAGAGGATTCAGGTTTGATGATCTTGAGAAAGAGAACAGAAATACCGCATTTGCATCTTCGAGTATTGATACGAAGGTATGATGCTGCACCGCCCATTCCGTTGTGACAGGTATGTTCTCTATCCGAAAGATGTTTGTCCAGGGGTCATGATTCATCAGGAGATCAATGGCTATTGTCCGATCTTTCTCCGCTTTGACCCAGAAATCTACAGTATAAGTTTCGCCAGCCTCTATCCCGATAGGTATATTGCAGTCCAGTGTCAGGTCGTGCATACCGCCGCCGCCAACGGCAGATATTTCAAACCGGGCAGACTTTTTCCCTGTAACGGAATCATCATCATCTATAATAAGCTCCATGGCGGCTCCGGGTCTGGTGGCTACCGACCAGTTAGCCTGACCCGCCTCAAAATCCTCCTCCATTATGAACTCCTCGACAGCGTATATCCCTACTGTAGCAGTCATGAACAGAGCAGCAAGCAGTACCGTGACTGATAGATATTTGACCTTCATCATAGCACCCCCCTCTAAAGAATTTCACCAGTTTATACTCGATGCTTCAGGTGGTTTTTCACAGAACATGCCGCTGGCTCGGAAACGGGCTGGCAGCCTCGTTCTACTATGGAAACTCTAGTGTGTCTGAATACTAGCTTTTGTCCGATAAAGCAGCTATCCCGGGAAGTTCTTTGCCTTCCATCATTTCCAGAGACGCTCCGCCGCCTGTAGAGATGTGGGTTATTTTGTCAGCGTACCCGGATTTTTGCACAGCAGCCACACAATCGCCTCCGCCGACAATAGTGATAGCATCGGATTCTGCTAGAATCTTGGCGATGGCGAAGGATCCCTTTGCAAAGGCATCAAACTCGAAAACTCCCATAGGGCCATTCCAGATAATGGTTTTTGCGTTTTTGAGTACACCCTTATATGTCGCTATGGTGTTAGGGCCAATATCCATTCCATGCCATCCGTCGCATACACTACAGCGGTGGTATACTTTCGTATTCGCGTCCGGGGCGAACCTGTCAGCCACCACATGGTCTATAGGCAAATATATGGGCACACTCAAATCCAACGATTTCTTGAGCAGTTCCTTTGCCATGTCCAGCTTGTCATCTTCCACGAGAGATTTACCCACCTGCCGTCCCTGCGCCTTCAGGAATGTGTATGCCATAGCTCCGCCGATGAGTATATCATCAGCTTTTTCCATAAGGTGCTCAATGACCCCAATTTTATCAGATACTTTTGCGCCGCCGAGAACAACCATAAACGGTCTTTTCGGGTTCTCGATTGCTTCGCCAATGTATTTGATTTCTTTCTCCATCAGGAATCCTGCCGCCGACTGAGAAATATATTTGGTAATACCAACAGTGGAGGCGTGAGAGCGGTGAGCCGCGCCGAAAGCGTCATTGACGTAGAAATCTGCCAGTTCAGCCAGTTTCTTTGCGAAATCCGGATCGTTCTTTTCCTCCTCAGCGTGAAACCGAAGGTTTTCCAGAAGGACTACTTCTCCGTCTTTCATTTTACTGACTATGGCTTTTACTTCATCCCCAATGCAATCTGGAGCTATAGTCACGGTTTTATCCAGTAGTTTTTCCAGTCTCTCTGCAACCGGTTCCAGAGAGAACTCAGGAACAACTTTGCCCTCTGGCCTTCCAAGATGCGACATCAGGATAGCCTTGCCACCGTTTCCTATTACGTGTTCTATTGTGGGGAGGGCAGCTTTGATTCTGGTATCGTCGGTAATCTGCTTACCGTCCAATGGCACGTTGAAGTCTACTCGGATCAGCACACGCTTCCCCTTTAGTTCCAGATCTTCAACACTAAGCTTATTCAATTATTAACCTCCGAGCTGTTAGCAAGTTCTGGAGATGTTTCTGCATTTTGTCCGGGAGGGCGAAGCTCCCGCTGAGCCGTTGACAGCAAACGGTTCGCCGGGAGGCTCACACTCCCACACGCTGACTAAAACTTGCTTAAGAAACTATATATTTAATGAGGTCTTTAACTCTGTTGGAGTATCCCCATTCGTTATCATACCAGGAAAGTACCTTCACAAATCCGCCCTCAAGCGCCATCGTCGCTAGAGAGTCAAAGATGGATGAGTGAGGATTCCCGTTGAAATCAATAGATACAAGCGGCACAGTTAGGTAAGCCAGGATTCCTTTAAGACTTCCTTCAGATGCCTCTTTCATAGCGTTGTTAATATCTTCTACCGATGCATCCTTCTCCAGTTTAACAACCAGATCAACCAGCGATACATTAGGAGTTGGCACACGGATAGCCATACCGTCCAATTTGCCTACCAGTTCGGGCAATACCAGGCCGGTAGCCTTTGCTGCGCCGGTGGAAGTTGGGATCATGGAAAGCGCCGCTGCACGCGCTCTTCGCAGGTCTTTGTGTGGGCCATCCAGAAGCTTCTGGTCACTGGTGTATGAGTGAATGGTAGTCATGAGACCACACTCGACGCCGAAATTATCCAGTAACACCTTTGCCACAGGCGCTAAACAGTTGGTGGTGCAGGAAGCATTAGAAATTATGTGATGCTCATCCTTGTTATATTTCTTTTCATTCACACCCAGAACGATGGTGATGTCCTCGTCTGTTGCAGGAGCACTGATAATAACTTTCTTCGCGCCTGCATCCAGGTGTTTGGCAGCCGACTCTCTATCTCTGAATAATCCTGTTGACTCAACAACAATTTCAACACCCAGATCACCCCAGGGCAGATTTCCCGGGTCTCTTTCACCCAGAACTTTGACTTCTTTGCCGTTGACTATGAGAGCATCTGGCTTGCATGATACTTCAGCATCCAGGTTTCCCAGAGAAGAATCATATTTAAGCATATGGGCTAAGCATTCTGAATCTGTTATATCATTGACTGCAACAATATCAATTTCGCTATCACCCATAGCAGCCCTATAGATATTCCTTCCTATACGGCCAAATCCATTAATACCTACTTTTATCGCCATTTGGCTACCTCCAGATTTCTGTAATAGTTAATCCAACCACTCTCTTCGGAGACTCTGTTACAACCCCCTGCTAATTGGATACTCCTAATAATTATCACACATCTTGTTGGTTTAGTCAAGATGCTTTTTCTCAACAGATTGCTGCCTCAAAGTAGCCGATGGACAATTGGATCACCAAAGTCATGGATTTGATACTGTATAGGACAGGTTTGGTGTTTCCTTACAGGTGCAATAGGATATTTGTGCTTGATGGAAGCACTTTATATTTGACAAGCATAGGAACCCCATGTATACTTGTGCGAGACTATATCTAGCAGTCGCACCGCAACAACGGAATATATCATGGTGAAGATTCTGACTATACTGCGTAGCGGCAGAAAGCGGGGTGATAAATCAATTTGATCTATCAGGTTCTATATCTATTGGCAGATGATTTTAATGCTAAAATGGGAGGACAAGAATGAAAAGATTAATTCTATTGGCATTGGCAACTTTCATTGTCGGGTCATTGAGTATAGCTTGGGGTGCTGATCCGGATTTATTGGTGTCCTATACCTTCAGGGAAGGAGTGGGCGACACCATCAGGGACGTCTCAGAAAATGGCGCTCCGCTGGATCTCGTTATAGAAGAGCCGGCGAACGTTGAGTGGCTTCCAAATGGTGGTCTGCTATTCAAAGATGTAGACCTGGCGAAAACCGAAGGCCCTGCAACGAAAATCATTGACGCCTGCAAAGCCAGCAATGAAATCACTATCATAGCATGGATTAAGCCAGCTAACCTTGAGTTGACGGGGCCAGCCCGTACTATTACCTGCTCGACTGATCCATCTAACCGCAACTTTACGTTGGGGCAGGACACCACCGGTTACCAGATCCGCCTGCGGACAACAGTTACGGGAAACAATGGATACGAGCCTCCCCTTAGGGTTCCCGATTCGGTCGTACTCGGCGAGATTTCCAAGATTGCCTATACGCGCAACAATGCTGAGGAGGTCAACTTCTATATAAATGGGGAGCACGTTGCAGGCGATACTGATACTATCCCTGGTGATTTCTCTAATTGGAATGACAGCTACCCGTTGGGAATTGGACACGAACTCAACCGCGCAGAGGACCTGGGGCGCATGTGGCTGGGAGAATATCATTTCCTGGCCGTCTACAGCCGCGCTCTTACCCAGAGCGAAATAAATGGCCTGGTGGGAGCGTCTGTTGAGCCGCAGAGCAAGCTGGCTTCTACCTGGGGTGAAATGAAGGCTTTTCGCTAATACAACCTACTTGACTGAAACGTAGGGGTAGGTAAATCATTTACGGCTCTTCGCGAAAGAGTGTGAAAGTCGCATATTTTAACCGCGAATAGGCGCTAATAAACGCTAAGAACAGAGCTTCGGATTGATGTACCCTGGGAGCGCAGGCATCCTGCCTGCCTTGTTGAGCAGAATGTCTCACACACTGGAATTTATAGTTTCCTGGACAACAAGATATAAAGAATTTGCGTTCATTAGCGTTATTAGCGGTTCTCTT
>SDBT01021623.1_pt1 | contig 10053 bp, 8 predicted proteins | sample 2277101 | NCBI WGS metagenome assembly SDBT01 (sample SAMN10404973, study PRJNA504765) | marine sediment metagenome | isolation source: marine sediment core GS10_PC15, 103 cmbsf | place: Arctic Ocean: Southern Knipovich Ridge | collected 2010
TAATCAATTTAATAACCTCTTCATGATTTTTTGGCTTATAACAACAACCCAAATCCTCATAAAAAGCCCTCCCTATGAGAATAGACGGTTTACCCCAAAAACATGCCTCTACTATCATTGTTGAAATAAATGAAATTACCTTATCAGACTTATCCAACAAAGCATAACTATCAATTTTTTCTTCCGGCCAAATAATTTTTAAATTTTTATATCCAAAAGAATCCAATCTTCTTATTTCCTGAATTTGGGCACTATCCTTATTCTTTAAATTAGGGTGAACCCTAAGATAAAATTGCAAATCCTCCCTATCTTTAAATTCATCTAAAATCCTAATTAATGACTCAGTATCATCTTTATAAATAGGGTTTCGATATTCCTCAAAAGACTCGTATTCATCTATCGTAGAATTAAAAATTGCGATATTTGTCTTTCTTTCATCAAAACCAACCGGCAAAAAGCCTATTTTTTGCCCCTTAGCATAAGCTCCCCAAAAATCCTTATTTGTTCTATTTCTTTTATCTACAAAGAAACTTTCCCCCTCCCCATCTCTATAGTCGCCTTTCTCCCTAAAGTTATCCCAATGATCTTCAATATCCCTTTTTATAAACTGTAAATCATGCGGTAAACAATTTTTAAATAAAACGTATCTTGCATCACCGCCCCTTTCATGCGTATAAAAAGTTACCCCCAACTTTTCACATACCTTAACAACCGGCCAAACATCAAAAAACCTACCATTAAAAATATAAACTCGATCCGGTTTCAACCTTTCTAACAACTCGCAAGCCGATTCATAGACTAAAATTGACGATTTCAAGGTTGAAAAAATCTTGTCCTTATACAAAATAGTATCAAACTTATGACTTCTTAATTCCGAAATCAAATAAGTCGCAACCCCAAAACCTATATTTACACCGTAAACACGGAAGTTTTTTAACTCTTCTAGATTTTTAAAGCTCTCAGGAACCCCGTCAAATTTGATATCTTTATTTAAAGAAAATATTTTTTCCTTTAAAATATCTAATCTTTTCATTCCGATATCAAAGCGCAACTTACAACTAAAACAGGTGGATTGGAAGCATTCCGAATTTGAGTAACATCTTTCCAAATTTCCCGCACATTTTAGGACATAAACATCATCCCCCTTTTCTTGATGGTTAGACATTAATTCTAATTCCGTTTCAAAATGTGGGGATGCTATATTATTTATAGAAAAAAATAAAACTTTCATCATTATTATCTTATAAAACTAAAATCTTATGACACTTAAAAAATTCCTGTTCATACATTCTACTTTGTATAACAAAACAAATAAAATTAATTTTTACATTTTTTAAAAACTTATTGATCAAAACACTGTCTGATGGTAACAATGTAAAAGAACAATATTAAACTATAAATTTAAACCTACACACAAAATGAATAATAAATTAAGAACTAAATATGGCCTACCTGAAAAAGTAATTTTTTGTAAAAGCTGTGTCATGTCCAATCAAAGGCCCATTTCATCTATCGAATTCAAACATACCCCTAAAAGCACAAAAAGCACTTTACAGTTCGATGAAAAAGAAATTTGCGACGCCTGTAAATATGCAAAAATTAAAGAAAAAATTGATTGGGAAAAAAGAGAAAAAGAATTAGTACAATTATTAGACAAGCATAGAAGAAATGATGGTTATTATGACTGCATAGTACCTGGAAGCGGCGGCAAAGATAGCTCTCTTCAAAGCCACATTTTAAAATACAAGTACGGAATGCACCCACTAACTGTTACATGGCCTCCAATGTTATATACAGATTATGGTTATCAAAATTTTAAAAATTGGATTGATGTCGGCGGATTCGATAATATTTCATTCAACCGAAACGGCAAGGTAATGAAGCTGCTAACAAAACTTTCAATTGAAAACCTTCTCCATCCTTTTCAAACATTTATTTTGGGCCAGAAAAATTTGGCCCCTAAAATCGCTCTTAATATGGAAATACCTCTAATTTTTTATGGCGAAAATGAAGCTGAATACGGTAATCCAATAGCCGACAATTCCACATCACTAAGAAACAAGTCGTATTTTACAATGAAAAATTTAAATGACATTTATTTGGGAGGAGTATCTATTCGAGAGCTACAAGAAAAATATTCTTTACCATTAAGCGACCTAATGTCCTTTTTACCCCCTCGACATGAGGAAATAAAAAAAACAGATATAGAAGTTCACTATCTAGGATACTATCTAAAATGGACCCCTCAAGAAGCATATTATTATGCCGTCGAAAATACCGATTTCCAAGCAAGACCATTCCGCTCCCAAGGAACATACAGCAAATACAACAGTATAGATGATAAAATTGATGATCTTCATTATTATACAACCTTTATTAAGTTTGGAATTGGTCGCGCAACTTATGACGCCTCTCAAGAAATTCGAAATAATCACATAACACGAGAAGAAGGAGTTGCTCTTGTAAAAAAATTTGATGGAGAATTCCCAAACAGATATTTTCAAGAAATCATGGATTATCTAAAAATGGACGCTTCTTATTTTCATGAGCTATGTGATAAATTTAGATCGCCCCATCTTTGGGAAAAAGTAAATAATACATATAAATTAAGACACGCAGTTTACAATACATTGACAGAATCAAATGCAAGTAAACAAAAGAGCTCACAACAAGTTATAACTGCAAGAATATAGAAAATTATCACCTAAAAAATATTTTAAATTCATAGAAAATCTCATTAGAAATCTTTAAATAAACAATGATAAGGCAACAATCTTGAACCATAGAATAATAGCCAGACTTGACATTAAAGGCCCAAATCTCGTAAAAGGAATCCACCTTGAAGGGTTAAGAGTTCTCGGCAAACCTGAAACTTTCGCAAAATACTATTATGAAAACGGTGCCGATGAGTTGATATACCAAGATGTTGTAGCAAGCCTTTATGAAAGAAACAGCCTACATGAAATTATTTCTAAAACAGCAAAGGAAATTTTTATTCCTCTCACCGTAGGCGGAGGGATACGATCAATACAAGATATAAATAACGCCCTCAGGGCAGGAGCCGACAAGGTTTCTTTAAATACCGCCGCAATCAAAAATCCTGATTTAATAAAAGAGGCCTCCAGAATTTTTGGCTCATCAACAATCACTATTACAATAGAAGCAATAAAACAAAATAACGGGGAATATTTCGCTTATACAGATAACGGCAGAGAATATACAGGAATCGAAGTCTGCGAATGGGCAAAAAAAGTTGAAGAACTCGGCGCTGGAGAAATCATTTTAACATCTGTCGATAAAGAAGGAACCTCAACCGGTTTTGACATAGAACTTACAAAAAAAGTTACCTCCATTGTGTCTATTCCAGTTGTAGCACACGGAGGAGCCAAAAACCCTGCCGATATTGCTGAAGTGATACACAAAGGCAAAGCCGATGCCGTTTCTATTGCATCAATGTTACATTATGGCTTTCTCAAAAGAAATGATCCTAACAATGAAATAGCAAAATTTAAGACAGAAGGGAACATTGAATTTTTAAAAACCAATCAAAACTGCAAAAACTTTGGTTCTGAAAGCCTCTTATCCATAAAAAAACATTTAACCTCTAGCGATATAAAATGTCGTCTTTGAAAAAGTCATGAAAAAAATTGATGTAGCAATAATAGATTATAAAATGAGCAATCTCTTCAGTGTACAATCTGCATGCAGTTTTGTAGGATTAAGCTCAATTATAACATCTGACAAAAATAAGATTTTAAACTCAAAAGCCGCAATATTGCCCGGCGTAGGCTCTTTTGCAAAAGCGATGCAAAATCTTAACAAATTAAACCTAACCAACATAATTCAAGAATTTATCAATACTGGAAGACCATTTTTAGGAATATGTTTAGGACTGCAGCTGCTATTTACTGAAAGCGAAGAGTTTGGGGTTACAAAGGGATTAAATATCATTTCCGGTAAAATAAAAAGATTTCCCTTACAAAATACGAACGGCAAAAAAATCAAAGTTCCACATATCGGCTGGAATCAAATCGATAAATCAAAAACAAAACCCAAGACAAATTGGAATGCGCAACCCTTGCAAGATATTAAAAACAAAGAATATATGTATTTTGTACATTCTTTTTATATAGAGCCTGACAATGAAAGTTTAATATCAACTAAAACTACCTATGAAGAGATAGCCTATTGCTCAAGCATTGTCTACAACAACATATTTGCATGTCAATTTCATCCAGAAAAAAGCGCTTTCGAAGGTCTAAAAATTTACAAAAACTTCGCTGAAACAATAAAAGAAAAAAATCTTTCTCAACCAATCTCGCCTATATTTCCCCAAACTTTACGAAAAGCTTCCGCAACATCATCTAGATCTTGAGAAGACATGCCAGGCCTAATTAACTCGTGAGGAATAAGAATATCTTCGTACATTTTTTCGGCGACAGGGCAAATCCCCCTTTCATACCTTACATTCCCTTGATATTTACTGCAACTCCAAGGACAACCGGATCCATATGCGGTTTTATTTTGATAAAGAGGCTGCAAATAAAGTGGTTTTATATAGCCAGAAGATATTCTAACCCCCTCCGACTCTCTAAGCTCTGTTGGCATAAGCTCTGCTTTTACGGCTTCAACAAACTTATTTCTATGTATACCCGCAATTTTTTGATTAAATTTTATCGGTTGCACACAAAATGAATGCTTACAACCTGAACGAATCTTTACTAATTCTAAACATGGAATTTCAGCTAACTTAGAGTTCAAATAATTTACGTTATCCAACCGCTTTTCTATCAACAGATCCAATTTTTTTAACTGTTGCCTAGTAATTGCCGCCTCAATTTCGGTCATCCTATAATTAAAACCAATCATATTAATTAAATCATTAAATCCTCTTCCCCCAACAACAGCTTCTGCATGATTTCTTATCATCCTAATCTTTTCTGCAAGAAAATCATCATCTGTAACAACAATACCCCCCTCACCACAATGAATATGTTTCTGCTGATTCAAGGAATAAACTCCAATATCTCCCAAAGTCCCCGCATATTTTTCTTTATACTTTGCCCCCTGAGCTTGGGCACAATCCTCCACAACAATCAAATTATGCTTTCTTGCCAATTCATTTATTGCTTCAACATCATAAGTATGCCCAAAAAGATCTACAACAATAATAGCTTTCGTTCTCTTTGTTATATTCTTTTTTATAGATTCAACTGATAAACAAAAATAGTCTTTCTCAATATCCGCAAAAACTGGAATCGCATTATAGACCAATGGAGCAATTGCAGAAGCGGGAAAAGAAAACGCTGGAACAATAACCTCATCGCCAGGCCCAACACCTACAGCTCCCATAGCACAAAACAGACCCGAAGTAGCAGAATTAACAGCTATTGCATTTTTAACACAAAAATATTCTGCCCATTCTTTTTCTAATGCCTGTACCTCTGGTCCACCATAAAAATCCTCATGCCAAGACCCTAAAAATTTTGAAAGCACCCCAGAGTCGATAACTCTACAAACTGCAGACTGCTCCTCTTTCCCCATTGTGATATAAGCTGGAAATTTCTTTGTCCTTACTTTAGGACCTCCATTTATTGCCAACTTCGGCATGAAATTACCCCGTAAATTTTATATGTTAACCTAACTTGATACTTTGATTAACCTCAGAAAAGTTTTCTCCGCACCCTTCGATACATTTTTACTTCGTAAAAACACTCAGGGCAAACGGATGCGGTGGCAATTTAGATTATGTTATTCAGAAATAGTATCATATTTGATTTTGCCTAATCTTGATACCAAAAGATTATTATCTTCGGCATTTTCAAACATATTCTTCAGCTCAGAACAAATTTTTAACGCTTCATAAGCGTTGGTATCTGTACTTTTCAACTGTATCCCAATAGATAAATGTTGGTAAATGTTTTCAGCCGCATAGTACATAAACTTGTCACTAGAAGTTTTTATTTCATCAACTTTAACCGTATTCCTATGCCCCTTAAAAATCTTATTCTCTAAGACATCATACATTTCTATTTTCATGCCAAAATCAACTATACGAACCCTCTTTTTTTCAAAAACAAAATCCAACTCAAACATTGTGTGAAAATTACAATCAACCACTTGTAAAAAAAACGGTTTTTTATCCCTTAAATGTAAAATTGATGAAACACTAGGGTCGTCACCATAAAAATCATAACCTCCCCCTATAACCTTTGCATCTTCAGTTTTTCCTAATAAATAATTTAAAAAATCAACAAGGTGTGTACCCATATGCAAAACCCCCTTACCGTAATATCCTGTACCTGTAAGATATTCACCATATAAACCAGAACTTATTTCACTCTTAATTTTCTCAAATTCCGGCACAAAACGACGTGAATAATTAACTGCGATAGGAATATTCTTTTTTTGATAAATACTTATTATCTCTTCGGCCTCACAAACAAATTTCGTTATTGGTTTTTCTGCAAAAATCAATTTTAAAGGAAACCGTGAAATCTGTTTTAACATATAATAATGATGTTCATCAGGAACAGGAACACTTACAACATCAACTCTAAAAGAATTAAACGCTTCTTTAAGGTTCTTAAATGATCTACCTCCCCATACTTTCGCAGCTTTCTTAGCCTTAGATTCATCTACATCTATAAATCCTAGAAGATTAAACCCTTTTATCATTGAAAATGCGTGAGCATGTGTTACAACCCTCTCATCGTTTGGGAAATCATTAAAAGCGCCTATACCTCCCGCTCCAATTATCAAAACATTGTAGATGTCACCCATAGAAAAACCTTAATAAAATTAAATAATTATGTTCCAATTTACAGGATCGCCTTTTTTTACATCACAGGAAACTTTTTTACCTAATAATAAATCAAAATATTTAGGAGACAAGCCAAAACCCGGCCTAACTACTCTCAAATTTTCTGTTGTAAAAACATCCCCTGCCCTCATATCTTCTGCAACATACAAAGAACGCCTAAACTGCATAGATGACTTCTCTCTTTCTGATGCATCATAGCTAATTTTTCCCAACGCTTGCCATACTCTCTCTGTCTCTATAACAAGATTTTTCATCTCATCTGGCTCTAAAGAAAATGCTGCATCAACTCCCCCTTCTGCCCTTGAGAGAGTAAAATGTTTTTCTATTACGCTTGCACCAAGAGCAACGCTAGCAACACTCACACCAATTCCACGGGTATGATCTGACAGACCTACAACACAGTTAAAAAGACTTTGCATATGAGGAATAGTGAGAATATTGGAATCAGCAGGATCCGCAGGATAAGAACTGGTACATTTAAGCAAAACAATTTTGTCATTTCCTTCTGCGCGAATTGTTTTAACCAACTCATCTAACTCTGATAAACTTGCCATACCGGTTGAAACAATTACCGGTTTACCAGTCCTAGCAACCTTACGAATAAGGGGTAAATGAATGTTTTCAAACGAACCAATTTTATAACACGGAACATTTAAAAACTCTAAAAAATCAACCGCCGTTTCATCGAATGGAGTACTAAAAACAATTATCCCTAGCTCCTTACATTTGTCAAAAATTTGCTTATGCCACTCCCAAGGAGTACATGCTTCTTTATAAAGCTCATGTAGCGATTTACCCTTCCATAAACTCTCCTGAGTTTTTATAAAAAAATCACCCCCTTTTACATCTAATGTCAAAGTATCAGCTGTATATGTCTGCAACTTCAATGCGTACGCACCAGCTTTAGCTGCAGCTTCAACTATTTTTAATGCTCTCTCAAGAGACCTATTGTGGTTTCCAGACATCTCTGCAACAATAAATGGTGCGTGATTGGGGCCTATTTTTCTTTCCATTATTATTATTTCATTTTTCATGTCATACCTTCTTCCATATTGTGCATCATTATATATCGTACCCAAATCTTATAAAAAATATTATAGCGATATCATTCACTAACAACAATTCCAAATTTTCATAAAAACTAGAAAAAAATAAAATTCAAACTACTCTTATATCTAAATCTAAAAATTAAATTATAAATTATGAAATCAGAATCACTAGCAATTAAAAAATACTTAAGAACAAAAATCAAAGAAAAAATAAGCAAGTTGGACAGTAATTCAAAAAAGCTTGCAGCCAAAACCATTCAAAACATCTTTCAATCTCTAAACATCCTTAAAAAATCCAACAATATTGGTTTGTACTTATCAAAAGAAAACGAAGTTTCTACAAAGTATCTTATAAAGACTCTTATTGCTAATAAAAAAAGAATCTTTCTTCCCAAAGTTAATAAAGAAAATCTTGAATTTAAGGAAATAAAAACTTTTAAGGATTTAGAATTAGGTTGTTTCAAGATATTTGAACCTAAAGCCAAATGTAATACTATAAATCCTTCAAATCTCGACTTATTAATTATTCCTTGTTCCTCAGTTGACACCCAAGGAAACCGTCTCGGAAAAGGTAAAGGGTTCTACGATCGATTTTTAACAAAACACAAAAACATAAAAATAATCTGTCCTGCATTCGACTTGCAGGTGTTAAATAAAATACCACATGAAAAACATGATCGAAGAATAGATCTAATAATAACAGAAAAAAGAATCATCTTTCCTGAAGCAGGCCATATTTGCACTATTCTTGATGGGAAAAGCCTATCAAATAAAATATTCTCACAATTAAAAGTAAAAATTAAAAGCAAAAAAATCAAAGCGACTCTTTCAGTAATTCTCGTTGGAGACAATCCCGCCTCCTTAAACTATATAAAAATTAAAAGTAAAAAATGCAAAGAAGTCGGAATCAATTTTAAATTAATCAAATTCAAAGGAAAAAGTTACGAAGGAAAAATTTTAACAAAAATAAAAAAACTAAATCTAGATCCGCAAACTTCGGGAATTATAGTACAACTGCCACTTCCCAAGCATCTTTCTACACAAAAAATAATAAATTCTATTTCCCACAAAAAAGATGTTGACGGCCTAACCAAGAAAAACCAAATAAAATTCTTAAGAAATAAAAAACATTTTCCATGTTGTACCCCTCAAGCCATCCTTTCTCTTCTAAAAGAAAACAAAATTTCTTTGCAAAATAAAAATATCGTTCTTGTAGGTTATGGAAATCTTGTTGGAAAACCTTTAGCACAAATGTTAAAAAAACAAAATATCAAATTCACGGTATGCGACGAAAAAACAACCAATATCAAAAGAAAAACCCTCCAGGCAGACATTTTAATTAGTGCAACGGGAGTTCCCCATTTAATAGACGAAAGTTATATCAAAGAAAAAGCTATTATTATAGACGCTGGATCCTCCAAATTTGAAGGGAAAATTGTTGGAGATGTTAATTTTAACAGTGTAATCACAAAAGCTGCTTTTCTTTCTCCTGTCCCAGGAGGAGTCGGACCTATGACAGTTGCAATGTTACTAAATAATACAAGCGAATCTTATACAAGGCTAAATACATAACGAAAAACATCTTGTCAACACTTGTTTATTTACTTTGTACACTCAAATTTCAAAACTTCAACCCCTCTTTCAATTTGTTTGCCCTTTTGCTTATAACCCGCTTTTTTAAAAATTTTTGCTGAAGCAACATTAAACGTCTTTACATAAGCAACAATTTTTTTTACTTTAAAACCTTCAATCAATTTATTGGAGGCTTGCTCTAAAATATTGTATCCCAAACCTTTTCCCCTATACCCAACAGACAAACTAATATTTAATAAATATACGGCACTCTTCTGTTTTATTTCATCAAATCTTACCTGTCCAATAAAATCTCTCTCGCAAGACCGAACAATATAAAAAATACAATTCTCATCCCGAATTTTATCATTAAACCACTTAATATGATCCTCTAGCCTAATTGTATGTTGATTACACGAATTTTTCCTTACAATTGGATCATTTGATAAATTAAAAATGTCCATTAAGTCAGATTCTTTTGCTCTACAAATTCTAAAATTCATCTCAGCTAACTTTCGAATCCTCAAAAAAAGAAACATCTTTTTCAAAATCAACCAAGCTATCCTTAAAGTCCTTGGCTGTTTCAACAGTTACAAAGCCGCCTAAAGG
>SDBT01021624.1_pt1 | contig 10053 bp, 10 predicted proteins | sample 2277101 | NCBI WGS metagenome assembly SDBT01 (sample SAMN10404973, study PRJNA504765) | marine sediment metagenome | isolation source: marine sediment core GS10_PC15, 103 cmbsf | place: Arctic Ocean: Southern Knipovich Ridge | collected 2010
ATAGAGCAAGCTCTGCCAGGCTTCATCGTCCGACTTGCATGTGTTAAGCACGCCGCCAGCGTTCGTTCTGAGCCAGGATCAAACTCTCATATTGAAAATCCTGAAATCATTAACCAAGCTTGGCCTGCAAGTCCGATTTTCAAAGAACAATGCCCGTTTCCGAGCGAACGTATATTATAACTGGAGAATCCGTATTTGTCCAGTCGGATGGAAACCACTTCCAGGAGCATTCCATATACCCTATCTACCCCTTTATACCACCCCATAAATACACAGTCAAGTGCCTTGAAAAACGCTTTATTAATAGGGCTCAGGAGCAAATTCAGACCCTGGCTTAAACAATGTTTGATAAATATTGGTAATCGGGGCCACGGGCCCCCTTTTACTGGTTGCTCTCGCATCGAGGCCGCCTAAAGCAAAGAATAGTCATTTAAGACTGTGGTTTTCTTGTATTGAATCTAATGACTTTAAGAGGATGCGCTCTGGGTCGTCTCGACCTATTAAGTCCAGCCCGTGGCTGGCTATGAATAGCTAGCCACTCCCTGCTCGTTCATGTGCTGGGTGATAATATCTTTGTGCGTCCGCTCCGACTCAAGCAGCCGGCCCATCTGGTTCATATGGCCAGTCTGCTCGTAGCGCTTGAGTTCCTTGTGTTCATTGAGGTAGCTCTCCACCATATTGTTCTCTATCTTGAGCGCGGCCTCGAAGGCCTCCTCCCTTGTAAGGGAGGTTACGCGGAGTTTACTCTCCATGTTGTCAAGGTAAATGAGGGTCCTTGATATGATGCCGCCTGCGGGAAGCGCCGGCACTTCCGACCTGTCGTCTTCAAAGGGGCCGTAGGCCTCAATGAGCGCCAGTATCTGCATGTGCTCCAACTCCTCAAAGGCAAGCTTTTCCCATAGACCCGCATCGTCAGGGAACCGGAGAGCGAACATCTCGTATATCCCGGACGCCGCCCTCTCAACTGCCATGCAGCCCTGTATCCTCTCGGTAATTCCCAACTTCAGGCCACCCCCTTTCTCATATCTTTAAATGTTGATATTCAAGTCTACCACCAATTATATGCATTTTATCAGCCATATAATAGTAATTATTTGATTGTGCATATAAAAACCCACTGGTATAATAAACGGATAAAAAAAGAAAGCTCAAAAGGGGGTTATATCATGGGGACTGAGCATCTGACACTTCACAGGATATTTATAAGAAACGCAAAGCGGCTGGGAAAGAAGCTCGCCATAGCCGACAGGGCACGGGACAAGCGCATCTCATACTCGGAAGCGCTGATAGTATCCCTGATACTGGCAAGGAAGTTCCGACGCCATGAAAAGGGTTTTATAGGCATCATGCTCCCCTCCGGGGCGGGGGCGGCCCTTTGCTCCATCGCCGCACTCATGAGCGGGCGCGTGCCTGTGATGATCAACTACTCAGGGGACGCTGAAAAAAACGTAAAGCACGCTCAGGACAAATGCGGCTTCAAGACCATCATCACCGCTCGCGCTCTATTAGAGAAAATAAACTGCCCTGAGATGGACGGCTTTGTTTTTGCCGAGGAAATGATGGCGGGCATAAACATCGCGGACAAGATAAAAGGCCTGATAACATCCAAGCTACCGCTATCCATGCTTGAGTCGACCATCCACAAGGGCAAAATGGAGGAGAACGCGGTAATCCTGTTTACGAGCGGCTCGGAGGCATTGCCCAAAGCGGTGCAGCTCACACATGCCAACATCTCCTCCAACGTCGAAAGCGTCGTCGATCGGCTTTCCCTTACCGAAGACGACCTCTTCCTTGCAAACCTGCCCTTCTTCCACGTGTTCGGCATCACCGCCAACCTCTGGGCGCCCTTGAACACGGGAATGACAATGGTCAGCTACGCAAACCCCATTGACTACAGGAAGATATGCGAGATCATACAATCGGAGAAAGTCACGCTGGTGGCAGGTACGCCGAGTTTCCTCCTTGGGTATCTGAGAAAAAGCGAACCAGGGGACTTCGATAGCGTAAGGATCTTCCTTGCCGGGGCTGACAAGTGCCCGGACTCCCTTAGGAAGGGCTATCAGGATAAACACAACAAGGTCCTTTTTGAGGCTTACGGGGCCACGGAGACCTCGCCGGCCGTGACCGTGAACTCCCCGGAGATGAACAGGCCCGGAAGCATCGGCAAGCCGATCAAGAACGTAAAGGTCCGCATAGAGCACCATGAGTCCGGCGAAGAATGCGATACCGGAGAGCAGGGCAAGATACTGGTCAAGGGCCCGAACATCATGAAGGGGTACTTCGACGACATTGAGGAGACCTCGCGGAGGATCAGGCATGGCTGGTACGATACCGGCGACATGGGCTACATGGACGAGGACGGATACCTCTGGCATACGGGAAGGCTCAAGCGCTTTACGAAAATAGGCGGCGAGATGATATCGCTTGTTAAGGTGGAGAACGCGCTTGAGAAATTCCTCCCTGAAGAGGTGGAATGCTGCATTGTCGAGATCCCGGACCCTGTAAAGGGCGCAAGGATAGTGGCTGCCACCACAAGGGATATAGACAAGAAAGCAACGCTCAAACATATGGGAAAAGAGCTTTCAAACATCGAGCTGCCAAAGGAGTTCGTTGTCATAGAAGAGTTACCGAAGATGGGCTCTGGAAAGATAGACTTCCGCACCACGACATCCATCGTAAAGGACATGCTAAAATCTTAGGGTCACGGGGGGTCAAGGACCCCTTTTACTAACAGCTTGGTGTCACGAACCCCCTTTACTTGGGCTTGCATGTAAAGAGAGTTTAATAAAACCCCTCCGTGAGGGGCAAGGAGATATTATCGGATGAAAGAGGGAAAGGGTCTTCTGCACGATGCCGTTGACGCCCACGGCGGGCTGGAGCGCTGGAAGGAAATAAAAGAGATAACCTTCAGCGCACAAACCGGAGGCATTGCCCTCCCGTTAAAATTACAGTTTGGCGCATTCCGGCACTACAGGGGAATAGTCTCAGCGGACGCCGAGCACCCCTACGCCGCCTTCACCCCACACCCGCGCCAACCCATGCAGGGCGTGTTCCAGAACGGCTCAGTGCGCATACTGGCCCCGGGCGGCAGGGTCGTGGCCGAACACAAGAACCCCAGGTCGCGCTTTGGGGACCTGACGCATATGTTCATGTGGGACCCGCTGGACTCGCTGTATTTCGGGGGCTACGCCATGTGGAACTACATGAACCTGCCCTTCCTGCTTACCGCGCCGGGGTTCGAGCTATTTGAGATGGACCCGTGGGATGAAGGCGGGCACAAGTTACGCAGGCTCCACGCCATATTCCCCGCGCAAATGCATACCCACAGCAGGGAGCAGACATTCTACTTTAGCGAGGACGGGCTGCTGGTGCGCCACGACTACACGGCCGAGGTCTTCGGCTCCTGGGCAAAGGCCGCGCATTACTGCGTGGGGCACAAGGAGTTCGGAGGGCTGACCTTCCCCACCATGCGAAGGGTCTTCCCGCGCAAGCAGGACAACACGCCTCTGAGACTCATAACCCTGGTGTCCATAGACATTGGGGACATCAAACTGGTCTAGGGGTCATAGACCCCTTTTCTTTTATATGTTCATTGCTCTGCCCGATTTTCGTCTGAACCCTTTGAATTTGAAGCGATTTTCGCACATTTGCCGCGTTCATTTTGTTCATTTGGGATATGGGCTCAAAACTGGTCTGTTTTAAATGAATCGGGGCGAGGGCGAAATTTCGGTTTTTCTCTCTACTAGAGTTATCGCCCTGCGGGCGATAACTCTAGTGTACACATGCGCTCAAGTGTCTGTCAAATATCTTTTAGTTAGTCAAGTTGTCAGCAACTGAAGTTTAAATTTGGAAGGCAACTACCTGGAAATAAAAAGATTCTCCCTCTAAGAAAAGTCAGCGCATCCCCTCGCGCAGACTCGCCACGACGCTTTTTGCCGTCAGCCCTTGTTGCTCTGGCGCATTAAATATACCCGTCCACCATCCATTCGGACAGTTTAGGAACCTACGGTTTTCAGGATTTCCATTTCCTTGCGGAGGATTGTATTGACCAGAATATTCAGGGGCTTGTGTCCCTTTTCTGCACATTCAAGGTAGAATTGCTCAATTTCAGGATCAAGGTAGATGGGCACCTCATGCTCGCTTGAGGGTCTGTAGAACTTCCCCTGCTCTGCGTCTGTAAAATCATATTCTTTCTTCATGGCTTTTTCCTTCTGCTGGCATACTGCCTACGCTCCTCGGCAGTTGCCCCTCTAGCTGATATTATTCTAGCAGATTCCACTCAAAGCACACAGATTTACTCCCCCTCCACTATCATATTCTCATCTAGCAAATCAAAAACCCTCTCCCTCTAAGAAAAGTTGGAGCTTTGCGACAAGTCGTCACGACGCGGAGCATCCTCTCGCGACGAGTCGCCGCGACCTCTTTGCCGTCAGCCTTTACCCTCTGCCACATTAAATGTACCCGTCCCCATTAATTACGTCCCCATTAATTATGCTGAAAAGGTAGCATGAACTCTTTTTACGTTAAAGTAGAAAATAGGTGTGTGTCACCTATTTATGGTATGGTGTCCCACTATTTGTATTATTATTGAAACGCATAGTAATTCAGAACATTTTAGCTGGCTTTGTGCAGGAGTTCTGTAAAAAACTTGACAAAGAGTTAGAATATATTGAGGATATAGGTATGGATACTATTATTGATAAGCTGCCGTCAGACTACAGGGATGACGTTGAAAGTGCTACACGCATTCTCGCGGAGTTCGGATGCAAGGAAATATATTTGTTTGGTTCACTTGCTAAGGGTTCGTCAAATGAAAAGTCTGATATAGATATTGCTGTTAAAGGATGCCCACCAGAGAAATTCTACATTGCTTTAGGTAGATTGTTGATGGAATTAAAGCATTCGGTTGACCTCGTTGACTTGGATACTACTCCGTCTCTTGGTAGAATTCTTGAAAAACATAAGGAACTTGTAAGTGTCTTCAAATAAAGCCCTTGTCGATAAAATTGAGAACAAGATGTCTGAAATTGATGAGCTATTTGAAAGCCATAAAGAATTCATAGAAGAAGCTCTGGGCTCTGATGATGAGCCGAAGAGAATCTACATTTCAGGATTTTCAAAGGTGTTGCATGACTTCTATATGGGGCTTGAGAATATTTTCGAGCTAATAGCTAAAGAGATAGACGGCACAGTGCCAGATGGCGAAAGCTCGCACAGGGACCTGATTAATCAGATAGCAAACGTGAATGAGAACAGAATAGCCGTATTAAGTGAAGATGTAATAAGTGATCTTGAAATGTACCTTGGTTTTCGCCATAAATCCAGGCACACATATTCGTATAAGCACGAATGGGCGCTAATGAGACCTCTTATATTGAATGTCAGAGATGTTTGGCGTGATGTAAATGAAGAGCTTGAAGCATTTATTAAGACTTTAAAATAAGCAATATACTTCCAGACTAAATCCCCCTGGCTCGATTAGTAGGCGTATGGTTTACTACAGAGCAGAGCTTGTCCAGTAGCCATGCTTAGCATATTGAGGCTACCCTCTGGCACATTAAATGTACCCGTCCCCATTAATTCCATGCATATGCCTCATGAAATGAGACTTTATGTATCTTCTTGTTCTCTGCATCCTTATCCATGTTCCACTCAAAGCGCACAGATTTCCTCCCCCTCCACTATCATATTCTCATCTATCAAAACAAAAACCCTCTCCTAAGAAAAGTTGGAGCTTTGCGACAAGTCGCCACGACGCTCTTGCCACCAGCCCATACCCCCTGCCGCATTAAATGTACCCGTCCCCATTAATTTTGTCTATTAATTAATTGCAAATCCATCCAAGCATGAAGTGCTTCATCGCTAAGATTGGAATCACACAAATTTTTCCATGTTTCTGCTGCTTTTATCCATTGTTTGCTCCGAAAGGGCATCTTTTCAAGCATCCCTCTAACGGTTTCTTCAATTCCATCAGGAGCCTTTGGATCATTAGGAATTTTTTCAAGCATCAATTCATGATCTCTTTTTGTTTCGTCCCATCCCTCTGCTGTACCACGCTTTTGCATGATAAAAAAATCTATACATGACCTAATGATAAGTAACTTGCCTACAGTCGTAAAATAAGACTCCTCCTTATTTATCACCCAGTCCAAGAAAGCATCGCTTCTTGTCTTAGAATCAAATGTATCAATATCTACCTTGAGTAATTTTTGCAAGGGGATATAACTCAAAAATGAAATATCCTCCCTTACACTAATAGGCAATGACTCAAACCATTCTCCGAAAGCATCTAGTGGTGATATTGTGCTCATTCCATCCTCCTTGCGCATTGAGATTTACATTAAATGTACCCGTCCCCTTTAATTCTTACTTTTTTAAAATGTTAATCCTTAATTGCACCTTCTCTTAAAATACGTTCATCTGCTAAAGAAATCAAATCAATAGCTTTATTAGGATAATAAAACGGATGAACATAAAGGTTATGCAGAGTTACAAAAAGTTTAATTAAAGGATTAATACGGTCAATACAATGCTCAATTTCTCCTTTCTCTACAAGTAAACTACCACGGTGCACCATGTTATTTCTGACTTTGCTAATATACATAAAATGTTTACTAATTTTTTGATAGTCAAATTTATCAATATTCCCCGCTTTACCTAAAGAATCCTTCCAGCCATGTCCTGTTAAAACTGGGAATAGCTTTTCAACCCGGACACTTAAATATTGATTATCAGCCATTAACTTTTCTTGTACCTTATCAGGAATTCTCTTAGCGTTCATTACATTGCTAAGAAATCTATCCATTAAAACCTCTGCTAAAGTGCAATAGAAAATAACTATGGCTATACGGTGACTCTCGAACATGGGAGCGTATTTATCCGAACTTTTTAAATCATAATACTCATAAATCATATCAACAAGACTTGGAATAGTGGAATCAAAAAAACTATAGTTTCCTCTATGAGGTTCATTGCATGTGTGACATGCCTTCAGCATTCCAACAATAGATAAAGGATACCCTATATGACATGATTCACATATGTAGTATTTATTCACCTCATTTCTAGACTCATAAGACTTGATCTCAGAAGCTTTACTCATTTCACTCCCCCTCAACTATCTTGATTTCTTCTTCGTTGAGGTCGTATAGCTCATACACAAGCTTGTCTATTTGGTTGTCCGTGTAGTCTATCTGGCGTTGGATTAGGTTTTTGTTGTGGTCGGTCTTGGCCTCTGGGAGCTTTTTGTTAAGGTCAAGCATTGTCTCCACAAGCTCCACCATCCTGTCATGCTTTTTCTGGTCGTTCGCATTTGAAAGCTCTATGCTGGGAAGTGGTAAGCTAGCTAACTCTTTATTTTGGACATGAATAGTCTTAAAAGTTGTTCTATAATAGAAATACATTAAGCGTGAATTCAAAACTCCCGTAACAAAACGCAAATTAAAAGATCCCTCAATATTTATCTTCGGGATCACAATCAGAACATCTTTTACATAATGATGGCTATTGTCATAAGTGCTTCCAAAGTCAGCCGAAGTATCTTTAACAAGCACTTTCGGTTGCTCGAACCGTAAAGGTTCACCGGGTCTTGCTGTTTTCCGATTTTTTCTCATCTCATCGGGCACATACCAAACATATTCACCTTTATAATGTACTGCATATCTCTTTATATCATCCCCACGTAACAAAGGTTGATCTTCCTTATATTGCCCTTGTATTTTGTGGAGAAATTTCGTGTCATCTGCTGTTTTGAGTCCAAAACATATATCAAAGCAATCGCCAATTCGTTGCCCATGACGCATTTTGTCCTTAATGGATTCGGTTTCAGGCGTTATGCTTATGTCAAAAACATTTTGAAAAGTTGATTGAAAAATATTCTGTGGAATGGTCTTTGTCGTTTGAAAAGTAACTACACCGCCTTTCTGTTCCCCTAAAACAACATCTATCTCATGATTCTTGGATGTAGTTTCTTTTTGTAGTACAAATATTCCTGTTGTCACTGTCGCCTTAGCAAACACTTTGAAAGGTAATTCGACTAACGCTAAAATCTTTGATTGATTAAGGAAAAGCTGACGTAGCACTTGGAAGCTGCGTAATCTCAACCAACCATGAGATACGATATAGCTAAATAATCCACTAGGACGTAAAAGCGAAATGGAGCGTTCAATAAAACAACAATAAAGATCAGATTTATGGGTAAAAGTACGGTATTGTTGCCAGAAGTATTCTTTGTCTTGCACCGTTATATTGTGCGGCCTCACATACGGAGGGTTCCCGATAACCGCGTCAAACCCGCCCGCCTTCATAATGGGGGCGAACTCGCTATGCCAATCGAACACATTAATGCGGTACTGCTCATCCTCGCCAAAGAGGGATAAATCCTTGCCCTCATAAAAGTCCGGCCCGATCAGAGAATTCCCGCACTTGATATTCGCCCGCAAGTCCGGAAGCGCCCTCTCCTTAAATAGCTGGAACTGCTTTAGGAGCGTCTCCTGGCTCTCGCCCTCTAACACTTTCAACAAAAGTGAAAGCTTCGTAACCTCCACTGCCTGTGTGTCTATGTCCACGCCGTATATATTATTTAATAGTATCCGCTTCTTCTCGCTTGCCGTAAGCCGCCAGTCGTTCTCCGCAAAAAGAAAAACTTTGGGGTTCTTGCCAGTAGCGTATTTTTTAGGATCGTTGCCAGCGTACCAGTCGCGGTGCCAGTCCAGAAGAAACCTGTATGCCCCAAGCAGGAACGAGCCGCTCCCACAGGCTGGGTCGAGTATGCGTATCTTGCTGACCTTCTGCGGGGTCTTTCCCTCTACCAGTTTGCCAACCGTGTTCTTTACAATGTATTCAACAATGTACGTGGGAGTGTAATAGACTCCTCCGGCCTTCCTGACCTCCGGTTTTTCCTCTATCTTCGCGTGGTGTCCTGCGGTAAGTCTTATTACTTTCCCAAGAAAGCGTTCATAAACCTGCCCCAGTATGTCAGCCGAAATCACTGCGAATATGTATGGACTTTCGGGATAATAGAGCCTCTTGAGTACGTCCTTTAAAGGCTTGTCATCTATGTTTAGCGTTGGGGTTAGGCTGTCCGGCTCGCCGGGGCGGTCTTTTTCTCTGGCAAAGTGGAATAGCCCGGAGTTATATTTGTCGTCTGCCTCGCGGAACAGCTCCACCATCCGCATATAGATGTTGGCCCCGTTATTAAGCGACCTTAATCGCCCGTACTTTTCAATGCCCCTGTCTTCACATATGCGCAGAAATATTATGCGGTCAATGGTTAGCTGTACAGCGTTGTTAAGCTCTCGTTGCGTAAGGGCAGGGTTTCTAAGGGCCAGGTTGCTTGCTATGCTTTTGCGCCATTCCTCCATTTCCTTAAGGAATACATCGTCAACCTCGGTGGTGCCGCGTGGCTTTTTGGACTCAGCGTATTTGTCAAACTGTCCTTTAAGGATGGACTCACGAGAAAATATACTCTGTATCTCATCCCACTTCTCTACATACTGGTCGAACGTAAAATAAAGTATACGTCCTTTGGATGCCTTATCCGTTTTCTTTGGCTCTATACGGCAGTCATAAACAGCAAATTCTTCAAAATCCGTTACGATGCTCAAGGACAGCTTGGCGCTCCACGCATAGCTCCGCAACTGGAAGGCTGGATGGATATCGTCTTTAATATTGATGGAGGGCTTTTTGGCCTCAACAAAGAATTTTCGTACACCGCCTATCCTGAAACTGTAGTCAGGTGCCTTCGTGGCCCCACCGACCTTTAACGCATCTTCATGCACGACTTCCTTGTACGCCTCGGCGTAGCCCTCTATATTTTCAATATCCCAGCCAAGGGCCGCAAAAAAGGGATCAAGAAACTCCTGCCTGAGCTGTGCCTCGTTATATTTTCCGCTCTTATAGGAATCCTTGTGCTCCTCGAACTTCTCCACAAGACGCTTTATCCCGGTTGTATCGCTCACTGAAAACTATAATAACACGCCGTAAATCAAAGGGCACGGGTGGGCAAGCAACCTAAAACCACTGCATCAGGAAGCGTCCTGTTATAATCTATAC
>SDBT01021625.1_pt1 | contig 10052 bp, 11 predicted proteins | sample 2277101 | NCBI WGS metagenome assembly SDBT01 (sample SAMN10404973, study PRJNA504765) | marine sediment metagenome | isolation source: marine sediment core GS10_PC15, 103 cmbsf | place: Arctic Ocean: Southern Knipovich Ridge | collected 2010
CACCGATGGTAACCACCGTGGAGTCCTGCCTTGGCTTTATCGCCCTGAGAAACGCGTCTTCGGCCTCCTCGGCTTCCCCGGACAGGTCAATCCCGGCGACATAGACTTGTCCGCGCTCGGGAGAGTGTTTCCTGTAATGCTCGCCCTGTAGCTGGGCACGTTGTTGATTATTTAAGAAACCACCGCCGCCGCGGATGGGCTGGAGTCGATACTGGGTCAGAAAAAGCGGGTGGTTTTCCCCCAGTCTCTCCCTTTCCGCCTCAACGTAGGCGAGGTAATCGGGGTTGTAATTGGCAATTTCCTGCCAGTCATACCGGAAATGGCGTTTAATGCCATCTTTTCTCTCCAGCTCGAGGTTCGTCTGCTTCACCTCCTCCAGCAGGGTGGAGTCATCCCAGGTGGTGCCGTAGTGTACGGTGGTCACGTTGGTGGTGGCGCCCATCGGCTTGAACTCCTTGTTGTACTTCTCCTTGCTGACATCCTGCGACTCGTCCACTTCCAGCAGGATGTGGGCCGTATTGCCCACCACGCTGGCGGACTCATCGGCGGAGAGGAATATGGCCCGGGCGTTGCCCAGCCTGATAATATAGCCAAGCTCTGCACGCCAGATGCCATCGAAGCCGGCCTCATTTAATCTGTCCTTGAGACGGGCCATGGAGATAACCGTCCGTGGTTTGACGGTGGGGGAACATTTTATCAGATTCTGCGGCTCTGCCATGTAGAGCGTCAGCAGGAGCAATTCAAGCTGGGCGGAAAGCTCATTTTTCCCGCCCTGCCTGGCGATTTCCACGGAAAACGTCAGCCCCTTTCTGCCGAAGACGCTGTTCACTATGGCCAGAGCGATATCGCGCTGGTAGGGTCGCAGCTGGTGCGCGGACAGTCCGCTTGCTGCGGGTTTATCTGCTGGTGGTGGTGGCGATGCCGATGCCGAGGGGGAGGGCGACATCTCTGAGGACATTGCCGATAGCCTCCTTCAGTCCTTTCCTCTGTTCCTTGCTGATTTTATATTTGGTGCGGACAAGTCTCTCCAGAGCATTGGTTGCTTCTACGATGAGCCTGATATTTTTCGGGTCATCGCCCAGGATGGACTTTATTTTCACCCGGAGAAGGGCAATCTCATCGTCAATGCCATTGACACCGGCCGCAAGCTCGAAATCGAGACGCTCGGCTTCATCAAGCACTTTCTGATAGAAACCGCCTTTCGCGTTTGTCTTTGACTTTGATACGTTTGATTTTTGACGTGCTCTGGCTGGCATATGGTCTGTCTCCTCCGTTTAACGTCCGGGCGGCTGCCAGGACGATGGTGTGGGCAGCAAGGTCCCACCGCTGTTTTTCCACGGCCAATTTAAGGAGTCTCATCTTTACCCTCGCTATTTTAATCGACAGTAATAAAATAGCACAAATGTTCTATATCAGGCGAGCCAGTTTTGTCATCTTTTTAACAAGCAAAGCATGTTTTTCATTTCTTGACAATCGATAGTGTTAGGTTTACGATTTGTCTAGTATTCGCTTTTATAGCCCCGGGAAGGAGGAAGCAGTGGACTTTTCTCTCAGTGAAGAGCACAAGATGCTCCAGACCACGGTCAGGGATTTTGCCAATGAGAAACTGGCGCCGGTGGCCGACGAGCTGGACCGGAAGCAGGAGTTCGCTTGGGATAATTTTAAGATGATGGCGGAGATGGGGCTGCTCGGCTTGGGTATACCCCCGGAGCATGGTGGCAGCGGGGGTGATGAGCTTTCCGTGGCCATTGCTGTGGAAGAACTCTCCCGGGCATGTGCCGCCACCGCCGATATTCTGGATGCGCACCTGTGCTTGTGTGCCGCACCGATTTACCGTTTTGGCACCGAGGAGCAGAAGCAGAAGTTCTTGCCCGCGCTGGTGAAAGGGGAGAAGGTCGGTGCCATGGCGGTAACAGAGTCGGAAGCCGGCAGCGATGTCAGCAGCCTGCAGATGACCGCGGCCAGAGATGGCGATGACTATATACTCAATGGCACCAAGATATTCATCACCAATGGTGATGTCTGTGATGTGGTGCTCGCCTTTGCCAATGTACCGGAGCTTGGGGAGCGGGGCATGACGGCGTTTCTCGTAGAGGCGGAAATGCCGGGATACAGCAAGGGCAAGAAGTACGATAAACTGGGCATGCGTGCCGCCACCAATGCCGACCAGGTACTGGAGGACTGCCGTGTGCCGGCAGCCAACCGGCTCGGTGACGAGGGACGGGGCATGCGCATCTTTCTGGAACTGATAGACCACGGCCGGATAGGAATAGCGGCGCAGGCCATCGGCATTACACGCGCTATTCTGGAGAGAGCCGTTGAATATGCCAAAAACCGCAAGCAGTTCGGCGCGCCGATTGCTTCCTATCAGGCTATTAGCTGGCGGCTGGCCGATATGTACACCGAGCTTGAAGCGGCCAGATTGCTCACCTATCAGACAGCCTGGCTGGCAGATAACGAAAAGCCATTCCGGACGCAGGCCGCCATGGCCAAACTATACGCCACGGAACTGGCAATGCGGGCATCCACGCTGGGAATTCAGGTGTTCGGTGGCTATGGCTATATGATGGACTCACCGATGCAGCGCTACTTCCGCGATGCCAAACTGACCGAAATCTATGAAGGAACTTCGGAAGTACAGCGCATGGTTATCTCGGCATCTCTCTTTCGTTGATTGAAGGCAATATGCTGCATGGAAAAACGATAGACCAGCTGAATATCGGGGACCGGGCCAGTATCAGCAAACTGATTACTGAGCGGGACGTGATACGCTTCGCCGAGTTAACCGGGGACATAAATCCGATACATATGGACAAGCTCTATGCGGAGCAGACGGACTTCGGTGAACGAATCGCCCACGGTATGCTCATCGCAAGCCTGATATCGGCAGTGCTGGGCATCAAACTGCCCGGCCCCGGCAATATCTACGTGTCCCAGAGCTTGAAATTCAGAGCGCCGGTGAAGTTTGGCGATATCATCGAGGCGGAGGTGGAGGTGGTGGAAAAGATACCGGAACGAAACCGCGTTCACCTGAAAACCACCTGCCGCAACCAGGATGGCACCGTGGTGCTGGAAGGCGAGGCGATAGTCATCCCCCGGCACGAATAGGCCAAACAACGGCAAATTACCAGCGGAATAATGGAGGCATTAATGGCGGAGAAAGAGTACCTGATGGGCAATGAGGCGATGGGCAGGGGGGCGATTGAAGCGGGAGCGAAGGTGGTGGCGGGCTATCCGGGAACCCCGGCCTCAGAGGTGCTGGAATATGTTTCCAAGTATCCTGACGTCCATGCCGAGTGGTGCATCAACGAGAAGGTGGCCCTTGAGATATGCATGGGCGCGTCTCTCTGCAACACCCGCTCGCTGGCAGTAATGAAGCATAACGGGACCAACGTAGTCCTTGATTTTCTCATGCACCTGAATTATACCGGCGTCCGCGGCGGACTGGTGCTGATTTCGGGGGATGACCCCGGCGGCATCTCCTCGCAGAATGAGGAGGACAGCCGCATAATCACCCGACTTGACGCCCACCTGCCGGTATTCGACCCCTGGTGTCCACAGGAAGCCAAAGACATGGTGAAGACGGCCTTTGAGCTTTCCGAGGAGGCGGAACTGTGCTTCGTGGTGCGACCGGTGATGCGCGTCTGCCACGCACGCAGCATGGTCGGTATGGAAGAGATAAAAGAGGCGAAGGAGCCGCTTTTTGAGGATGACCGTTCCCGGTTCATTATGAGCGCGGTCAAAGAGATCAAGGCAGGCGGCATTCTCCGTCCCGTGGTCAGGCACCACTGGCTCAACGAGAAACAGCCGGTGCTGGCCAAAATCATGGAAGATAGCCCCTTCAACCATATCGAGGACGGCGAGGGGAAGATAGGGCTGGTCGCCTGCGGCATCGGCTACGCGTTTATCAAAGAGGCGGAAAAGATACTGGGGAGGAAATTCCCGGTATTAAAGCTGGGCACCCTGCCTCTACCGAAGAATAAAGTACTCCAGTTCGCCAGGAAGATGGACAAGCTGGTCGTTTATGAGGACAGCGAGGCGGTGGTGGAGGGTATATTGAAGCAGCTGTTCTTCGATGAGGAGATAAAGGTGGAGGTGGTGGGGAGGAGCGGATTTTTACCCACGGCCGGAGAACTGTCAACCACCGCGGTACTGAAGTCGCTGGCAGCACTTTATCCGGAACTGGAAAAGAAAATCCCGGAAACAGTGCCGCTGGAAATGAAAATCCCGATACGAACGCGCACCCAGTGTGTGGGCTGCCAGTACCGTGGCCTGCTGCACGCACTGAAACTGGTGGCGCGCAAATACAAGGGCGTTGTCACCGGAGATATCGGCTGCTATGACGCCGGCTCGTTTCTGCCGCTGGAGTTGCAGTCAACCATCTACTGCATGGGCTCGTCCATACCCATGGCCTCCGGCATCGCCCACAGTGGCTGTGACCGACCGGTATTTGCCATCATCGGCGATTCCACCTTCTTCCACAACGGAGTTCTCGGTCTCCTGAATGCCATCCACAGCGGTGTGGACATGGTAGCCATCGTCTGCGATAACCGGACCACGGCCATGACTGGCTTCCAGCCGCATCCGGGCAGCGAAATCAATGTTCGCGGAGAACCGGCCATGGCCATTGACGTGGCTCGACTTTCCACCGCGGCCGGAGCGACCAGTGCCCAGGTGGTCAATCCTTATGACATCCCGCAGGTGAAGGAAGCGCTGGAAAAGGCGGTGAAGGAAAAAGGTGTCTCCGTTATCGTGGCCACCGAGCCGTGCTACCTGGTGTCGAGGCGGACCGGCGAGTTCGGCTTCACACCGCGCAAGGTCGTTCTCGATGAAGACCTCTGCAACGGCTGCAAGCTCTGTATCACCTACTTCGGCTGCCCGTCCATCCATTTCAGCGATGGCAAGGCGACCATTGACTACGGCACCTGTGTTGAGTGCGGCATGTGCGTGGAAGTTTGCCAGATAGGAGCAATAACATGGAGTTAAACGTACTGATTGCGGGCGTTGGCGGACAGGGCAACCTGTTTGCCTCGAGCATACTCGCCGGATACCTGATAGAAAAAGGGTATCGGGTACTTGCCGTGGAGACAATAGGTGCCGCGCAGCGAGGCGGCTCCGTGGTATCGCATCTGCGGGTTTCCGATGCTGAGCTTTATTCGCCACTCATCCCGGCAGGGAAAGTGGATATCCTTATGGGGCTTGAGACTATCGAGATGCTGCGTAACTTCGAGCTGCTGGCCGGGGACGGCATGTACCTGCTCAACGACTACAAAGAGCCGACGGTGCTGTGCAATATGGAGATGGATATCTACCCCTCGGACGAGGAAATCCGGGCAGCGCTTAAGAAGTCGGGGAAGAAGGGCTACTCCATCAAGGCCACCGAATGCGCGCGGCAGATCGGCGGCAGCCTGCTGACCAACGTGGTCATGGTCGGTGCCCTGTGTCAGGTATCGCCGCTCTTTGCTAAAGAGGAAGTGAAGCAGGTGCTGGCGGGGAAGGCACCGGCTAAAGTGAAAGAACAAAACCTGCAGGCTTTCGAAGCCGGCGGTTCACTCATTCAGGAAGCGATGTATAAATCCTGATGTGATTTCACATCAGACACGTTACAATCAAACGGATATTTCATGTAAATCTCCGGAAAGAGTATATTGTCATGAGCATAGCCGGGCAGCTCCACGAGCTGCAGAAAATCGACCTTGAAATTGCTGACCAGGAGCGCGAGCTGGAGCAGGTTGTCAGCAGGCTGGGCAAGGACGACGTGGTGGTCGCCGCCCGGGAGAAACTCGACGCAGAAAAGGAAAAGCTGAAGGAACTGCAGCACCAGCAGCATTCCCTGGAATGGGAAATAGATGACCTGGCGAGTAAAATAAAAGCCGGTGACGGCCAGCTTTACAGCGGAAGAATCAAGAACCCGAAGGAGCTGTCCAGCCTGCAGCATGAGGTTGAGCTCTGGAAGGCCAAACGCGACGGGCTGGAAGCAAAAGACCTGGAAATCATGGAGAAAGTGGAGGCAGGTGAGACTGGCATAGCAACTCTGAACCAGGAACTGGAAGAGATTGACGCGGGATGGCAGCGAGAGCAGGAAGGATTCAGGAAGGAGAAAGCGGCGCTGGGAAGCAGCTTGAATGACCTGAAGCAGAAACGTCAGAAGCTTGCCGCCGAAGTTGACGCAAAGGTCCTGACACTTTATGAACAGCTCAGGAAAAACAAGGGCCTGGCAGTGGCCAGGGTGGAGCAGGGGATATGTCGCGGCTGCCGCATATCCTTACCCTCAAGCGAACTGCAGCAGGCGAGAGGCAGTGCCCTGGTGCAGTGCGGGAGCTGCAGTCGGATTTTATACCTGCCGTAGATGGTGAATGAAAATCGAGAAAGCAATTTTATATACCGATGGGGCATCCAGGGGAAATCCCGGTCCAGCGGCAATTGGTGTCGTGATTAAAGACGGGCAGGGCAGGGTACTGGGGAAAATTTCCAGACGAATCGGAAGAACTACCAACAACCAGGCAGAATATCAGGCCGTTATTGCAGCCCTTGAAGAAGCCATCCGTTTGGGTGTGGCCGGTGTTGTGATAAAAACCGATTCCGAGCTGGTAGTTAAGCAGATAGACGGTCGATACCGCGTGAAGAACCAGGCGCTCAAGCCATTGCACCAGCGGGTCAAGGAACTGCAGTCTTTATTTCAGAGTTTTGCCATTGCCTCTATACCAAGATGTCAGAATACGGAGGCGGACAGGTTAGGCAACGCGGCGCTGGATTGAGCGGTTGACTAATAGTACCCCTGATACTAGACTATAAGTGGGTCAAGTAAACCGGGTGGCCGCCCTTCCTTCGGGAGGGGAGGAAAGTCCGAGCTCCACCGGGCAGGGTGCTGGGTAATACCCAGGAGGGGTGACCCTATGGAAAGTGCCACAGAAACATACCGCCCTTCCAGTACTGGAAGGGTAAGGGTGAAATGGTGGGGTAAGAGCCCACCAGCGGCCGGGTGACCGGTCGGCTGGGTAAACCCCATCCGGAGCAAGGCCGAATAGAGGGATATAAGGACGCCCGGCCTATCCCCGGGTTGGCCGCATGACCCTTCCGGAAACGGAAGGGCTAGATAGATGGCCACCGTCCTTCCAGTATGGAAGGATACAGAACTCGGCTTACAGGTTTACTTGACCTTTGAGTTAACTGACGGATAGCCTCGTAAACGCACGGTAAGGAGGCAAATAAATCTTCTCCGAAGTCAAACCCTGCGGGTGCTTTTCCGTGGCTCAATATTGTCAATAAAATCCTTTGGGGGAAAACAGACCGATGTCAAACACGATGAAATATGTACTCATCATTCTTGCTTTCATTGCCATAATTGCGCTTGCCTTCGGCACTGGCTATAACCTGGGAGGAGGTCCCACAGGAGATGGAGAAGGGTTGGGACTGGTGGAGGAGGCGTGGGATATCATCTTCAGGGACTATGTGGACCGGGACCAGCTTGAGCCAGACGAACTCAGTAAGGGCGCCATCGAAGGCATGATTGAATCCTTGGATGACCCTTACAGTTCATATATCGATGCTGAAACGTATGAAATCGGAATGAGCGGTCTCCAGGGCGAGATCGAGGGTATTGGTGCGCAGGTGGGGATAAGAGAGGAGAAGCTCACCGTTATCTCGCCCATCCCGGACTCACCGGCGGCTCGGGCTGGAGTAAAGTCAGAAGACGTCATTCTGGAGATAGACGGCGAGTCAACAGCTGATATGAACATGGTGGAGGCGGTGCTTAAAATCCGTGGCCCCAAAGGGACAACCGTCAGGCTGCTCATTCAGCATGCGGATGAAACCGAACCGGTGGAAATCGATATCGTGCGCGCCACGATTGAACTGTCCAGCGTAACGGTGGAAATGGTGGAGGACATTGCCCATCTCAGAATCACCCACTTCTCCCTGCGCACCGCCGACGAATTGCTGACTGCATTGAATGACATTGACCGGGCAAGCGCGAAAGGCATAATTCTGGACATGCGCAGCAATCCAGGTGGAATACTGGATACCGTTGTCGAGGTCGCTTCACACTTCCTGAAAGACGGCGTGGTGGTGAAGGTGGTGAATAATCAGGGCGAGCAAAGAGTTCTGCAAGTGAAGTCCAAAGAACTGGTAAATGAACTGCCGATGGTTATATTGGTGAACGAGTTTAGTGCCAGCGGCAGCGAGGTGCTGGCGGGTGCATTGCAGGACCACGGTAGGGCAACGGTTGCCGGGAACGTGACGTTCGGCAAGGGCAGCGTCAACATCCCGCGTGAGCTTCAGGACGGCTCTGGACTTTACATAACCACCGCACGCTGGCTCACACCGAACGGTCGACTCATTGAAGGCGAAGGAATCAAGCCGGATATTGAGCTGGACCTGGAAGGTGAAGAGGCCATCCAGTGGGCCATTGATTACCTGAGAAGTCAGCAGTGACTGGCAGGAGGTGCCGGCATGGGAAATGGTCCAGAACAGATAACGGTAAATGCGACAACACTATTCATTATCCAGGGTGATATTACCCGACAGGGTACAGATGCCATCGTCAATGCCGCCAATTCCAGCTTGATGGGTGGTGGCGGCGTGGATGGCGCTATTCATAGGGCCGGTGGCCCCGCCATCTTGGAAGAGTGCAAACAAATCGTGGCGCGACAGGGGCATCTCCCCACGGGTAAAGCGGTGATAACCACCGGCGGGAACCTTGCGGCAAAGCACGTAATTCATACCGTTGGACCGGTCTGGCATGGCGGTGGTAAGGGAGAGACTGAGCTTCTGGAAAGCGCCTACCGGGAAAGCCTGAAACTTGCCGCCGGGAACAATTTAGCTAGCGTCTCCTTCCCGTCCATCAGCACCGGAGCCTACGGATACCCGGTTGAGCAGGCGTCTAGGGTGGCACTCAGAACAGTGGCGGCATTTTTACGTGAAAAAATGACATCGGTCAAGGAAGTGGTCTTCGTGCTCTTTGACTCAAGGACTTATGAGGCATATGTGGCGGCTCTTCGGGAAGTAGCCGGCTAACAGGGGAGAAGGCATTGACTAACCACACCCATCATCATCCCATGACGGTGGGCAACAAGCTGAAATATGGTATTCTGCTGACCAGTCTGATTCTGGTAGTCGAGCTTGTCGGCGGTTTTCTGTCCCACAGCCTGGCCCTGCTCAGCGATGCTGGACACGTCTTTGCCGACATTATTGCCCTGTCGCTCAGCTGGTATGGTGTGAGGCAGGCCGAGCGCCCGGCGAGCAGTCGCATGACCTTTGGTTACCACCGCGTGGGGGTTATCATCGCTCTGTTCAATGCCTTCACCATATTCGCCATTGCGGTGGTTATTTTCTTTGAAGCATACCGCCGCTGGCTGCAGCCGCCGGAGGTTAACAGCTCCCTTATGCTGGCGGCAGCACTGGTGGGCTTGAGCGTCAATATCTTCGTCGCCTTCTGGCTGCGCAAGGAGCAGCGGAGCAATATCAATGTGCGAAGCGCTTTCTGGCATGTGCTGGGCGATGCGCTGGCTTCCACCGGTGTCATCATCGGTGCCATCATCATTATGCTGACCGGATGGTTTATCGTGGACCCCATCATAAGTGTGCTCATCGGGTTCATTATCACCTTTGCCGCCTGGCGCATCCTGAAGGAGGGGTTAAAGGTGCTATTGGAAGCAGTGCCGCACCAGATAGATGTCAACCGGATGGCACGCGACCTGAAGAAAATACCCGGTGTCAAAGGTGTCCATGACGTACACGTCTGGAGCATTTCTCCGGAGCTGCACGCCATGAGCTGTCATGTGCTGGTTGATGATATGCAGATGAGTCAGGCCGCTGAAATTCGCCAGCAGGTGGAAAAGATACTGCGGCAGCGGTTCGATATCGAGCACAGCGCATTGCAGATGGAATGCTATGAATGCGGCGCGAACGACCTGTTCTGCTCCCTGACACCTGTCTCACCGGATGAAGGCCGCGAGAAAAATCACGAATAACAGAACAAATCCCTTGTCAAACGGTGTCAAATAATTTAAGATTATTTTCAACATGGAATGGTTGGTAAGTCTCTTTGTCCT
>SDBT01021626.1_pt1 | contig 10052 bp, 11 predicted proteins | sample 2277101 | NCBI WGS metagenome assembly SDBT01 (sample SAMN10404973, study PRJNA504765) | marine sediment metagenome | isolation source: marine sediment core GS10_PC15, 103 cmbsf | place: Arctic Ocean: Southern Knipovich Ridge | collected 2010
CCCGACATCATAGCTGAGGTAAGTGATGAGTAGGGTTATTTTGATAACAAGAGAAAGAATTCCAAAGGATAATTTCAAAGATTGCAAATATGGTTACTATTTGAACAAGCTAAACTAAATTTACGATGTTGAATAGTACGGAGATGCAAAACTGCAAATTACTCAAGTTAGCAGCTAGGTACCCTGATCTAGCATGGGGGAAAATTAAAGAGAAGATATGGGTCAAGTTCCTAGCCGTTTTTGTTACAAAAACTGGTACGGTTTGGGTTCCGCCTCCAAGAGCTGTTGGCATTAATGTAACTCACCCTTGCAACTTAAGATGCAAAATGTGTGGACAGTGGAGGCGAAAAGACACCTACAGAAAAGAAATACTACCAATTGGGAAACTAAAGGAGATAGTTGACGAGGTGGTCCCTTTTGGGTTTAAGATGCATGTGTGGGGAGGATCGCGCAAATGAGAATCCTTTTGATAGTACCTGCAGCATACTCATGGAGATTTCCCGGTCTTATCTATCCGCATTCTGGCATAGCTTACTTGGTGGCGGTTCTGAAAAGGACTGGAATCCAGGTGAATGTATTGGATATGCGCCTGAGAGCCCATGCCAAGAGTTTGATTCGTAGTCTCGATGTCTTTCGTCCGAACCTGGTAGGCCTAACAGTGTATAGCGATTACTACCAACGAGTCTACGATTTAGTTCACAGAATAAAGGACCACGGGGACTGGCAAGTTGTTCTCGGCGGCTCCCATGTCTCAGCAATTGGAGGCGAGGTTCTGGAGAGAAGCGAAGCAGATTTTGCCATAAAAGGAGAAGGAGAGGAGACCTTGATTGCCTTGTGCAGCATGCTAGGAGAGTCGAGACGGGACTTCAGCAGAATCCAAGGACTGATCTGGAGGTCAAAGAACTGTGTGGTGGAGAACGGTGACCGCCCCTTCATTGAGAACCTGGACGCCCTCCCCTTCCCTGCGTATGAGGAGTTTCCGCTAAGTAAGTACTTCTGCTATCGAAATAGGATTCTACCCATAATCACATCGAGAGGATGTCCGCAGCGCTGTGTTTTCTGCTCGGTAAGGCTCTCCATGGGGAGGAAATTCAGACCTCGAAATCCCGAGAATGTGGTCGATGAGATAAAATACTGGCATAATCAAGGATGGCGAGTTTTTGAGTTCCAGGACGATAATTTCACCTGTGACATAGACAGGGCGAAGAAGATCTGCGACCTAATAGTACGTCGGAACTTAACCATCAAATGGTGTCTACCGAACGGCATCAGGGCAGACAGGCTCGATAGAGAGCTTCTGCAAAAGATGAAGGAATCCGGCTGCTTTCGCGTTGGGTTCGGCATAGAGTTTACCAATAAAGATGTACTGAGACAGATAAAGAAAGGGACCAGCATCGAACGAATGACCAAGGCCGTAGAAATGGTGAGGCAGGCGGGAATAGAGGTAGTGGGCTTCTTTATTGTGGGTCACCCCACCGAAACCTATGAGCGGTTCATGCAGACCCTTGATTTTGCAAGGCGCGGGCCATTTGACAGGGTCAATTTCTGGAATCTCGTTCCCTATCCGGGAACAGAACTTATGGAATGGGTGAGAGAGAAGGGGGTTTTCCTCTGTCCAGAAGAGGAGTATCTCAATCGGATCTCCTATGGTGAAGCCACGCCAATCTTTGAAACGCCCCATTTTTCCGCAAAAGAAAGCGTACAAACTGGGTCATTCTTTGGAAAGAACAAGTTTTGCTTATGACGAAATGGGAAGATTCTGGGGGTTCGTTGGACTGGCCGTGACTATGTTTCCCCTTCTCGAAAGAACTCTGGTACGCTTGATTAAGGTGAATCGAGTAGGTAGATACCTGTTCCAGATCCTCTCTTCTCGGGACCGAGGGTAAAGATTTGGTGATCGTTCTCGACGAAAACCCTTGGAACTTTCCTGAGGTTCTCCTATGAAAGTGTTGGTTACCAATCCCCCTTGGCGATTTGGGGTGTCAATGTCTTACTTTCACACAGAAGATGACAAATCTATGTACAAGGTTATTGACCGACGTCTCTTTCGGTATCCGGCCACGTTTTATTCTTGGAATGTTCCGAATTTGACTACTTGAGTTCGTTGTTTCTCGGATCAGACTGGAAAACCTAAGCTAGGATCTGACTCTAATCTTTCGCATTCAGGAAAAGCCTCCAATCGTCGTGGGATCAAGGAAACTCTCGCCCCTTCTTCGGTTTATCTCTCCCATAGTTCATTTCTTCGCATCAGCTTCTTAAGGATTCTTTTACTTTTCTAAGATTCCGTCTGCTTGGTTCCAGTCTATGATGGTGTGTTGACTGGCACCAAAATGCTCAACAAGGTTTTTCCGTTGTAGGCTCAAATTTATTCTTTTTTTAGACAGTCTCTTAGCGAGGTACTTGGGTTAATAGAATAGACGGGAATTGGCCGAAAGGTTTGGATTGATCTTCCTATTATACTAGATGGAATAGCTTAAGTTATCCCCTGACGTGTTCCGAATGGCGCCGTATGTGGGATCGGTCAGTACAAAACAACGGTAATTTGTTTGTGATCACTTTCCCAGATAGTCGTCGACAGCTTGCCTGATAAGTTCAGTCTTGCATCTTCCGGTATTCTTTGAGATTTTCTGCAAAACACTCCAATCCACTTGGGGGAAATAAGCTGATACAAGTTTGTATTTGTCCCTTGTTCTTCTTAGAAGATACGAGGCAACTGTGCTAACGGAAAAGTCTCTCTTTTTTACGAACTTGCATACAGCTTCTCGGATTATTTCAGATAAATGTCTATTTGTCTCTTCTTTTAGTTTCCTGAGCTTCTGATACTGACAAAGAGAGACTTTGATCCAGGGCCGGACCATTTTTTCTATGTTGTTTTGGGAGTTTTTTGAGTAGGATTTTCTTGGCCGAAAATAGGGTTTAATACTAATATAGAACAGGGTTTGAGTACTTTTACCCCAATTGCACTGGGACTGGCTGGCAATCTGGGTTTTAGAGGGATTTGGTTTTAGTATCTTTCATTCAACAGATTAGCTAGGGTGCGAACATGTTCAGGAGTTGTTCCACAACAGCCACCCACAAGCTGTGCCCGGACATGCAAGCATTTGGCAATTCCGGCCGCAAAATCTTTTGGGCTCATATCAAATACTGTTTGATTATTCACTAATTTAGGTTTTCCTGCATTGGGTTGTGTCAAAATAGGGAGTGAGGTGGCAGATTTAAGCAAAGATGCTACTACGGCCATCTGAGGGGGGTCCAGATCACCACAATTAGCACCAATGACGTCGGCACCAGAATCTGTGAGTTTTACAGCGCACTCCTCTGCTGAGTTTCCCATGATCGTCCTTGCTCCTTTTGTCTCAGTGGTAAAGGCCATTGAGACAATCACCGGAAGGGAGAAGTTCTCTTTGCAGGCACGAAGAGCACATAATGCCTCTCGTAGATCAAACATAGTTTCAATAATAAACCCATCTACTTTGCCTTCTGCCAGAACTGTAGCTTGCTCCTTAAATGCATCGTAGAATTGAGATTCCTCATAAGAACCATAAGGTTCAAGCAACTGACCTGTTGAGCTGATGTCCCCCAATGTATACTGATTGTTACCGACCGCTTGCCTTGCTAGCTCAGCTCCAGCTTGATTCACCTCTTTCACTCTCATATTGAGATGGTGGGTTTCAATGTAGATACGATTCATGGTCAGTGTATTGGTGGTAAGTATGTGACATCCGCACTGGGCATAGGCTCGGTGGATTTCTAGTACTACCTCGGGACTGCTAAGGTTATTGTGACTCTGTGATACCAGACCGTACTTATCCAATTCAGTTCCCATAGCCCCGTCAAGCAGGATCTTATTATCAGTTCGGATAAGATCTGTGAATTTCACGATTATTTCCTATCTGTGGAACCAAGGTTCTCTTATTCTTGGAGCTTCTGACCTGGCTATTGCACCATTCCGGAAGCATCAAATCCAAGATTATCAAGCCAGGAGAGAAGGTTTCTGTCTGCGCAAGACCGCTGATGCCATCAGAGGCTACACTCACTTGGTATCCAGCACTATTGAGATATATTCTTACGATTTCTGCGATTTTTCTTTCATCCTCTATCACCAGAATCTTGCTCTTAGCCATGCGGACGATCCTTCGATTAGGCGGTCCGTCTCAGAACCAGCGCCAGAGCCACCATTTTTCAAAGAGAATTTTACTGAAGTGCCATACTGTTCCCGGACCTCGCATCTTTATTTCAGCCTGGGGCTCCTGGTAAAAGTTACCCTTAGCGTAAGCTGCCTTACCATAGCCTATTTCCAGAAAGCAGGAGCCATTCCCGTCAAACTCATGGCTTGACTGTTTCCCACTCACCTTAGCAGCAATATTCTTGGCTACTGCTTCCGCCTCACCATGGGCAAAGACCCCCGCTTTGGGTAAGGGAAGCCCGGAGGGTAGGTTAATGCTGACCGCATCTCCCAGGGCAAAAACCTGGGGAGATTCTGTCTCCAGAGTTTTTGGGTTCACTTTTATCCATCCCGTTTCGGTCAATAAACCAGTTCCTGCCAGAGCTTGGGACACTTTGTGGGGAGGAACGTAGGCGAGCAGATCGAATTTTTCTTTTATGTCCCCAAACTGAACTTCTTTCTTCTTGGAGTCGATTGAAGTAAGCTCATGGTTGGGGTTGAAAGTAATGTCTCTTTTCCTGAGTATCTCCTTCACGGCTTCCCCGATTTCTGGTCCCGCTACCTTCATCGGTATTCCCTCCGGGGTGAAAAGCTTTATCTCTATTTTATCTCTGATACCTTTTTGCCGGAGTAAATAATCCGACAAGAGGGCCGCCTCATAAGGAGCTGCCGGACACTTGAAGGGAAGTTTGGCAACGAGAATCATTAAGGTTCCGCTGCTAAAGCCTTTTAGAGAGTCGGCTAGTTTGGGAATCTCCTCCACTTCGTAAAGGTTATAGCCACTCTCAGAAAGACCGGGCACACTCTCTGGGGCTAGTTCTGCACCCAGAGCTATCACCAGGAAGTCATAGGAAATATCCTTAAGCGAGGTCTTCACTTTCTTGTTCTTGACATCAATATTCTGTACCTGAGCGTTAAGGTACTGGATACCCTTTTTCTCTAATAGTTGGAAATCCCTACATATCTTGGAAATCTCTCTTTTCCCGGTCAGTACCCAGAGGAAGGAAGGATTAAACTCATGTCTTGTTTTCCTGTCCACCAGTATAACCTCATGCTCGCTGGCTAGTTCCTTTCGAAGTTTGTTCGCTGCGACCACTCCCCCTATCCCTCCTCCCAAAACAACAATTGTTTTACTCATCATACCCACCTCCTGTATTTATTTTGAAGTTCTCGCTGAGTCTCCTCTATCAGCCTGGCTACCGGGATCACCTGAGAAAAAACCCTCAATGAGGATTGTTTTACCCATAAGTCTATCTCCTTGATTCTTGAGGCCAGATCTCTTTTTTTTCCTCATATTCCTCTTTACCGATCTCACCCCGGGCGTATCTTTTTTTCAGCACTTCCAAGGCTGACTCGATCCGACCCGGCGAGTCGGCCCTGGGTAAAGTAGCTCCACTCACAAGAGCCACTACCGCCCAGATGATTAGTACCCAGAAGAGAATCATGAATATTGGCATAAACCACCCCCAGCCAAAGCTACTCATCATCCTCGGTCCCATCATGCCTGGACCAAAGATATATCCTGTCCCCAGGTCTCCCCATACCAGGGGTATGAGTATCAGAAGGGCAACAGCGATGCTACCGAGAGTGAGAGCCATCTTGGTTTTTTGATTCATTTTCTCTACCTCCTCTTGCTTTCGATGTAGTCAGGGTCGTGGACTAAACTCAATACCTCCAGGATTTCTGCTTTGTTCAGAGTCTCTCTTCCCTTCCTCATTCCTGACTCCTCATGAAGACCGAACCCAGGTCTATTTGACCCAAACTAGCCAGGAGGAGCTTCCCAAGGTTTTCTCATTTTGATGCAGACAAACCCTCCTTTTCTTGTCTCTTGGGCTTTGGACGGGTAAGGTCTAATCTCTGCGTATTCCTCGGGTCTTTCAAGAAGAGTAGAGGAAACAGATTCTAACTCAAATCCATTTTCCTTTGAAAGGTTTATACTCTCCTGGGTGGTATGAAGATGAGCCACCGAGTAGAAGGGGTGGCCTTCCTTTTTCTTTTGTAGGTAAAACCTTCCCCAGCTACTCTCCCTGGGGACTATGCCCAAAAGGAGGGTTCCTCCTTTTATGAGCACACGGAAACACTCCCCTATAGCTTTTAGCGGGTCATCCAGAAAGCAAAGAGTGAGTATTATGGCTAGGCTGCCAAAGAATTCGGAAGGAAAGGGGAGCTCCTCAGCTACAGCTTTCACTACTTTTATTTGTCTTTCAGAAGCTTTTTTCAACATTTCCTCGGATGGGTCCACTCCGAAATCTATCATTAGTTTCTGAGCAAACCTTCCTGTGCCAACTCCTATCTCGAGTCTGGGTCCCCATGAGCCCTGGAAAGCTTTCCTGAGACATTCTAGCTCTAGTTTGAAAATCTCTTTTCCTGGAGACTTATCGAACCAGTCGTCGTACTTATGATGGAGTCTATCGAATACTTCCCAACTCGTACCGATTTCTTTTTTCGCACTCTCTACAAGTGTTTGCATCGTTTTATTTCTCTCCCACCATTATCACAAAATCCTTTCTCATCCTATCTTGGCCAAGATATTTGAATTTTGACATTTTGAGCAACTCCTGAATGTCTTTCACAGTGAATCTGAAGCAGTCCCTTTTCTTCTTCCTTTCCGTGAACCAATAATCACCGATGAGAGTCTTTCCCCCATTCTTCAAGACCCTTCTAATTTCGCCTAATGCAACCTCTGGCTTTTCTATATGATGGAGGGCGTAGATAAGAATAACAGCATCAAAATAATCATCCGGGAAGTACTCTGTAAGATTATGCGCATCTCCTTTCCTGCGTTCTATTAAAGCGCATGTCCCAAATTCCTTACATTTCTCATGTGCTCTAATGAATCCTTGGTTCGATACATCAAAACCGAGAACCTTCCTGTCAAGTTTTTTCGCCAAACAATTAACAAGATAACCCTCACCACAACCGATATCTAACACTTTTTCTACCTTCCCTATCTTCTCATAAATTGAATCACAGACCGCATAATCTTTCATTTTGCTTTCCCCTATTTCTTAGAGGTCGACCGGTATCTTCTCTCCCCTTGCTCCACAGAACTGCCAGATAGAACAATTAATCCTGAAACTACAGGGAGATTTGGGATCATTACACCTACAGCATTCCTCACAATATCCCCGGGTGTTTTTTTGGCAGACAAGAAAGGCCTCCCTATCAGGATGATACCTACACTTCAATCTTTATACCTCTTTTTCTTATCTTTACTATAGCATTGGATATTATGTCGACTGCCCTCTCAATCTCACCCTGAGTGGTCATTCTCCCGGTAGAAAAACGAAGCGTCCCTCTTGCCCATAGAGGAGGAACATTCATGGCTCCAAGAACATGGGATACCTCATCTCCTTCTGAATGACAAGCTGCACCTGCAGAGGCGGCCACATGCTCCTTGATTTCGGAAAGGAGTCTATTCGCGTCTATTTCCTGAAAACTCAGACTTAGAGTGTTGGGCAGGCGCTTCTCTGGATGTCCGTTGAGTTTTGTATCTTCTATTCTCTCTCTGAATCCATGGTGCAGCTTATCTCTCATCGTTCTCATATGGGTAATGTTCTTCTGTAAATCCCGGCTAGCGATCTCACAGGCTTTCCCAAGTCCAACTATTCCCAAAATATTCTCTGTTCCTGCTCTTTTGCCTCGCTCGTGGTCTGCTCCATGAATGAGCTTTGCCAGTTCAATTCCTTGCCGGATGTAGAGTGCACCGATCCCCTTGGGAGCATACAACTTATGACCGGCCATGGATAGAAGGTCAACGCCAAGGTAATTCACCTGAGTGGAAACTTTACCCACCGACTGGGCAGCATCGGTGTGCATCACAATACCACGCGCTCTTGCAAGTTTGGAAATATCCTCTATCGGCTGAATAGTGCCAACCTCATTATTGGCATGCATAATGGTAATGAGGATTGTTTGCGAAGTGATTGCTCTCTCAACATCAGAAACACTCACTATCCCAAGTTCATCAACAGGTAAATAAGAGACCTTAAAACCATGTTCTTCTAAAAACTTACACACTTCCATCACTGCGGGATGTTCAATTTGAGTAGTAATAATGTGGTCCCCCACATTTTGACGGGCAAAGGCAACTCCTTTGATGGCACAGTTATTCGATTCTGTCCCCCCACTGGTAAAGACTATCTCGGAAGGTTCAGAGTCTAGTAAGGAGGCGATCCGTCTGCGCGCATTCTCTACCGCATTCTTGGTCCGAATACCGTAGCAATGAACACTGGAAGGATTACCGAAATGCTCCTCCAAAAAGGGACGTATCGCGGCAATAACTTCTGGATCGTGAGGCGTGGTAGCGTTATAATCCAGATAAATGGGTTTCATAGTCCGTTACCTCTTTCCTGGAACCTCTTTTCGAGATGCTTTGATAATTGACTCATAGTATCCTCCTATCTCGTTTCTCCTGATGCTTGGCAAAGGGAATAAGGCAGGGGAGGGGACGGATTCATTCAATCTTCTAAAAACTAAGTACCTTGTCGCTCTCCATTACCCATTGGGAAAGATCTGCCATGGTGGCTTTCTCTACCCCTTGTATTACCTTTCCCGCATCTAGTCCCCTGGCTGTCATGCACGTTCCACACGCCTTTACCTTAGCCCCGGAAGATAAGGCCATCTGGAGCATTTTCTGGATATTGTAGTATCCTTTGGGTACACTCTGGCCCGATTGTGCTGCCCAAACCCCATCGGCGAGTAAGAAGATATTGACCTTAGTCTCCTCGTGACTCAGGCCTAGGGCCAGCCGAAGAGCGTTGTAGAGTTTCTCGGTTCCATACGGACCGTCGTTGACAATGATAGTAATCTGTTTCATTTTAGCTTCCTTTTAGCTTCTCTTATTTTTGAAAATCCTGTGCTAGGCTATCCTTCATGAGTTCGCTCATTCTACTATCTTCCACGAGTTCTTCAAACAAAACCTCCCTGATAATATCACATGCTTTGACCATCTTGGGATTGGTTAGGCGATAAAAAATATTCACTCCTTCTCTTCTACTGCTAATAACCCTCTTTTCTCGAAGGACCGCCAGATGTTGAGATAAGTTGGCTTTACTACAGGCAACTACAGAAAGCAATTCACCTACCGATTTCTCACCGTCTCTTAGTTTATTGAGAATTTCCAGTCGTTTGGGATGGGCAAGACTCTTGCAGAGCTCAGAATGTAGCTGATAGATTTTTTTTTCTATCTCATCTGTTTTTACCATCTTCACCTCCTTACGTGTCAATTGTTCGTACTCTCGTTAATTATAGTTTCGTTAATTATATCATATATTTTTTGGTTGTCAACCCCCAACCTATGAAGAAATTCTCCTGCAGTTGAACAATTACGCATCATAGCGATTCGCACTCTATAGTAACTACCCCTTAACAAACCTGAATTCTTCCAGAAAAACAAGATTGTTGGACACAGGAAGGTTGTTAGGCTCTGTTCCACCGCTGGTAAAGACTATCTCGGAGGGTTTAGAGTCCAGTAAAGAGGCGAACTGTCTGCGCGCATTCTCTATTGCATTCTTGGCTTGAATGGCGTAGTAATGAGCACTGGAAGGATTACCGAAATGTTCCTCCAAAAAAGACGCATCGCGGAAATAACTTCTGGATCGTGAGGTGTAGTAGCGTTATAATCCAAATAAATGGGTTTCATAGTCCGCTCTCTCTTTCCTAAACGTCTTTTCGAGGCGCTTTGATAATTGACTCATATTGTCCTCCTGTTTTGTTTTCTTTCACCTTATCCTGGCTCTCATATTTATCTTTCATACGATTCTTGACGGTACACGCTTTGGGCAAAATTTGTCATTGATCGCCCGGTAATCGCTAGCAACTACGCATATGAGGTTATCCCAAGGCTCTCATGCCCATTCCTCTGAAAGGATTTCTCCTTCGAGGC
>SDBT01021627.1_pt1 | contig 10052 bp, 11 predicted proteins | sample 2277101 | NCBI WGS metagenome assembly SDBT01 (sample SAMN10404973, study PRJNA504765) | marine sediment metagenome | isolation source: marine sediment core GS10_PC15, 103 cmbsf | place: Arctic Ocean: Southern Knipovich Ridge | collected 2010
TCCCTGGACGTAACCACCAGTTTGCGTTGAAGTTTGACGAATTGAAAAAGTCTGGAAAACTTCCCACCTTGAAAATTGCCTTGGGTGGCGGGGAAGGAGGTGGGGAAAATGGCCCTCGCCCTTTTCCGAAGGCAAGAAGGTAATATGGGCCGAAGTCCCTTTGCCTTCTAACACTCGGAGCACCACTGCAAATGTTGGGTATTACAAGTCCGTGACACCCGATCAGTGGGCATTAATTTTAAAACAAAATCAAATGTTGGCCGCCCAGGCCAAAAGAAACCAATGGAGAAATAAATGACTAAGAAAAAAAAGCCCACAACGCATGTGGCAATTGTATTAGACCGCAGCGGCTCAATGTTTCATATTGCCCGACAGGCCGTTGATTATTACAACGAGCAAAGAACTCAAGCTATTGAAAATACAAAGGATCAGAACATCACTCTGTCCTTGGTTACTTTCAATAAGAATGTGTTCGAGCATGACTGGCTTGCTGATCCAAAAACGTTGGCAGAAGCTGATCGTGATTCATATCGTCCCAGCGGCAGCACTGCTTGGTATGACGCCCTCGGTTACACCATCGACAAACTTCGTGAAACAACCAACGAAGAGGAAGATACCGCTTACTTGGTTATCTCTATCTCGGATGGCGAGGAAAACGATTCCACTCACTATGGCAATTGCCACGATACGTCCGTTATTCACTCTTTGATTAAAGATTGCGAAGGCAGCGGCAAATGGACGTTCAGCTACATGGGATGCAGCAAAGCAAACCTGGAAGAAGTGGCCCGTAATGTTGGCATTAGCTTGTCCAACATGGCCCTGTGGGACGCTAGCAATGCCCACGCCGCCAAGGCTGGTTTTGATCAAGAAACTGTTGCCAAAGGTGCATATTATACGGCTCGCACAAGAGGCGTAAAGGCGACAAGTCATCTTTATTCCAACAGCAATTGTGCTGCTGATTTTACCAAGCAGCCAGCAAGTTCGGGAATTGATTTGACCACACCGTTGCCTGAGAGTGCTTCGCCATTGCCTGATATTGATCCGAATTACCGAGACAATATCAAGCCTATTAACGTGACCAAGCGGCCGTTTGTAAATCAACTTGCTGACAAAACAAATACCCGGAGTTTGGATAGCGGTACTGAAGTAAAATGGTCGAAATAAGTAAATAGACCATGAAAAAAGCCCGCCGAAGCGGGCTTTTTTCATGGCTTTGCTCTTATATATTGTATGCGTAAACTTCTATTCTTCTTATTCTTTATATTAATTAGTAATTCGGCCTGGGCTCAGTATTATCCTTTGGGATTTGCACCTTATCCTTATTGGGGTTTTGGCCCACAGCATTATTACGCCCCACAATATTATTACCGTACTATTAGGAGGGTTCCAAGAATATCAAATGAAAATAGATACATGCGAGACAAAAATACCCTGATTGCTAAAGAGGAGTTGGGACAAGTCAGAAGAGAATACGCTTTGGAAGCAAAGGAACGCAGAGATGCTCACCGGCCGGACGGTCCATCTGCCGTCACTATCGACGGAATTCACTACCCGAGTTATGATGCTTTTAAGAGAACACGGCATTACAGGGATTGGAAAGCATGGCATAAAGCCCGTAATCACTGGGAGCGTCAAAAGAAAGAGATTGACGCCAATTACTACGCACAACAGCGTAAAGAATTGTTCAGAAAACTTAACGAAAGGCGAAAGCAAACAGGGACTTTCGGTTGGTATGCAAGACGCATGAAGGAAGCCAACAGGCGGGCGGAAGAATGGATGGGTTATTCTCGACCTTGGGAGCACATTTCTGAACATCAGCGGTTTGAGACACTTAAAGAGCTTTATCGCCAGAGTCAGTCCACTCCAAAGGTTCAGGGAGAAGGATTACATCCTTTTCCCGAACAATCCATTTGGAAAGCCGATATGCCTTCCCAGTAAGTTGGATTAAATAGTATCTTTTTTTGTCTATTCTCAAATCTTTCAAGATTACACAAGTAAGTCCTACTTCTTTGAGTTTGATTAACTTTTGTGCTTTGCCATCTATAATTTTGTAGGCAAATACTCCAGGTAAAGTCATGGCCTTTGCATTTTTAACGCCTTCTTTGCTAGAGGGCTGTTGCTTTTTCTCAGGTTCTGGAAGAGGAAGAATGTAGGCAAGATTATGATTTTGCTTTGGAATTAACAATAAAGCAGAAAAGATCACAACAAAACTAATCGTTGCCACAAGCATTTTGTCTACGATGTTCATCATTGTTCCTCTATCATCCTCGACGATTTCGGATCATTTAAAACGATAACGCTACTTTCTTTCACCATTAAGACATCAGAAGTTAATCTATTCTGCTGTATCATGATCAACACAAAAGAGTGTTCTGCTAATTCAATGTGTTTTAGTACTACACAAGGAAAATAACTATCTTTCAGTTCTCCCACTTTTACTATTTTATCGTTGATTACCTTATAGACCCCAGCCAAAGGCATAACTAAAGCATCTGGTGGTCTTGTAACCATGATATTTCCCTGAGGCGATGTATTGGGAAGCATCGGGTATATTCTCTTAAAGAAAATCCATGCGCTACACAAAGCAATTAGAAAAGTGAGCGTCATCAAAGTAACTTTGTTTTTCATTTTTATACTCCTTTATTCGGAAAAGAAACAGAGCTTGCAGGAATTGCAAGACTAGATTCTTTTAAAACCCAGTGGTCTGCTGTAAATCCTGGTTCATTGTTTTTAACTAGGTAATACATCTTACCTTGAGATGTTATTCTACTCAAAACCGTACAATGAAAATATACATTTTTAGTACGATAGCCGATTTTGTGAACCACGCCTGTTTCATGGTTATATTTATAAATCACCGCCCCAGGATAAATTATTGCATCACACGGCAGCTTTATTTTCGGTTTTGACGGTTTCGGCGGAGGTATATCTTTTTGAGGTGGTTCTACAATTTCTATATTATTCCAATATCTTGGCACGAAATATTGTTCTTGCTGATTATTTTTAACTATCAACAGTGTAATAACAACTGCAAGAAAAGTAATAGTGAAAGCAACGATTTTGTCCATAGCTTATTTAGAACCCCAAAATTCTTTTTGTCCATTCTGCCCCGCAATATTGTCTAGTAAATCGACGCAGTTCTTCGGCATCTGGGGCTGTTTTCCAAGCATTTAAATAAGAGTGTGCTCTCTCTTCATTTTTATAGATTTTAAATGAACGTTCTAAGTTCCACATAAGAAAGGCTTTAAATTGCTTGTCGTCATAACCAGGACAGTTTTTCTTGATGGCCATTGCCAAAGCCAAGGCATAAACATCAAATTCCAGCGTTTGGGAAATAGTTTCAGACCGACTTTGAATGCCCAAATCTAGCCTACAATCGCTTCCGTTTGTATAAGCAATCCACTCATCGCAGATGTAAAGAGGTGTATCGCCCCAAGAACGAGCTTGTTGTACCATATAGAGATTGTAACAAGATCCTCGTAAAGAACGTGGAACCATTGCTGCTGCTGCTCGCATTGTGGTTGGAGGTTCTTCTATAATTGATGCTCTATTTTCCAAGCAGTAGAACCCATTAATCCTTCCAGCATGGAACACTGGTTTTCCATCAATTATTTTCCATACTGATCGGCCAAAAATATCCAACTCATCATCTCTTCCTCGATAGCCTCTGCTAAATTTCATTCTTAAATGAGAGTTTATTCCGTGTGTGGTTTCGTGTGCCCAAGTAATTTTGTCACTATCTCGATAAATGTGTCCTGCGGGCATGTGGCTTTCGATATCGGATAAAACTTTGCCCAGGTTTGTTACATTTCTCTGAGGCGGATAAGTGGTCCATTCTGGTTCTATTGGTTTTGGCGGTTCTGGTTTTGGTTGTGGGCGTTGAGGTTCTGGAAAGTATGGGGGGTGGTAATCAGGAGGTTGTTCTGGAGGGATAATTTGTGGTTCATATTTGCTTGTTTTTTTTGCATAAAACACCATGCTTATTGCAAAAAATAGAACACAAATGATGAATATTCGTTCTTTCTGTATCATGTAATAATCTTACCTTACACTATATATCTGCATGAAAAGTTTTTGGGAAATCATTCAATTAATGGAACAAGGGCCACCTATGGGCGGACCTCCGCCAATGGGCGGAATGGGTGATCCGATGGGCGGCGGCCTTCCGGGTATGGGCGGGGCTCCTGGCGGCATGGGCGCACCACCAATGGGCGGCGGACTTCCTGGCGGCATGGGCGCACCACCAATGGGCGGCGGTATGGGTGGCGGTATGGGCGGACAAGAGCCCGGAATACAAATTAAGCCAATGACGGTGTGGCAAATATTAGAGAAGATATTGGATGGCAAAAAGATCGATACAAAAAAAGGCGTTGAAAATGCGCCTCCGCCGCAACCGCCTCCACCGCAACAACCTCCACCGCAACAACCTCAACCGCCCGGAATGCCTCCTGAAATGGGAGCACCACCTGGAGCACCTCCTCAAATGATGTAAATTATAACCCCAATAATTTGGGGTTATTTTTTTGGTATTTACATTAATTCATATTTCTCATAGTAAGAAACAGCCAGGGCTCGCATGAAACCCAAAGCAGCCATGTGAACCAGTATAAATATGAAACCCAATTGGAGATTATGTGTGAACCTGATCATGAATGTAATCCAAGATTTATTTGTGAGCCAGCCCGATAATGTTAACCCCAAGCACAGTTGCGAACCATCGTGACATTGAAACCCAGACTGTACATGTAAAATAAAGCCACGAAAATTGTGGCTTTATTTTTTTTGTCTTTTCTGATAGAATATTTTTATTATGAAAGCTCTTATTTTTAGTGATCTTCACTGTCACCAACACAAGAAAAAAGTCGAGCGATTAAACGATTGTATTAAAGCGCTTGAATGGGTTTTTGACACGGCCGAAGATCGTAATATTGACACCATTTTATTCTGCGGTGATCTATTTCATGACCGGCAGAGAATAGATGTATACGCTTACCAGAAAATCTTTGAGGTTTTCAACTCCAGAATGTCGGGCAAGCGATTTTATTTTTTGCTGGGCAACCACGACATGTATAGCCGAGAAAAATGGGACATTTCCAGTGCCGTTCCTCTCGGTTCGATTAAAGGTGTTACCATTGTGGATCGTCCTTGTTCATTGGATGTTAACGGCTATGAAATTGGTTTTCTTCCTTACACCCGTGATCCCGCTGAAGACCTGAAGAAAATCAAAATGAAGGCCAAATTCAAGGTTTTGCTAGGTCACGTAGCAGTGGATGGTGCTATATGGAACCTAATTCACGGGACAATCGCCGATGTATCAATAGAGCACGACGGCGACATGGTGAAAGTTACTCCTGATATTTTCGATGAATACGACCAAGTATTTCTCGGACACTATCATGCTGAACAGAAACTGACGAAAAAAGTGGAATATGTTGGATCGCCACTTCAACTCAATTTTGGCGAATCGGAACAAAAGAAACACATCATTGAATATGATTTCGAAACTCACAAGAAAAAATATATTGAAAATCGTTTCAGTCCTATTCATTTAGTCTTTACAGAAAAAGATGATATTCTGAGTTTTGATTTAGAAAACAACTTTGTGAGAATATTGTCTGACAATATAGCCTCGTCAGATATTGTTGAATTACGTAACGATCTGTCTCAAAAAAACACAGGTAGTTTGGAAATAAAACAAATTCCAAGAAAAACAAAAGATGATGCTAACATGATTAAAGACGCCAAGTCGATTTTATCTTCTGGCGAACAAATGCTGGAAAAGTTTTTGAAGTCGTTAAGTGACGACGCAGAACTCATGAAGAAGTGGCAATTAAAAAATTTAGACCAAGATAAATTACTAAAGGTTGGTAAACGCTGCCTTGAAGGAGAAATATGAATTTAAATGAATATGAAGATTTTGTTGTAGGGTTGATATCGCCTGCTAGTTCGGCCAATAGAAAATCAAGATTTGCAACTGCTGGAATTGGCATTTTCGCTGAGTCTGGGGAGTTTATGGATCATATCAAGAAGATATTGTTTCATGGCTCGCCTGTGAAAGCACATCAAAAAGAGATCGTTAAAGAACTAGGCGACATTATGTTTTATGTAACATATGCGGCAATGTTAAGCGAATCGTCTCTTGAAAAGCTTGTTGAGAAGAGCAAAGTTATTTCAGAGGCAAATAAAACTTTTCACAAGACCGTTTTCGACGAAGATTCAATGATTGAACTATTGTTAATGGCCGGGCCTGTTGGAAGGTATTCAACGACCGTAATCGAAATCATCAAGTGGCCAGAACTAGACTGGAACTGTCATTTGGTGTGGAGCTTGACGGACATTGTTTGTTTTGTTTCCCTTGCGGCCAAGTTGTTTAACACTTCTCTGCAAAAAGTAATTGATGGCAATGTTGAAAAATTAAGTGCTCGTTATAAAGATAAAAAGTTTACTGTAGAAGAATTTAGAGCTAAAGAAGAAGCAAAAAAGTCTGGTGCTAGGTTGGCGGCTCAAATTTGAACTATACAAAATATTTAAAATGTGTATATTATATGTCCATTAAAATATGAACAATATTAAGATTAAATACATCTCTGCTCGTAATTTTCTTTGTTTTGGCCCCGAAGGAATCGAGTTTCACTTCGATCATTATGGGAATACTGTACTTGTACGTGGCGATAATTTAGACATTGATCCCAACAACGAAGAGGAAAGAAAAGCAAGCAATGGATGCGGTAAGAGCAGCGTGCCAGAAATCATTATTTATGCTTTATTTGGTAAAACAATTAAGAACATAAGAGGTAGTGAACATGTTGTTAATAATCAGGTTGGCAAAAAACTGCGGGTAGAGATCATTGTTGATAACTACAAGATTGCCCGCAGCAGATTACCCAACATTTTGAAGGTTTGGGAAAGCGATTCGGGCGTTTGGAATAAGGATACTGAGCTTTCTCTCGGCAGCATGGCTGATACTCAAAAATGGATCGACAACAAGCTAGGGCTGAATTACAAGACGTTTTCCAATCTTGTCGTTTTTACTGATAATAACTCAGGAAGTTTCCTCGAATGCGATGCCGCAAATAAGCGTGAAATCGTTGAAAATCTGCTATCTTTTGATGTTTATAGAGATTATCACGAAACTGCCAAGAAAATGCGTAATTCGGCCAAAGAAACGCTAAAAAATATGGGTTATAAGCTGGACCTGCTCCTGACAGAGAGTGAAAATTGTAAACGGCGAATTGAGAGTGTTAAAACGGAAGAAAAAAACTGGAAAACTACCAAAGAATCTGAATTGAAAACCCTGGTGTCCAGATATAAGTTTAAGGAAACCGAACTTAAAAACACTGATTTGGGCGCTGCTTTGGCGGCTTACAAAAAAGCCCAGGAAAAGAGATCAGAACTTAACGAACAGTTGCCTCCGAAAGAGGAAAAACTGCTTATTATCAACGAATCTTTAGAAAAGGCCCGTCAAAAACAAGACCGAATAAAGCCTATTAGGAGCAAGGCAGAGCTAACCGTTAGAGAGCTAGAAATTGACATCACTTCGGCTCAAAAGAAAGTAACTCACAACAAAGAAATCATTAACAATGTTGAAACACAGAAATGTATTAATTGTGGTTATATAGATGAAAATTTACTTGAGAGAACTAAAAAAGATACCAGAGATCGTGAGGTCATGCTGAGCAAGCTTGAGGTCGAACTAATTAAAGAAAACAGCGAACTCAAACAACTGAACGATACCCTAAAAGATATAACGGAAATCACAAATATTGGAGATTCTAAGTTTCGTAAAATCATGGGCGATGTCAAATTGCTTCGTGATCAAATTACAGAATTGTCCAAAGTTGAAAGGCCAGAAATAACCACTAACGAGAAACTTGTAGAAGAACAACTAAATGAATTGAAAGATCAGATTTTTAAGAAGAAAACAGAGATAGATGAACCTTCGCCTTATGCAAAGATATTAGAGACGACTATTAAGGAAGGCGAAGACAAAGCAAAAGAGAGTAAGAATAAAAAGTTAGAATTAAATACGGCTAATGAAGAGTTGCCGTATTATGAATTTTGGGTAACTGCCTTTGGAGACAAAGGCATCAGGAAGTTTGTTATTGACGGAATTATTCCTGCGCTTAATTCTAGGATTCAATATTGGCTTCAATTCTTAATTGACGGAAAGATATTACTTACCTTTGACAATGAATTGGAGCCTACTATTACAAGAAATCCAGTTGATGGCGATAAGTTTGTTTACAACGCCCTATCAGGTGGTGAGCGTCGTAGAGCTAATCTAGCAGTGTCGCAAGCGTTTGCACATGTAATGATGTTTAGTTGTGGCACTTGTCCTTCTTTGGTCTTTTTAGACGAAGTAACAACTAATATCGATCCAATCGGTGTTCAGGGTGTTTATAATATGATTATTGAATTAGCCAAGGAACGACAAGTTTTTATAACCACGCATGACCATGATTTATTAGAAATATTAAGAGTTGATGGTTGTGACGTTATAAGCTTAGTCAAACAGGATGGGTTTACTAAAATATCCGTGTAGAAAAATAAAATTTTGTCTGAAATTTTGGTTCATAACTTTTACATAATTTTCCGGGTAAAGAATTAGAGAGAAATAAGAGGAAGTAAATGTCGATTCGTGCATTGCAAGACTACACATACTATTCAAAATACGCTAGATACAACGACAAAGAAAAACGAAGAGAAACCTGGAACGAAGCAGTTGACCGAGTATTTGCCATGCACCTTGAGAAATACCCTCAATGTGCAGAAGAAATAGAATGGTGCATAGATTTAGTCAAATCTAAAAAAGTGCTCGGTTCCCAAAGAGCCCTTCAATTTGGTGGCAAACCAATCAAGAAAAAAAATGCTCGTCTTTACAATTGCACCGTTTCGTTTTGTGATAGAATTCGTTTTTTTCAGGAGTGTTTTTGGCTTCTTTTATGCGGTTGTGGCACCGGCTTTAGTGTTCAAAAACATCATATAGCAAATCTTCCTAATTTTAGCAGTAAAATTAAAACCAAGGGTAAGAAAATTTATGCCATCCCAGACACAATAGAGGGATGGGCAGATTCTCTCGGCATTCTTTTGGCCACTTATTTTCGATCCCCTGAATTCAAGGAATGGGAAGGTTGCGAAGTTGAATTTGATTTTTCTTTAATTCGTCCGGCTGGTTCTGTGCTTGCTTCCGGTGTTGGCAAGGCCCCCGGCCATGTGCCACTGAAACGCTCTCTGGATATTATTCGTGAATTATTGGATCGTTGCGTAGACGCTGGTCAAAAGAGACTAAGACCAATTGATGCATATGATTTGGTAATGCATGCCTCTGATGCCGTTCTTTCTGGCGGCGTTCGCCGTTCAGCCACAATTTGCATCTTTTCCGTTGATGATGAAGAGATGCTTAAAGCTAAAACAGGCAACTGGTTTAGCGAAAACCCCCAACGAAGCCGATCAAACAACTCGGCTCTTTTATTGCGCAGCGAAGTAACTAGGGAACAATTTAATGGATTAATGGATTCTGTTAAAGAATACGGCGAACCGGGATTTTATTGGTCAGATTCAACAGAACAGTTGCCTAATCCTTGCGTGGAAATAGGAATGTGGCCAGTTTGGTTTGAAACAGGTGAATCTGGCTGGCAGTTTTGCAATTTGTGCGAAATAAATGGTAAGAAAATCAAATGTAAAGAAGATTTTGCTTTAGCTGCTCGTGGTGCTGCAATTATTGGCACAATACAGGCTGGTTACACCAATTTTGATTATCTTGGTGAGATAAGTGAAAAAATTGTTCGACGTGAAGCTTTATTGGGCGTTTCCATCACAGGTATGATGGATAATCCCGACATTATTTTCGATGAAGAAGCTCAAAGAGAAATGGCTCATTTGGTTTTAAAAACCACATGCGCCTACTCACTAGCCATATATAAAACGGGACAAGCTTGTTGATGCGAGTGACTAGCTTTCTGATCTGGATTGACTCAGCCTCCAATCCTCTGTCTTCATATGTATTCCAACACTGTATCCTGTTTCTACTGAAATACAGACAATACTCTCTG
>SDBT01021628.1_pt1 | contig 10052 bp, 14 predicted proteins | sample 2277101 | NCBI WGS metagenome assembly SDBT01 (sample SAMN10404973, study PRJNA504765) | marine sediment metagenome | isolation source: marine sediment core GS10_PC15, 103 cmbsf | place: Arctic Ocean: Southern Knipovich Ridge | collected 2010
TGTGCTCGGCTTCCGCCCTCTCCGGCAAGATAATAGCCAGCAGCCAGAATGAAAGAATGACCAACAGACATCTTCTAAAAATGTTCATTACAACCCCTCTCTTCATGTCTACTTATTATACAGCATACACAAGTAGTACCCCAATCAGAAAGGCCAACAATCCCATAAGGCGCATAGCCAAAGCCGGTTTTTTGCCCCAGAAGCTGAGAATAGATTTTACCTTTTCCAGTCCGAAGGCAAAAATAAGGACACCGCCTATGATAAACAAAATTCCAAAGACAACTATAATCGCTGGCTTTCCGCACCGCAGGGCCGTCGTCAACAGGATAATGCCAATCAAAAGCCGCAAAACACCTACTAGATAAAGCCGTTTTCCTTTCCCGAAGAAAGCTATGCCCTGCTTGAACATGTTAGGGTTCAACATAAAACTAAGCCCAATAGCCGCAATAAATATCCCAATGAAACCGATTACGAAAAGCATAATTCAACCTCCTTTAATGAGCAAATAACTTATGGAGGCCGTAGGCCGAGATAAGTTATTGTGCGAATTTAACCCCGCTTTAAATGAGGACACAATTTAGTGTAGCCCCGAAGGGGCAAGCTAAATTGTATGTCCGAATTTAATCCCGTTCAAAATAGCCCGATGAGATTCTAGGGGCAAAATGACCCGATAAGGATCTAGGGATTAACTTGTATGTCCGAATTTAATCCCGTTCGAAATAACCCAATGAGGCTCTAGGGACAAAATAGCCCGATAAGATTCTAGGGGCAAAATGTCCCGATTACGCTTTAGGGATCTTTTTTTGAATCAACTTATCTTTTGATTTCTCTCCTCTGACAATCTTAAGATCCGAGTTCCGACAGTTAAAATATTCTGCCAGGATTTTTAAAAGTAGTCTATTCGCCTTTCCTTCAACCGGCGGAGCGGTTAGATAAACCTTTAATCTCTGCGTCTCTTGTTTAACTTTATTCTCGCGGGCGTTAGAAATAACTCTTACCTGAACAAAATTAGGCATTTTAAAAATGATTACACTTTAATTAGTTCGCCAGTTGATGCATTAACCCGCTAAACGTCTAACCATTTCACGGAGTATTTTTTAACAGCTGCTCGCCTCCCGGAATAAGCTGGAGGGCCTTGGTGGCAACCTGTAATCCATAGGCAGGATACTTCATTGTAAACGCTTTCATCGTCTCGGTGTATCGGACCGCCCCCGGAGATATCCGCAACTGGCTTTGACGATTCATCTTCTGCTCCCGGGCAAAGGCCTCAAGCTCTCCTTCACTCATCGACATATACTCATCTACCAAAGGTATTACCTGTTTCATGGCCTCCTCTGCCGACATCCGAATCTGCTTAACGGTTGCCTCGTTTTTCTGATAATAATCTTCCACTTCCCTCAAGCAGTTATCAGGATCATCCATATTGGCTTCAATGACATCTGCCAGGCCAGCGTAAAAGTTATCAGCAATCTTGGTTAAATCCTGAACCTGCGAGCAAACCGGGTTGTCCAACAGTAATATTATCAGAAATGTCAATAAAAAAGACTTGACTATTTTCTTCATACATTCTCCAATCAACCACGACATCTTCTTGCTAATAATACAATATCGCGTAACTCATTAATATTTTTAGCGCGCAACCAGTCCTTGTCAAAATTGGTATGCTGGGTAACTCGGGCAATCACGGATTAAGTTTTTATCTTGCGGTTCGGGCATAATATTTCATTATCTTTATCTTAGAGACATCCAGCTTGCATATGTAATTTCTTTTATACTCTAAGTCTTCAGGACAGGCCTTTACTTCTTTAAAACCAGCCTGTTCCAAAAAACCTGGCCGGTGGGTAACACTATAGATGGGTTTGTCGCAATCCAACTGCCTTGCCTGCTCAATAAGAAAACTCAACATCCTCAGGCCCAGGCCTTTTTCCCGATGATAATAATCTACTCCTAAAGAGGCGGACTCAAAATACCGGCCGTGGTCAACCACTCTGCCAAACGCCACTGTCTTACCGGCATTTCTCAAAACGAAAAACTGCTGCCAGTCTATACTGGTGGCATCCAGAATATATTTTTTCAGCTTCTCTTCTACGTAAGGTCTATCCTTTTCTTCTGCCCAGCATATTGCTATCCTGGATTCGGGCATTGCTTATTCTCCCAGATGCCGAATGAGACCACACCGCCTCGGCACTACCAGGTCTGCCTTTCTAAGGTTCTGGTCACTGGCCAAGCAATAATCAACGTCCATAATTTCGATAAATTCCGCTGTATAGTCCTTCAGCACCCCCGAATATTCAAATCTCTTATCAGTTTTAATCAACTCAAGCACAACCCTTTTACCGATATGCCGTTCTAATAAAGGCTCGTAAGAAGTCCCCAAAGAACCCATTACCTCCTGTTTCAACTGTGAAACATATTTATCCTGTGAGGTCAGTATCCCGCCGGCCAAGGGGGTATTCTTGACCTGGCCGATCACCATATTCACTATATCCATCAATGAATCCTTTACCGTCTTGAAGAAATTATGGATCTTTCTATTAAGCCGCCTCAATGCACCGGGATGATAAGTCCTTTTCAATTCCTTTTCTCTCTGTCTTTTTCTATCTTCAGCCAGCTGATTGTGAAAACGGACTAAGGTCTGTATGCCAGGATATTCCTGTTTATAGAGAATGTAGCTTGTTTCGTCATGGCCTTTTTTGTCTTTATACCTTTCTAAATAAACCAGCTCCAGGCCGGTATGCTCTACCGACAATTTACCCCAGATATCCTTGCCGGACTTTTCTTCCAGAGTTACCATATCCCCTGAAAAATCCATCAGGCATTTATCCCTGCTTCTTCCTTTAATAAAGGCGGTAATAACCGTAAATACAATAATAGAAACTATGGTAATGGCAAATGTGTCAGGCATATCTTTTACTCCGTAGCAGCCTTATTCAAATATAAGGTCTGGCTGGGATAAGCGAACTCAATATCCCGGGCCTCGAATTCTTTTTTTATGGCAAAATTGACTTCTTGCTGGATGTCCATATATTTATTATAGTCGCGGCTCATAACATAATAGACGATCTCAAACACCAAACTAAAATCACCGTAGGAAAAAAAATGGGCGCGGTCAAAGACAGCGTCTTTAGCGTTTTTTATAATGCCTTCAATCAATCCGGGTATGGTCTTTAACTGCTCAAGAGAAGTCTGATAGACAACCCCCAGTTTGAAAACAACCCTTCTTTTTCCCATTCTCTTATAATTACGGACCCGGGAACTAGTAAGGTCTTTATTGGAAAAGACCAGCTGTTCTCCGCTAAGACTGCGCACACGGGTAGTCTTAATTCCGATATGCTCAATGGTCCCTAAATAGTCTCCGGTTATGATAAAGTCCCCGATTTCAAACGGCCGGTCAAACAATATAGCAAAGTAGCTGAATAGGTCTCCCAAGATCGCCTGGGCGGCCAGGGCTACGGCTACACCGCCGATACCTAAACCGGCAATAACGGTTGATACCTTGATTCCCAGGTTATCCAGAAAAAAGATAACAGCCACCCCCCATACAACTACACTTATTATCTTTAAAAGTCCATTCAGGCTGCGCTTTAAGGATACACCCTTGTCACTATTTGACCAATAGGTATCAAATCCGTAAGCTATAAGAGCGGTGGTTAGCCGCGCTGCCGATAAGGCCAGGACAGCCACTCCGATAATATTAATGATTCTTGCCAAGAGGGGCTGCAGAATCAAGGTATTTATACTGAGATAAAAGACGCCGAAATAGGCCAGGGGAAGAACTATCCTTTCAACAATCCCAACAACAAAGTCATCCACCGTGGTAGCGGTCTTTTCCGCCAATTTCTTCAGGCGACGCAGAAGAAAATGCTGGAATATCTTAACAGCAATAATAGCTGCTAAAAATAAAACCATAGCTGTGATATAATCCGCAATGCGATTCTCCAGAATTGTTATTTCTATAATTTCTTCAATCATCATCTAACCTCCTGCATTTGTCTACCGCTCCATCAACCGGCTAACCGGTGAACAGATTATATCTGCGTAATCAGTTAACAAGATTTTTTAGGTTATCTAACAAAGCTTTATCAATTTCTCTGAAAGGCCAGCGAGATTAAGTTCTGAATGAGTTTATTGTAAGAGATGCCGGCCTTTTCGGCTGAGGCCCCCACCTCGTCGTACCGCGCCAAACAGGGATTGGCATTTGCCTCGATAATATAGACCTCTGAGTCAGGGCTAATCCTCAAGTCAAATCGAGCATAGGACTGCATATTCAAAGCGCGGTAGGCCCTTTTGCAGGTATTTTCAATCTTTTTATTAAGTTCCTCGGGCAATCCCCGGGCAAAGGAATTACGGATACCCCATCTCCTGCGGTAATTAGAATCCCACTTTGCCCGGTAGGTTGCCAGCCGGTGCTTCCCATTAGAAATCTTTGCAAATCTCATCTCTCTGGCCGGCAGGATCCTAATCTTTTTATTGCCAATAACGCTGACATAAAGCTCTCTCCCTTCTATATATTCCTCGATGATGGCATCCATACTCATCTTCTGATGAATAAATTTTATTCTCTCGGCCAATAAACCCCGATCATCTACGACCGAGGCACGGGATATTCCACGAGAGGCCTCCTCACATAATGGTTTTACAATAACAGGAAGCCTGAAATAATTCAGCGGTATTGATCTGCGGTAACTGCGATAAAAGATACCGAATCCGGGAACTTTTATTTGATAAAAATTCAGCATTTCTTTAGTTAACGCCTTATTATTGCAGATAAGAATAGCGGTAGGGCTGGCGCCGGTATAAGGAATTCCCATCATCTCTATCAGCCAGGCCATATTCTTTTCGAGGTAGACACTGTCTCTAAATACCTCGGCAAGATTAAATATGACGTCTGGCCTGTTCTCTTTTATCTCTTCAAGCAATATACCAATATCATCGTAAACTCCCAGTAAAGTTACCTTGTGACCATTTTGCTTAAGTGCCCGGTAGATATCTCGTTCAGTCTCCCAGTCCAATTCTTTAAATTCGTCACTAAAATCATATCCCCGGGGTGTAAAATAAGGCGTATCACACACCAAAAGGACATCCAGACGTTTTTTCATCTATTCCTTCCTTAAAAGAGACTACAGACCCCAGACCAAACAATAAACATACATCTTTAAATCTTGAATCTTAACCCGCTAACAGGCTAACCCGCCAACCCGCTAACCAATCTAGTATCTGAGTCAGTGTATTTAATCAATCTTTAACGAAGCATTATTATTCTTTAATTGTCGCCTGGTACAACGCGAGCACAACTATCAGATAAGCAAGCACCCTGATGATAATTAAAAAATTTGTCAAGGATTTTTCCAAGCCGAGAATCACCATGATGTGCGAAACGCCGAAAATCCCAAAGGCAATACCAACAGCCAGAGGAATTTTTGCTTTTTCTTTTTTATATCCCCAACAACCCAAAATTAATATTGCAATGCACAACATCGCATTTACTATGGTTATCGGATTCCAGTCAAATGCCATCTTTAATCACCTTCTAATACGATCTTCATTTAAAATAATACCCAAGCGGTTATCGGTTATCGCAAACCGCTAACCGTACACCGCTAACCGAACAATCTGTGTAATCATAACTCTAAAACCTGCTTCACTACCGGACTTTTAGAGATATCACCAGGGGATGTAATGTCCGCCCCCACTGTATTATTCGGCACAATGTCCAGACCGCCGCCAAACCAAAAGGCTTCATAACACAATTCTGAACAAAAATAATCTCTCTGTTCTTGCCATCGGTTGACTATATTTTTTAACGGCAAGCCAACCCTGGCCAGGAGTTTTAATAATCCGAGAAAGATTACGCCCTTATAATCATATCTTGAGTTTAGTCTGTCTACCAAATACGAAATAACCCCATTCAGGTCATAGAGATAGTTCTCTTTAACCCTGTATAGATCGTAAGGCTGCTTTATCTTTCTGATATCTATTGCCCTTACCCCGCCTCTGGTTATCGCCTCTATTGCAAGATTCATCTTTGCAGATACACAGACAGCTACATGGGCATATTTACTATTCGCGCCCCAGGTAATGAGCCACGATATACCCTTTTCGCCTTTAAATAATAAAATATCGCCGCTGTCCATCTCTAACCAAACGGTCTTACAACCAGTGCGGATTAGAAAAAATCCTATCGTCTTTATTTTCTACTTTACTTGTACTTGTGAGGATCTTTCCCTGGAGAAACCTGTTGCCGACCGCGGGCTGGCTTGGTCTGCCAATATTCGGCCTTCTGCTCATATCTATAATTCATTATACCGATCTTTAAGCTAGCTAATACCAGGCCGCCTACAATTAGTAACAATACTATTTGAAAAAATAGTTTCCAGCTCATCTCTTCACCCCCCTCTCTTCTTATTACTTTTCCGATTGTATCCCAAAAAATGAATAACCTCAAGTTTTATTTAAAGATACGATCCGGATAATCAAACGTTATTTTACATAATTTTTGATAGCCCGATAAACTCTGTCAGCCATTATCTTGTAACCATCCTCATTGGGATGAATATAATCATATTTCAAAGAGGGTTTGTTAAGTATTTCTTTCAAAAGATTGGGAATAAAAATTGAACCTGAATCTCTGGCCAACTTCTTAAAATCCTTTCCGTATCCTTTAAGAATCAAGCCGCAACTCATATCTGCCAGGGCCACCATTACCCCCTGTCCCTGAATCCTGCTGATTATTTTTTTTAAATTCCCCAGGGTAACTTCGCGGGGGACCTTTTGCAAAAAATCATTGCCTCCTAACTCTACAATCACCAAATAAGGGTCTTTGGATAATACATCTTTTTTCAGCCGTTTTAAGGCGTCTTGTGTAGTATCTCCGCAGACGCCGGCATTCAGGACATCTTTACCTAAAAGAGCGGATAGAAAAGAGGTGTAGTCTTTACCCTCAGGGGCGCCCACTCCGGCAGTAATACTATCACCAAAACAGATTATCTCCTTTCCTTCGGAATCTAAGTTTCTAACCGTATACCCGCAGCCAGCGAGAAAAATTAATAAGAAAACTACTATTAATCTATCAGGACGCATTGCATCTTATCCGTATTTAATCTTCATTACTACAATCAGAAAACATAAAACCAAAATGACCGAATTAGCCAAAATTACCGGCAGGTCTTTTATTAAGATTCCGTAAATTAGCCACAGGGATACACCTAAAGAAAGTAAAGAAAACGTTGTTAAAGATAAATCTCGGGTGTGTCTCGTCCTGAAAATTCTTACTATCTGCGGAATAAAAGAAATTGCGCATAAAGATCCTGCTAATATCCCTATTATCAAACTTATCATTTTTTTATCTTTTTTATTATCTTTTTGGCCAACTCTGAATTTGGAATAACTATTTCTCCATTAACATCTTTAATCGTCGTAGTCATGACATCGATGGAGTCTATTTCTCCGGCAACCAAATCAAATTGTATCTTTTCGCCTTTGGCATATATCTTCTTCAAGAACCGGCCGGCCAATAAACTGGAAATTATCTCCCGTCCCCCAACAATCAAAACAAGACAAATCGTCAAAGGCACTATGAAAAAAAGAATAAAAAGAAGCGGCATAATAAAAGAACTGCCTACACCCAGCCGTTCCAGCGCTATTATTACGGTCAATCCTATTATTGTATAATGTGTTATCGTCCCCAGCGCTGATGCAAAAGGCACATCTGCCAAACGGAAGGTCGTCCTTATAAATCTGCCAGCGAATTGAGCTACCAGCACCCCCAGGATAAGCAATACAAGGGCACCAATGACTCTTGGACCATAAGAAGCAACAATTTGTTTTATTAATTGAGAAGTTAATCCGAACTGCATGCTATTAAAAACCATAATGATGGCACCGAGAATGATAAGCCAGTAAAACCCCAAACCGATTAGATAAGAAGGGCTCCTGGTGATACCGCCTTTCTGGAGAAAACGCCTGATGCCCACTTTTTCTGAAACAACATCAAACCCCAATGCCTTGAGGAGCTTGCCAATTATCTTTTTAGCAAGCACAGCACATATCCAGCCAATAAACAAGACTACTATTGAAAGAATGATCTTGGAAAATACGGGTTTAATAGATTGATATATCTGTCCTAACTTATCGTAAGAGAACTGGCTAAAAATATTTGTCAATTCAGACATAATAACACCTCCTGTTTATCATTCTTCACTTCTAAAAAAATCCCATAATCTCTTCAGGGGTTTTTTTATAATATTTTCTCCTTTATCCAGGACTTTTTTTATTTTTTCTTCTGATTTACCAGCTATATCGTCTGTAGCTCTGTCAATCTGTTTTAATACGTTCCCCCCTCTCTGGAGCTCTACCATTACAAAATCAGTAGCGCTGACAATACCTGTTTGAGGATTAAGGTCGTTTTTCAATTGCATAATCACGGCGACCGGTGTGGCTGCGGCAGGTTCCTTCACTTTTAAAATGAAAAAAATAGCAAACAGCTGGAGGACTGCCGAAATAAGGAAAACAATCTGCATGCTCCCTATGTTATAGGTAAAAAAACTAAAGCTAGTGCCTTTCAGTATGGTTGACAACATTCCACCGATAATCGGCGCCGTCGCGCCGGTGACACCGGTAATCGCAGCATACAATGCTAAATAGGCGGAACGTCCCTGTTGCGGAGAAAGTTTTATCAGGATATTGGTCTGAGAAAGCAGGGCCCCGGCAGTAAAGGCACCGGTAAGTACATGGGCAATTAAAAGAGGTATGTAATATTGCTGCGGCAATACAACCATCCAGATAAATGGGATAAATATCAAAACACATCCGGAAACAAACATTATCGGTTTATTTCCTAATTTGTCTGAGATAGGCCCCCATATCTTCATCATAAAAAGAGTAGCCAGGGTGGCAAAGATAGTAAAGACAGCGATGGTGGAAAGATCAATTTTAAGGTCCTGCATCATAAAAACAGCATAAAAGGGAGCAGCAATCTGAATGGCAAACATCCAGGCAGCAACAAAGAATGTCAGTGTTAAAAAATTTTTATCTCTTAAGGGCTGCAAAAATATAGAAAAACCGGTATTGGCACCTCTCGCTTTTCCCGTGCCTTCAATATCAGCAATGCGCATTATAAAGAACGCGGCCATTAAGCCGAATATAATTCCTACTGCAAAAAGTATCATATATCCATAGGGGTTGCTTTCGGAAAAACGATTCGACCACATGGTTATAAATCTCCCCCCTAAAAGGGCGACTGCCATACCACAGGCAGCACCAATCATATTTCTCTTGCCAAAAAATGTCCCTCTAATCTTTGCGGGAACTAAATCGCTTATCCAGGCAAGCCAGGCTACAGCTGATAATGACTGGAAAATACCGCACAACGCGATTACTGCGACCAACATCCAGATCCGCCAATCAGCGAGCGGCGCAAATATTGCCAGAGGGAGCATAACTATCAAGCCCCACAACAGTCTGCCTACCAATAGCGTAAAAAAACAAAAGATTTTTCTGTGGCCCATCTTTTCAATGATGTATGCACCAAAGATCTGGACTATATTGGCAAACATCGGCAAAGAGGCAAGTACCCCTATCTGATGGGGCTCGGCATTTAAAACTTTCAATGCAAAGGCAGTCAGAAAAATACCGCCGGCAAGCGAATCTGCAAGCGCAGCAAAAGCTCCATCTAAAAGAGAATAATTGAGGGCCTTATTTTGTAATTTTTCGTCCATCTGTCTATTTGTATGGTTATTTAATATGTACCGAGATCCTCTAAACGCTGGTCAGATATACCAAAATGATGGGCAATCTCGTGTTCTAAAACGTGCTTTACCTCCTGATAAATATCTATTTTATTCGTCAGGCAAACATGTTCAATGTTGGTCTGGTAAACGGTTATCTTATCAGGCAACACCATTCCATAATAATGCGTTCTATTCTTCAAAGGCACTCCTTGATAAAGGCCTAAAAAACGACCTTTGGCACCCACACCAATGTCCTTTATAACATTCATATCAGGTTGGCCTTCAATAACTACGTCTACATTTTCAAGCTTGTCTTTAAAAACT
>SDBT01021629.1_pt1 | contig 10052 bp, 11 predicted proteins | sample 2277101 | NCBI WGS metagenome assembly SDBT01 (sample SAMN10404973, study PRJNA504765) | marine sediment metagenome | isolation source: marine sediment core GS10_PC15, 103 cmbsf | place: Arctic Ocean: Southern Knipovich Ridge | collected 2010
ATCTTCAAAAAACGTCTTGCATTCTTTTCCTTGTATCACGGTGTCGTTAAAAAGAACAAGAAAAAGGAAAAAGGAAAAAAAGCGTGCCATGACGAGGGCGCAATTTCACACAAATGGGGAAAAGAGAAAAACGTAAAGGCCCGCGCTTGGATAATCACAATCACAATCAGAGCACGTGTGTGTTCAAGAAAGAAAGAAAGAAAGACGTTTATGTCTAACACATATACCATGGAATTCTTTTAATAGCCAGATGACATCAGAAAATGATATGGGTTGACTATAAAAAAGAATTCCATATTTTTTTTGTGAACTGCGCGATTCGGCCAATCGCTGAAGCTTACTTGGACCGGGTTCTGATATTCAGCCATCATCATCATGGGAGAGGAAGAAGAAGAAGAAGCGGATCCGTCTTGCGACGTAATAGTGGGCGAGATTGATTGGTCACACATGGCAAGCTTGATCAAGCAAAAAGAGGAAGAAACCGTCTATTTGACCGAACCCTCCGAATCGCTTCAACATGAAATCGAAGCAGGGCTGCAACAATATTCGATTGTACATTTTCCTTATGAAGACTTTGAAGGGAGCATGTTTGACAACGTATCCATTATAGATGCTCCTTATGATTTTGAAGGGAGTACCCTTGATAATGTACCAAAGGTACATCGCATCGCATTTTACTGGCCGTGTCCTCCAGATCAAGAGGATATGACCGAAGAACAACAAACTGACTTTGTCAATCATGCGGTAGATACAATCGTGGAAGGTATGGACACCGTTCACATCATGCGAGTATACGTAGATGTATGTGTCAGAAAACATGGCACTACAATTGAACCATCGTTTCGATGTCTCATCGTCCACGAGTGAAGAGTGTTATTTTTTTATTCTATGCATGAAACGCGAGTAAGGGCACGCAGTTTATTTGGATCTTTCTTTTTCCCGATCCCACCGTAAAATTGGAAAACATAACATAACATAACATAAATCTAGAAAAAAAAAAATATATCACCTGCGCTCGCCCGTGCACGCCTCTTTGTAAGCACCAGAACAAACATTTTGTAGCAAAAAAACCCGGGTTTAGCTAAAAATCTAGTTCAGCTGCAGCAGAGATTATTGGAACACCGACAACAGACTCGTATTTCTTGACCAAAAAAAACCCCTCCTAGTGCGTGTGAAACAAACATGGGCATCATGTGGTCAGCGATGGACCTGTTGGACTCTGCTGGGCTTATCATCGAAGAAACACACGAAACACTCGACGATGGACGAAAACTTGTTACCAAAAAGAGGAGTCCTTTGGTAGCTACGATGGCAATAGGTGCAACCTGTACAATTATACTTTGTTATATGGATCGAGGCAAAGGTACACTTTCAACGTGTTTGGGAAGAATTTGCGTCAGATGTGGAAAACAAATACTTTGAAAAGGTCAACCGTGATATCGTTTCTCAAAGAGAACAAAGCCGCACTCGATGGAAAAGAGAAGGAAAAAGGAACGCTATCCACGAGGACACAGGGGGAAAAAACCGAGGCCCCCCGGCCCCAATCTTTGAAGGAGATAATGATACCAATTTGCGCTATACACGGATACACTATTATATTCTTTGTACAATAGAAAAACACAGGACAAGTTGAAAAGTTTCAGTAGCAGGATTGCAACTGATAATTCTTGACGAGCTTTCAACGACATAATCCCATCTAAAAATTACAATACCGTTTCTCTCCAGCCTGTTTTTCCCCTTCTCCTTCCGCCATTTTTTGCACATGTCGATTCAATGCTTGGATCACTTCGTCTGCCTCTCTTTGAAAGTTGGTCTTTATCATGGGGATGTGATCGCCGTTCGCCATACACAATCGTACCTCCAAACCTGTCCCTTGCGCTTTTGTTTCGAATTGTATCAGTGGACCCATTTGTCGTATCCATCCACCAGTAAGGATCTTCTCAGGTGGTTCCTCTACGTTTTTGGTAAAAACATTTCCCTCCAAGTCGGCATAGATTCGCCCACCCAGGCGCCCCTCCAAAAACACATTGTGTTCTTTCTCTTGTGTCACGATGTCGTTGAGGATCGACCTAAACCGATGGATTGCGATTTCACCAAGATATTCATTCAATGCGTTGGCTGCATATTGTGCATCGAGGGTAAAACGGAATGACATCAACTCCTGTTTCTGATCGGAAGGGTTCCTATAACGAAAATATAACCGCAACGACGATGCCGTGAATTTGATTTCCCAATAGTGTTCGAGCAACCATGTACCACGGGCCAATGCTTTATCGTTCGTACTGGAATGGGTGGTGGCATAAATGTTTGCTTGTGAGTCCGTGTATATTTGGTAGCCATCAACATCTTCCGATAGAATCCTGCGTTCTTTTTCCTCAGGTGATTGCATTTTCTTTTCTCTTCTCAAAAAAGAGAATTCGTGCAAATTCTCTTTTCTCTTTTTTATCCTTGCGCAGAATGATGTGTGATTTCGCACCTCGAAAAAAAAATGAATGTAATCGAGCATTCCCTGTGCATGTCATTTATTTTTTATAAAAAAGGAACATAACATGATCCTTTTCTCTTCTTGATCCAGAAAAAGGAACGCTATCCACGAGGACTCAGGGGGGGGGGGAACCCCGAGTCCCCCGCCCCCACTCTTTGAGGGAGATAATGCTACCCCGATCTGCGCTATACTCGATATACTATTATATTCTTTGTACAATAAAAAATACACAAGACAAGCTGAAACTTTTTTCACGAACGCATGAGAGAATACATTTCAGCAAACAACATAGGACCATCAACATCGATTCCCTCCCTGAGGATGAGGATCTCGTTCTCCATAGCACGGATTATCTTGGATTCGTCCTTGTTGTTGTTGTCATCACGATAAATAGATTGAATACGATCCACAGATTTTTCAAGTGTATCATGTTCTTTTTTTCCCCGCAGGTTTTGCAATCTATGTTTCTCTAGCAGGAGGGTTGCAACGTTGAATTCTTGACGAGTTTTCAACGACATAATCCCATCTAAAAATTGCAATAAACGGTCGTGAACTCCAGTCTGTTTTCCCCCTTCTTCTTCTCCTTCTCCTGGCTTGTGCGCGCCTTCTCCCGTCATACGTTGCACATGCCGGGTCAATTCTTCGGTCACTATTTTTGTCTCTCTTTCAAATTCAAGATATACTACATTGATATACTCCTTTTCGTCCACATGCAAGCGCACTATATTCGCTGCCTGTCCATGGACAGGCGAGGCAGTTTTTCTCTGTTCGAATCGCATATGCGAACCCATTTGGCGTAACCAGCTACCAGAAAGGATCTTACGGGGTGGACCCTCCGTGAATGTGGAAAAAACATTTCCTTCCGAGTCGGCATAGATTCGTCTACCTCGGTAGTCTTCCCAAAACACCTTATGTCCTTTCCCTTGTATACCAATGTCGTTTAGGTTCGACGCACTCCGGCGGTTTGAGATTTCACCAAGATATGCATTCAATGCTTTGACTGCAGTTTGTGCATCGAGGTCAAAACGGAATGACATCAACTCCTGTTTCTGATCGGGAGCTTTCTTACAGCACAAATATAAACACGTCCTAGAATTCGTATCCTCACCGTGCTTGGATATGGTGAATTCGATTTCCGAACAGTGTTCGATCAACCATGTACCACGGACCCATGGTTTGTCCGCAGTGGATTTGGTGGTACGAATATCTGCGTGCGAATCCGTGTATATTTGATAGCCATCAATGTCTTCCGATAAGATGTTGACATTCCACATCGCCCATTTCCCATCCTGTTTCCCATCATAACAGAATCTTTCCCATCCTTTTTCTCCAAATGATTCCATTTTCTTTTTTCTTCTCGAAACCTTGTACGAATTCTCCTTTTATCTCTTGTGCAGAATGATGTGTGATTTTACACCAAAGAAAAAAATGAATGTGATTGACCAGCACAATCGATCGCTTTTTCTCTCACATTCCCTGTGGTAGTTTGTAATCCTACTGTGTATGTCATTTCTTTTTTATAAAAAAAAAGGAACATGACATGATCCCTTTTTCTTCTTGATCCAGAAAAAGAAAGGTCCTCTCCCGAGATGCGGCTGGGGGGGGATCGCGCACCCAAAAGGGCGGATGATAGAGCGCGATTCATTCTTTTTCTCGTAACAGCGATGCCGTGGATACATCATTGTCTTTTTGTGCATGTTTCTTCAATAGATAGAGAACTTCTTCTTTTAGATAGGCTACCTCACACAAGCGATGACGCGTGCCCACCGCGTGCGGGGGAAAGGGCGTTCGTGCTCGTTTCTCGCGTGCGTCCCACATGTCGGGGCGGCTGTCGGGTCGTATATGCAGTAAATACATGCCCGTCACGTGTACGTCGTAATGTTTCTCGAGTAGATAACGATAGAAAGACAGCTGCAACGCGTAATGGATGAAATTGCAGTTGGACAGATGTACCAAGCGCACATCGGTGGCAACATCCTCCGCGCATCGGGGGGACAGATGTATCTCGCGTGCAAATTTCCAATCATAGAGATGCACACACACTTTACCATCCTGGTGTGTGGAGGGCACTTGAAATAACGCGTCGAGAGTACCCGCGACCGCGTATTCTTCGTCAAAGATCCGCCATTCGCTTCGATAGCATTGCAGTGGAGCGGGTGCGTTTTTTTGCGCTTGACGGTACCAGTGAAGAAACTCTTTCATTTCCGGAAGGCAACGCTCCTCTGCAGACCATGCGGTCTCTTTGGGGCGGGGTGAAAAAAATCGTTCTACGAGCGCATGCATGCGCGTTCCATGATCTGCAGAACGTTCTTTGTGCTCTTGCCACATGTCCTTGACCTCTTCTTCGTTCATGAGTGCGTAACGAGAAGACGCCCAGGTTCCGCGTGCTTTCATCAAAGCAATTTGTTGGTCGGCATCAAAGATAGGAAACGTCTCCTCCACCAGCTTGGTGACCGAAATGCAAGGCACGCGCTCATCAAGCATATAGAGGTGCGGTTCTTCGTCAAAATGCAATCGGTCGTCTCGCGCGTGTGCGTGCGCCATTGTTCTTCCTTTTTTCTTCTTTCCTTCTTCTTCTTCTCGGAGAAAGAAAAAGAAAAGATGATCGTATTTTTCCGTTTTTCTTGAAAGTGGTTCTTGTATATCCTCAACAATGGATTTTTTTTACATAAAAAGCCAGCCCCCCCGCATATGTTACGACGACAGCGGGTTTTTCCCCCCCGATCGCACCTGGACCTGAAAACATGGGTACGTGCGCGTCCATGCCAACCGGTGCGACACAAGAAGACATACGTACCGTGGTGCAGCGCGCACAAACAGGCGACATTGTGCTCATGTCGGGCGATCAGTTTGTTTCGCGCATCATTGAATTTATGACTCCGGTTTCGAAAAATTGGAGTCACGTTGCCCTTGTGTTGCGTGATCCACGCTTTCCGGATCATGACCTGGATCACGTGTATATGGCCGAGTCGGACCTCGATCCCAACGGTTTTGATGTTATGACCCAGGCGCGCAAGGGGGGCCCCCAAGTGACCTCCCTCCGGCACCGATTAGAAAATTATCGTGGAAATTTTATCATTACACGACGATGCAACATCAAAGACGCACCCGGGAAAAACCAAGCACAAATCAAGGCCGAGATGACCAACCTATTTGCGCGGTTTTTCCGCCAACATGGACAAAGTGCAAAATATGATCTCAATCTGTGGCGTCTGCTCGCATCGTCTGGGCGATTGAACGCCGATCCATCCCCCGACTATATATGCACCCAATTTGTGGCCGATGCCTTCAAGAACATGGGCATCATCCAGCCCATGCGGCGCAACAAAAACTATACGCTTTTTGATTTTACACAAGGAGGGCAGTTATACCCAGAGCCTGGGATCTCTTGGGGGGAGCACATCTATGTTAAAAAAACAAACGCCCTGGCCTAACACCCAACATGCAATGCATTATCATTTTTTTATAAATTATATCCATGCTCCCAAAAGAGAGAAAAACTGCTATCGGTCCGCAATCTATTCTCCAATCGAACACACAGAATACACTAAGGGTCGAGGTTCCCCCCCGGGCACAGGATAAAAACTAGGGGTTATGATCCTACGCGCCGCTCTCATGTGCGATAATTCTATTAAAAAAACAACAAGGATCACAATGCGATCCTTGTTCCTTCGCATGAACGATTTTGTCAAAAAAAGACATTACATTTTTCCGCAGCATCCACGTACGCTCAAAAGTTTTCTCCTCTTGTACCATCCATCGCATGGAAAAAACTGTTGCAACAGGAGCGGGAGTAGGAAGAAAGAGGAAGAGGACAAAAACACATCCAAACGATGCAACACGCACGCAACGACGCAAGATAAAAGAAAACGAAAAAGAGATCATCGTTCTTGATGCAATAGATTTACTTCCTCTGGAAATATGGTGCCATATTGCACGCCGTGTGGCGGATGCATCAACTTTTTTTGCATTTGCGCGGACGTGCCGAACATTTGCGCACGTTGCGCACGGGGTGCAAGATGTTATGAAAGATGCATTTTCACACATTCAGACAGGCAGTTGCCTAGGTTGTACATGGACCGAATTCGTACTGCCAAGTGGCCAGCGTCATGGAGAATACGAGGAAGTGTATGCGAACGGAAACAAATTTAGTGAAGGAATCTATCGCAATGGAGAACGGGAAGGAAAATGGATAACATGGCATGACAACAGAGAAAAACGGAATGCAGGAAACTATCGCGATGGAAAACAGGAAGGGATGTGGAAGAAATGGCATATGAATGGACGAAAATACAAGAAAGGAATCTATCACGATGGGAGACGACAAGGAAAATGGACACGGTGGTATGACACCAAAGAAAAGATGAGTGAAGGAATCTATCGTGATGGTGAACAGGAAGAGAAATGGACAGAATGGCATAGGAGTGGAGAAATACAAAGTGAAGGAATCTATCGCGATGGTAAGCGGGAAGAGAAATGGACGACATGGCATACCAATGGAGAAATATCAAGGGAAGGAAACTATTGCGATGGAAAACAGGAAGGTTTATGGACACAATGGCATGAGAATGGACGAAAAAATCGGGAAGAACACTATCGTGATGGAAAAGCAGAAGGGATATGTACCATGCGACGCGAGAATGGAAAAATATGGAAAGAAGAAAACTTTTACAATGGATACCATGAAGGAGCGTGGACGTCATGGGGTGAGAATGAACGAAAAGATGAGAAAGGATTCTATCATAAAGGATACCGGGAAGGGAAATGGACAACATGGCACGAGAATGGACGAAAAGACGAGGAAGGAAACTATCACGATGGGAGACGACAAGGAAAATGGACGAAATGGTACAACGCCAAAGGAAAAATGAATGAAGGAATCTATCGCGATGGTGAACGGGAAGAGAAATGGACAACATGGCACGAGAATGGACGAAAATATCTGGAAGGAAACTATCGCGTTGGATACCGGGAAGGGAAATGGACGACATGGTACGAAAATGGAGAAATATGGGAGGAAGGAAACTATCGCGTTGGATACCGGGAAGGGAAATGGACGAAATGGTACGAAAATGGAGAAATATGGGAGGAAGAATTCTTTTATGGTCCAACCCCGGAAGACCCGGACGGAAGCTGGGGATTTTCCCCACCCTTTGAGACAGAGAGTCCATGATTGTTTTTTATGTTTTATGTATTGCGATCCTTGTCCATTCGTAATACATGATGATTCTATTAAAATAGCACGCGATTGCGATCCCCTTGTCCATTCTCATAGATGATTCTATAGTATAGGTAAGAAAAAAGAGATTCTAATTCTGTGTCTTATTGTTCAATAGCGTCTCTCTCTCCCTTGAACATTCAGAGATATTTTTTTCCCCTTGTCTATTCTATGGAAAATTCAATTACAATAGGAGGAGAGAGGAAGAGGAAAAGGGAGGAGGAGACAACACCAAGCGATCCAACTCGCACTCGACGACGACGCAAGAAAAAAGAAAACGAAAAAGAGACCATTGTTCTTGATGCGACGGATTTACTTCCTCTGGAAATATGGCATCATGTTGCACAGCGCGTGTCGGATGCGGAAACCTTTTTTGCATTTGCGCGGACGTGCCGAACGTTTGCGCATCCTGCGCACGAGTTGCAAGATGTCATGAAAGATGCCTTCTCGCGTTTTCATAAAGAAAGGGATAGATTAGGATTTACGCGGATTTTCTTCGCACTTCCAAATGGTCAACGTCATGGAGAATACAAGGAAGTGCATGAGAATGGAAACAAATTTACTAAAGGAATCTATCGCGATGGAAAAGCAGAAGGGAAATGGACGAAATGGCACGAGAATGGACGAAAATACAAGAAAGGAAATTATCATGATGGAAGACGAGAAGGTTTATGGACAAAATGGTACGACGGGGAAAGGAAATGGTCAACAGGGTATGATAGTGGATACAAATGGAAGGAAGGAATCTATCACGATGGGAAAAAGGAAGGAAAATGGACGGCATGGTATGTGAATAGACAAAAAGAATACGAAGGAAACTATCGCGATGGAAAGCTAAAAGGGAAATGGACGTCATGGTATGACAACAAAGAAAAATGGACTGAAGGAATCTATCGTAAAGGAAAAAAAGAAGGTTCATGGACGGCATGGCACGATAATGGATACAAATGGAATGAAGGAATCTATCACAATGGAAAACAGGAAGGGACGTGGAGGGAATGGCATAGGTTTGGATCACGATGGAGTGAAGGAAACTATCACCATGGACATCAGGAAAGGAAATGGTCGACATGGCATACCAATGGAGAAAAATGGACTGAAGGAATCTATCGTAAAGGAAAAAAAGAAGGTTCATGGACGGCATGGCACGATAATGGATACAAATGGAATGAAGGAATCTATCACAATGGAAAAGAGGAAGGGAAATGGACAGAATGGTATTATAATGGAGATGGAGTCCAGAAAGGGAAATGGACGACATGGCATTGGGATGGAGAAATACAAAGTGAAGAAATGTGTTGAGATGGGTTACCGGGAAAAGGTTCAGGACTTGTTCTTCCTCTGAGACAGAGGGTCAATGATCGTATTTATGCTTTGTGGATTGCGATCCTTGTCCATTCGCAATACATGATGATTCTATTAAAAAAACAACAATAGGGGCATTGCGATCCTTGTCCATTCGCATGAGTGATGTTAGCGAAAAAAAGATATTACTTTTTTTTCACAGCACTTGCGTACGCTCAAAGTTTTTTTCTCCTATACCATCCATCGCATGGCAACCCCTGTTTCAGGAGGAGTGGGAGTAGGAAGAAAGAGAAAGAGAACAGAGACACATCCTAACCCTGCAACACACTCTCGACGACGCAAGGAAAAGGAAAACGAAAAAGAGACCATCGTTCTTGAAGCACTGGATTTAATTCCTCTGGAAATATGGTATCATATTGCACAGCAGGTGCCGGATGCATCAACTTTTCTTGCGTTTGCGCGGACATGCCGAACCTTCGCGCATGCTGCGCACGAGTTGCAAGATGTTATGAAAGATGCATTTTCACTCATTCAGGCAGGTAGTTACTTTTGGTTTACATGGACCGAATTCGTACTGCCAAGTGGCCAGCGTCATGGAGAATACGAGGAAGCGCATGCGAACGGAAACAAATTTACTAAAGGAATCTATCACAATGGAAAAGAGGAAGGGAAATGGATAACATGGTACGTGAATGGACAAAAAGAAAGAGAAGGAAGCTATCGTGATGGACATCAGGAAGGGAAATGGACGTGGTGGTACGAAAATGGAGAAATAGAGGAGGAAGAATTCTTTTATGGTCCAACCCCGGAAGACCCGGACGGAAGCTAGGGATTTCCCCCACCCTCTGAGACAGAGAGTCCATGATTGTTTTTATGCTTTATGTATTGCGATCCTTGCCCATTCTCCTAGATGATGATGATTCTATTAAAATAACACGTGATTGCGATCCCCTTGTCTATTCGCACAGATGATGATCCTGATGATTTTTCATAGGATAAAACAAAAAGAGATTACAATCCTATATTGTGTTTTCATAACACACA
>SDBT01021630.1_pt1 | contig 10052 bp, 9 predicted proteins | sample 2277101 | NCBI WGS metagenome assembly SDBT01 (sample SAMN10404973, study PRJNA504765) | marine sediment metagenome | isolation source: marine sediment core GS10_PC15, 103 cmbsf | place: Arctic Ocean: Southern Knipovich Ridge | collected 2010
ACAGACATAGGACCTCCACGATAGGTGTATGTACGTACACCAATAATATAATACTCAATTTTTCCTATGTCAATGAAATTATTAATGTTAAAGAACATTTAACTGACTAAAAGCTATAATCAGATTATTATTATTTTAGTTTTAATCCGTGCAAATCAGTGTAATCCGTGGATAAAAGTTTTTAGCTAAAATAGCATAATGTAAAAATTTAACTATAAATTGGAAGGACTAATGCCATGAACTTCAGGATTTTCATAATGATATTTAGTTTAATTATTATATTCCTTATCGCATGTGAGGGTAATCAGCAAAAAGGTGATGATATGTCCATAAAAATAGCACAATTTGAAGGAACTGAGATAGAATATGATGAGTCGATTCTCAATGACCGCCAAAAAGAGGTTGTCAAAAATCTCTATTATGCCAGCAAAATAATGGATGAATTATTTCTCGGGCAGGTTTATTCAAAGAACAGCGAGTTAAAATCTCAATTACTTGATGATGATTCTGAAAAGTCAGAGAAGAAACTGGAATATTTTGAGATTATGTTTGGACCTTTCGATCGGTTGGAGCATAATAAACCTTTTATGGGTACGGAAAAAAAGCCATTAGGAGCTAATTTTTATCCGGAAGATATCAGCAAAGATGAGTTTGAAACATGGATCAAAAATCATCCCGAAGATGAAGAATCCTTTACATCAGAGTTTACAGTGATACGAAGAAAAGGTAACCAATTGGTTGCCATCCCTTATTCAGAATTCTATAAAGAGAAGCTTGATAAAGCTGCAAGTTATTTAAAGGAGGCAGCTCAATTCGCCGATAATCCTTCCTTAAAGAAGTATTTATTGACCCGGGCAGCCGCTTTTGGATCCAACGATTATTATGAAAGCGATATGGCCTGGATGGATTTAAAGGATCACACTATTGAAATTGTTATTGGTCCTTATGAAGTCTACGAGGATGAGTTGTTCAACTATAAAGCGGCATTTGAGAGTTTTCTGACTATTATGGATCCCGAGGAAAGCAAAAACCTTGAAGTTTTTGCCAATTATCTTGTTGACATTGAAAAACATTTACCCATCCCCGATAAGTATAAAAATTTCGATCGTGGCTCAGAATCTCCTATAGTTGTCGTACAGGAAATCTTCGCTGGCGGTGACAATAAAGCAGGCGTACAGACCCTGGCTTTCAATCTGCCCAATGATGAACGTGTACGGGAAGCAAAGGGATCTAAGAAGGTGATGCTAAAAAATATCCATGAGGCCAAATTCGAAAAACTATTGAGCCCGATTTCAGAAATTGTATTAGATAAGGATCAATTACCTGCGGTGACATTTAATGCATTCTTTAAACATACATTAATGCATGAGATGTCCCATGGCGTGGGTCCGGGCAATATAACAATAGATGGCCGGGAAACTGATGTTAAAAAAGAAATAAAAGAAAATTATTCCAGTCTGGAGGAATGTAAAGCCGATGTTCTGGGTATGTATAATAATATTTTTATGATCGGGAAGGGCGTTTTCCCGAAATCATTTGAGAAAGAAATATATGTAACTTTTCTTGCCGGGATTTTCCGTTCAATCCGTTTTGGTATTACTGAGGCGCATGGGGCAGGATCGGCGATCATCTATAATTACCTTCTGGAACAAGGTGGCTATCAATATGATTCGACGACCCAAAGGGTTCGGGTAAATTTTGAGAAAGTATATAGCGGAATTAAGGATTTAGCCAATAAAATATTAACCATCCAGGCCGAGGGAGATTATGAAGGTGCAAAGGCATTAATAACCACCTATGCGGTTTTATCGCCATCAATGGCAGCGCTTCGTCTAAAACTAAGCGATTTGCCTGTTGATATTAAACCTGTTTTTCAAATTGAAAAATCTTTGGGGGGTGGGTTCTAATAATATATAATAATCATTTGCGGGCGGGACAGGGATCGAACCTATCTTCTCCTGCGCGCAATGCAGGTGCTCTCCGGGAAATGAGCTACTCGCCCGAATAAAAGAATCTACTGATTAATCTTCGGTCTAAGTTTTATAAAGATGATATTTTTAAAAAATAATTTCAGGCGAAGACGGAGAAGTATTAGATCAAATTTTAGCAATAAAAGACGTTTTTTCATATAGTTACGACCTTCCTTTGCCTCAAATATGCAAAATGATCATAAACCTGTTTGTGATTGTTGATACAAAAATTATCAGTTTTTTCAGAGCTCCCCGGATAAACAGGATAAAAATATTTATGTCATCCAGAAGGGATCTTCCAACTTGCTAATGTGATTTCGACAAGCAGGAAGATTCCTACGGAATGACACAGTAAATATTGCCATTTATTTGTCCGAAGGATCCCTTTGGGGCAGCTTTGCCTGCGCTATGAATAGATCAGATTAAGAAAAATCGTTCAGATGAAGTGAGATGCCCAGAATTTATTCACCATTTTAATTCCGGAGACTTATGTGACCAGGGAAGAAAAGAAAATGCTTGGCTACTTTAAAAGGTTTGATGAAGCTGATCAGCAAATCATCATTGAAATTCTTCATAAATCTTTGAGACTAAATCGAACAATATGGTCCGGGTATTGTTTTGGCCTCCTCAAACGTCTTGAAGAATTGGAAAAAGTCGAGACTGCCACAATCAATCTGTTTCGTTAAATATCCAGGCAGGTATGATCCGGATATTAATAAATTATCCATTGGAATCTGAATATGATTAAAATATGGACTAGTATTTTCCCCTGATTTTTTTGATTTAACGCACACAAAATTTTTGATAGATATTTATTTTGTTTGAAGTTATAGTTTCTTTATGTATTTTTGTTGATAGGTTTCATGTCCGTTATTTGTATTAAAAGGTTTTATCCCTTTTTTATTTAAAGGTTGTTGTCACAATGGAAAAACCGATCGTATTTAATTATAATGGTATGATAGTCATTGCCCAGGTACCATTTCCAGATGTATGTCCCCATTGTTCTGAAGATGCTGTCGGTCATGCTATAGGATATGAATTCGATGCAAAATCTGACATTCTTGAAATTCTGATTGAATGTCCGGCTTGCGAGAATTTCTATCACACGTTTAACTCATACGATCGGGCAACCCGACGTTGTGAAATATTGAATACGAAAATACTAAACCGTAAAAAAAAGTAATTTTGCCCTCCTAACAAAAAATGCTTTCGGTCAAATTCTGCGTAGGGAATAGAAAATTTATAAGAGCAGAATTACAGCTATAAATTCAGAGTAAGTTATAAGATTTCAGATAACAGATCTGTTTTTAATGATAGAATTGTTCTACAATAATGAAATCAAATCCCCTTGAGAACAAAGAAATTAAAGGCGTCAGAATATCAACTGGTGAGATTAAGGCACCGGATTGGTTTGACAAAGGTTTCTATTGCAAGGATAATAAGAAGAAAGCTTATTATTATTCTAAAGCCATTGAACTCACTCCAGGCTATGCAGCCAGCTATTATAACCGGGGATGCGTTTATTTTGACCTGGGTGAAATGGAAAAGGCTATAGAGGATTTTTCGAAAGCAATGTCCCTGGATTCAGGTTTTGCATCTGACTTCTTTAATCGCGGTTATGCTTATTATCATGTTGGAAAATATACTCAAGCCATTGAGGATTTTTCACGGGCAATTGAACTGGATTCTGGTGATATTGAAGCCTATTTTATTCGTGGTTTTGCCCATCTTATGGAGGTGGATAAAGATCATGAGGCCATCAAGGATTTTAGCCAGATTATACGTATGGATCCCGGGTATGTCGATGCCTACAATTACCGTGGTTACGTTTACTCTTTAGATCTGATATCATCAGAAAAAGCACTTGAAGACTTTACAACGGCTATGGAACTGGACCCTGATAACACGACAGCTTACAATTATCGGAGCCGGGTGTATTTTGATCTGGATCGGTATATGGAAGCGATTATTGATCTGAATAATGTAATTGATATTGATCCAACGGATGCGGGTGCATATAATGACCGCGCACGGGCTTATGCAGAATTGAAGCGTTTTAAAGAAGCCATTATCGATTACAGCAATGCCATATTACTTAATCCCAGGTATGCCGATGCCTATAAAAATCGTGGATTGGCCCATAAAAGTCTGGATCATATTGAGGATTCTATTGATGATTTCAATAATTATCTGCGGATCAATATTCATATAACCGGTGATTTAGAGCAAGTGAGAGAATGGATTAGAGAAATGGGTTATATGCCTCACTATTAAAATAAAAAAGAAGTCCCGCCCGCCTCGGGCGGCGCCTTCTTAGCGTCTTAGCGGTAAAAGATTCTTGAATACCAAGGAGGTTAAAGTGAGTTTTAATCTGGATGTTCTTAAAATTGATCCTGCTAATGAATTAGAAAAACTATCAAAATTTATTATTCATGAAGTAAGTGTTATTTTCCGTAGAAAAGGTGTTGTGGTGGGATTAAGTGGGGGCATTGATTCTGCTTGTATCGCAGCTGTAGCCGTACATGCATTAGGGAAAGAAAAAGTGGTTGGATTAATCCTTCCTGAAAAAGAGTCCAACCCTGTCAGTAGTGAATATGCCGTAAAACATGCCCAATCTTTGGGTATAGAATTCCGTCAGGTTGATGTTTCATCGACTGTTGATAGTGTTGTTCAATACGAATGGCGGGACAGGTTTATCCAGAATCTGCTGCCGGATTATCAGCCGGGTTATAAATACAACATTACTCTTCCGACAGATCTGCTGGAAAGAGATTCGTTTAGTTTCTATAATCTTCAGGTAGAGATGCCAAACGGCGAAATCAAAAAAAAACGGTTACGTCCGGATGAATTCAGGACTATAACATCGTTTGCAAATATAAAGATAAGATCGCGCATGTTACACCTCTATGCTGAGGGAGAACGGAGAAGTCTGCTCGTAGCCGGAACAACTAACCGAACAGAATTTATATTAGGCGATTTTTGCAAGTATGGCGATGGTGGAACAGATATTGAACCCCTGTCCTATCTTTATAAGAATCAAATCTATCAACTATCTGATTATCTCAATGTAATCCCTGAGATAGTTGACCGACAACCAAGTCCTGATACTTTTAGCCTTCCGGTTAGCGATCAGGAATTTTTCTTCAGGATTCCTTTTGACAAACTGGATTATTTGCTTTATGCCTGGGAGAACAAGGTGTCTCTACCAGAAACTGCAACGGTTTTGAATTTATCTGAAGAAGCAGTAAAGAGAGCATTTAAAGATTTTACATCGAAACATGAAGCTACTGCCCATCTGAGAGAATTACCACATACATTGGAATAATAATCATACCCGTGATTGACCTGATTAATTCATGCCGCAGCACAGGGCTGCAAACAAAAAGATTAAAGAAAGCAGAAAGCAGAAAAAAATCTCTGCGGTCTCTGAGTTAGATGAATATATCCAGTTTGTAAAAGTTTATGAAAGTTTTTTTAATAACGTTTCTCACCTTTATTCTCATCACGATCCAACCGGTAAATGCCCAGTTAAGCAACTACCTTAAGAACTATCTAACAAATGAAAAAGCACCGGGCGCCCGGGCGGCAATGGGTATCTTTGCAGCCGGATATGGCAAAGCCCTGGCAGAATCCATGTTTGATTTCCCGATGAATACCTGGCAGAATCGGCTAACTTCCGTTGGCGTCGCGGCAGTTAGTTATCAGATAATTTCCTATGATACTAAAATGGGACTACAGTTCGATCCGTTCAACTTTAACAAAGAATGGAAAGGTTATTGGGAAGGGTATGCAATTGGCGAAGGGCTGGATCTCTTTTTAGGATTTGTGGCCCGGTACGATGCGGCCAAATTTATTATTGCTTCGAGCCTGACCATTGTAATGAGTATTGTTGTCGTTGAAGGACAATCCTCGGGAGGATTCCGTTGGGCCAAAGATGGACCTTTTGGCTTTGAGCAAATGTTTAAGAATCGTCATTCATGGTGGGAACACTTTGCAGCATCAGGCGGATTGTATTGGGCGATATCAAATCACACGGAGTCGAGGGAATCTGCCTTAATGCACACACTACCATTGATATGGCTTTGGGAGATTAAAGATGGGTTCCTCCCCTGGGAGGAGTATGGCTGGATTGGTGGGGATGGATTTTCCTGGCGTGATGGTCTTGCCGGTTCAATTGCGGTGGCAGGAAGTTATGCTTTTGATAAGTGGGCATTGCCATTTTTGAAGCAAAATATTTTTAAGAAAGATAATAAGCACCGGATATTTGTTTTTCCGGAAATGGGACATAATCGATTTTCTTTTACACTCATGCTTCAATATTGAATAAACTGTCCTGTCCTGACATTGTGTTGACATTTTTAAAATATTCATTTTATTTAATAGAGTAAATTATATTATGATTTCTGACATTCAATCCAAATAATTGGTCTGTAGAGACGTCCCGCCGGGACGTCTCTACAATCATAAACCATTAATTAAATGAAAGTACCTGTATTCCTATTGCAAATAAATATTATACTGTACCGACCTGGATTATTCATCTCGCGCAACGCCGCAACGATTTTAATCCACGAATTACAGGAATTTTAACGAATTATTGAACCACAGATTTGCACGGGATTTCCCCTTTTTCATCTTACCCTTTTAAAAAACTTTGCGTATATTTAAAAATTATTGACTGGGGAAAGGTCTTATTGTAAAACTAAGTGGATATCAGCCACCGGTCAGATCTGTAAAAATATCTAAAAAACTCCGAGGTAAATTCTGCAGAACTTAATTCTATTTTCAGTTTCCTCCCTGATCTGGGGTTCCACCTGGCTTGCGATAAAATTTCAACTGGGAGTGGTAGATCCGATGGTTTCAGTCGTCTACCGATTTTTTATCGCTGCATTCATTTTGTTAATCTTCACCGCATTAACTTCAAGAAAATTAAAATTTTCATTAAAGGAACATCTCTATATGGTCCTTCTGGGCTTTTTCCTTTTTGGAATTAATTATTGGTTTGTCTATATGGCAGAGCTCACTCTTCCCAGTGGTTTAGTCGCTGTTGTATTTTCGAGTATTATTTTTTTAAATATTATAAATGTGGCAATTTTTCTAAAGGCAAAAATTCGTTTATATGTTGTTTTCGGGGCAATTATTGGAATGATAGGGATCCTATTTGTCTTTAATAAAGAAATTCTCCATTTTGATATTTCCAGTAACAATTCACTGGCCTTCCTCCTTGCCATTATCGCAGCAGTTTTAGCCTCATTTGGAAACATTACTTCCGGTTTTATTCAAAAAAGGAAGATGCCGGTGATCGAATCCAATGCTTTTGGCATGTTGTATGGCGCTATAATCATGCTGGTAATTTCACTGATTGCAGGAAAATCATTTCAGTTTGATCTATCTATTCCCTATATCAGCTCGCTCCTGTATTTGGCCATTTTCGGATCAATTATTGCTTTTAGTTGTTATTTAACACTTCTGGGCAATGTTGGAGCAGATAAGTCCGCTTATGTTACTCTGGTAATCCCGGTCATCGCATTAATTTTATCCACAATATTTGAAGACTACCATTGGACTCTGACGGCAATGATTGGTGTCTCATTTATTTTGGCCGGCAATATAATCATCTTAAAAAAGAAAATGTCCAAACCTGCCTGAACATTCCCGTATTTATTCTACAACCCGATATATAATTAACCCGGGTAATTCATACCGCAGCCCAAGGCTGCAATCACAGAAAAGAAATCCCGCGCCAAAGGCGCCGTCCGCCTCAGGCGTGGGCATGCCTTTGTGTCTGTTATTTACCTTCTATATTATTTTATCGTCCATTGCCCTGAAAGGGCATAAGCAGTAACACAGGGCAACGCCCTGTGAATCTGGAATAATAAAAATCCATGCCCTGAAGGGCCTAATCCCATATATAGCGTTCATCATATTCTACCTGGTATTTTTTTAGAAAAGCAATGAATTCGTCCTGGAAACTCTTATGATTATGATGTTCTTAATGAGGTTTTGTCGGTTTTTGGTACTAAATATTATATGTACATAAACTTCTGATAATGACTGTGGCATAATATTTCTTTTGCTTTCGCCCTTTTAGGGCTAATATATGATATGGCTTTTATTCATAGGGCGTTGCCCTATGCTTTTGCTATAGCCCCTTTGGGGCATTTAAATAATTATCATACCCCTTATAAAAATTATTTTAGTATAAAGATGGGAAAATAAAGGCCGAAAGTATGGGTAGAAGGCTAAATCTTAGTATCAATCATCATAGAGTCTTCAAAAATTTAGTCTGTTTAATTCTGCCCGGGAGTCAGATATGTCTAAAATATTCCATTTTAAAATTGATCATCCTGACAAAGTCAGCATGATAGTTCATGCTCTATCTAATAGCAAAGAAAATGGAAAGAACGGGCATTTTTCCTGGATGGGATTGGAGGGGACTTACAAATTTGGTGGTCAATATCTTGATTTGAATATTAAAGAGAAACCGATGATTGTCTCCTGGTCGGTCATAGAGTCAAATTTACAGAAGTTTCTCAAATATAATCATATCATGTAAGCAACTGCAATTTACAAGGTGGATGATACTTCTATACAATTCCGGCAATCCGACTCAGGATTCCGGAATATAACCGACCTAATCTTTTAATCTCATTTTCAAGATCTATAATTCTACCGGCTAATTCTTCCGGGCCCGGTTTTTCAATCCTCTCATTAGAATCTTGATTTAAAATTTCCAGAGCGTCCGGAATTGATTTAGACTCAGGATCCATTTCCACGGCCTTGTCAATATCATTCAAGGCATCATGTTCCTGTCCCAGTTGTTTGAGAGTTGCTCCGCGAAAATAATAAGCCTCGGGATCATGTGGATTGATATCAATCGCCGCATCCAGATCAATTAAGGCCTCATAAAAATTTTCTAAAAAGAAATAGCATTGTCCCCGTTGACAATAGGCTTGTGAATTTTTTTCCGTTTTTTCAATTACTTTGGTAAAATCGATCAATGAGCCATGATAATCTTCGAGATTTAGATTAATTGTCCCCCGCGCGAGGAACGCATCTGAATTATCAGGATTTAGTTCAATGGCAATCGATAAATCATCCAGGGCTGCTTGATATTCATTCTGAAATTGGTAGATAATCCCACGATAATAATAGCTCTTATCATTTTCGGGATCCAATGAAATCGCTTTGGTCAGGTCGCTGATTGCCCTGGTGTACTCCCCCAGATTAAAATAGGTGATACCGCGATTGTGGAAAACATGGTAGGCGTTTGTGTCCAGTGCAATCGCTCTCTGGTAATCGTTAAGTGCTTTTTTATAGTCGGAAATAGAATCATAGGCTGCGCCACGGTTAATATATGCAGTGACACAATTTTCATTCTGATTAATGATCACGCTGAAATCTGTGATAGCTTCTTCACATTTTTCCATGGCATAGTAGGCGAGACCACGATAGAGAAAAGAATCAAAATGTGCAGGATCAATCTCGAGCGCCCGGGTAAAGTCTCTGACAGCCTCTTCGAACTGCCCCAACATTTTAAATGCAATCCCACGGCTATACCAGGCAAAGAAATCTTCCGGGTTGAGTTGCAGAATTTTGGAGAAGTCGTCTACCGCCTTTTCAAACCTTTTTAACTCGTGATAAGCCAGACCGCGTTGATACAAAGCTTCTTTATAATCAGGAGCCTCATCGAGGGCATGGGTAAAATAATTTATTTTAAGATAATTGCTTTCACAGGTAAATCCCTTTTCAAACCAGGATAATACTGTTTTATTTTTTTTAAGTTCACGAATCGCCATACAATTCTCTATGTTGGTTGATATTTCCCGTATTCCATTTTATTTGAGTACTAATCTATCAACTCATTTTGAATACAGAAGTTTCAAAAAAGACAAAAAATATTTTGTCAAAAATCAATCCGAGGATCAATTAACCTAATCTATTTATAACGCAGCACGCGGCTGCAATCAAATATTTTTTAATATCTCTCGCAGAGCCGCAGAGTCGCAGAGAAATAATTATTTATAATCTTTGAAAATAAAGATTTAATTTTAAATCCAATTTCGCATCATTGATATTAAC
>SDBT01021631.1_pt1 | contig 10052 bp, 8 predicted proteins | sample 2277101 | NCBI WGS metagenome assembly SDBT01 (sample SAMN10404973, study PRJNA504765) | marine sediment metagenome | isolation source: marine sediment core GS10_PC15, 103 cmbsf | place: Arctic Ocean: Southern Knipovich Ridge | collected 2010
TGGGTTCACTTCATGCTCTATGGTTCGCGGGAGGCGCACGGGGAGTTGGTCCGCTATTTTGCCGACTTGCGTGCCGGTGCGCCTCCGGGCTTGCTCAGCCGCCGCCTGCAACATCGCATGCGCCACCCGGAAAAGCAGTTGGTCGCCCATTTCAAGGCATGGAAGAGGTAGCTCAACGGTTGGGCAGACTGGGCCGTCTGGCGAAGAAATTCTCAAAATTCCGATTTTCTGGCCGCCTTTTCTCTAGTTGCGGCGAGTTTTTTTCCGATGACGTACAGCGTTCGCGGAATATCTGCACGTAGCCGGTCTTCCTCCACCCCTGGGGAATTTTGGGCTCGGTTGAGTAGGTTTGGGCAAACATGATTTGCCTTTGTTCCTCATAAGGGAGTGTCTAAGATGAAGGCTATGAGTCGTATCTTCGTTTTGTTGGCAACCATCGGGCTCTGTCTTCCGCCGGCGGTTTTCGCCTCCGGTGCGGAAGTGAAGCGGGAGCCGGTCGTCATTGATGTGGCACTGCAAGAGGGTGGCTTGCTGTTGGGGCAGGTTGTCAATCCTCAGGGCGCCCCGTTGAGCAAAACAGCCGTTTCGTTGCAGGAAAACGGTCGCGAAATCGCCGTTACGCAAACGAACAAGCAAGGTTACTTTGCCGTGCGGGGGCTGCGGGGTCGCGTCTATCAGGTCGTCGCCGCGGAAGCCCACGGAACGTTCCGCACCTGGAATCCCGGGGCCGCTCCGCCCACATCGCAGCACGGCGCCTTATTGGTGGCCGGCAAGCAAACGGTCCGAGGGCAATGTGCCCAATGCGAGCAGGGCGCCGAGTATGCACAGTGCACTGGATGCGGCGATCCCGGATGTGCAGGAGAATGTGCGGTGCCTTGCCGTACCGGTCTGGCAGGTTGGCTGACCAATCCCTGGATTGTCGCCGGAATCGTGGCAACGGCCGTGGCCGTACCCGTTTCGATCCACAACAGCGGTCGCCCGTCGAGTCCGTAGTTGGAACCTATCTCATCTCCGGGAAGCGAACGTCGGTATCTCGGAAAACTTAGCGGGGGCGTGCGATGAAAGGCCTGGGGATTACCCGGCAAACTCTGATTTGGTTGGCAGTCTTGGGGCTGTTTCTACCCCAATTGATCCTGCCCCATTCGGCTGCCATGGCGAGTGATCCGTCGCCGCCGACGATCGACGTGATGCTTCACGACGGTGGATTGCTGCTGGGACAAGTGCTCGACGCACAAGGCCAACCTCAACGGTTCGTGCCGGTTTCGCTTTATGCCAAGGATCGGCTCTTGGCCACGGTCAAAACCGACGCTCAGGGACGATACACTCTGAGAGGCCTGCACGGCGGCATCTACCGACTGGTGAGTGCCGGGGGCTATGGGACTTATCGCCTCTGGAATCCGGGCGCCGGACCTCCCACATGCCGTCCGGGAACCCTGCTGATCGTGGGCAATGGTCCCGTGCGCGGCAACCTCAGCCTGCCAGGGGCCGGGTCACTGCACTTTTGGCTCTCCGACCCTTATGTGATTGCCGGACTGATTGGGGCAGGCGTTGCCGTTCCGATCATCATTCACAACAACCAGCGGTCGCCGTCCAGCCCGTAATCTAGCGAATGGGCGATCTTCGGGCAGCCTAGGCAAGGCTCGCAGTCTCTCTGACGCCCCCACAGACGGAGTTCGCGAGGAATCCGTCTCGATGTCCGCACGACTCGTCGAGGAAGTTTGACGTTTTTTGGCATTCTCTTGACCAAAATGCTATTTTCCTCAACCGCCGTTTCGGGTAGCATCCCGCCCTCTCTTTTACTGCAACAAGCTTTTCACGGCAGATGCAACCGCAACAACACTTAATGCGGTGCGCCGCACTGGCGCGATGAAGTAGACAAGGATGCCTTGGCCCTGGCGGGCGAGAACCATATCAGGAGGATAGGTCTAATGAGACGTGCGAGAATGCTGGAAAAGGGGCTGCTTCTTTTGGCTTGCTTGGGGATGATCGTGCCGGTTCATCCATTGTTGGCAGCCGCCGCAGACGAAACGGCCAAACCGGAACTTGTCCCGCCGACGGCAACCGTCAACGACATCGCCCTGAATGCCGACGGCGTATTGGCTGGGCAGGTGCAGGATACGGCCGGCAATCCCCAGGCTTCGGTTCGGGTGACCGTACGCCATCGGGAGCAGGACATCGCCACGGTGACGACGGACCGCGCGGGACGGTTTTTTGTACGCGGACTCGGCAGCGGGATGTATGAACTGGCCGTCGGCGAGAGTCGGACCGTTTGCCGTATTTGGGCTCCTAATACAGCGCCGCCGGTGGCCGGGCGCGGAGTGACGTTGGTCGTCGGCAAGCCGCAAGTCCGCGGTCAATCGGCGGGCAGTGGTTCATGGCTGGCGAATCCGTGCACGTTGGTGGGGATTCTGATGGTGGCTACCGCCATCGCCGTTCCCGTGGCCATTCACAATTCTAAGAAACCGGCCAGTCCTTAGTTGGCCAGCCCCTAATCGGCCGACATTTGCCCGACTAAGCGTCGCGGTTTCTTTAACGCATTTCACGAGTTGCTCCCGGCATGTCCTCGACGAACACTCGCAACCGGTTCTCGATAGCTTTGCTTCTTTGCACCACCTCGGTATTCACGGTGTTGGGGTTTGGCGGCTGCATGCACGGCCATAACTATGTGGCGGCGACGCTACCGCCGGAACTCGAGGCGGCGCGGATCGAGAACGCCCACGTGTTGAATCTTTCCGGCCTCTCCGGTCCACAAGTCAGCCCGGAAATCATCGGGCGTGGCGACGTGCTGAAGGTTTCGATTGCGGCCGGTTTGGAAGCGGATGCGATAATCGAATTCCCACTGCGCGTCGGCGACGACGGCACGGCCCTGATCTCGCAGCTCGGCCGCATCTACTTGGACGGTTTACACCTGATGCAAGCCGAGCAACAGATTGCCGCCGCTTGCATTCAGGGTCGCTTGTATCGGCAACCGAACGTCACGGTCACGATGCAGAAACAGCAACTCAACCAGATTATAGTAACCGGCGGCGTCGAAAAACCCAAAATGGTCGAGCTACCTCGCGGGTCCAGCTACTTGCTGCAAGCCATCATCGCAGCCGGCGGGCTGGGTGAGGACGCGGGAACGCGGGTAGAGATTCGCCTGCCTCGCGATCCGAGCGCGCTGGCGGCTCCCGGTCCCTATCCGGGTGAACCGGGAGTTCAGCTCACCGGCGGGGCCATGGCGGCGGGACCGCTAGAAGATAATCTGATTTGCTTGAACCTCGCCGAGGCGGTCCGCCAGCCCGGTAACAACACGTACCTGCCGGACGGCAGCATAGTGATGATCGAGAAGCGGCAACCCGAATCGATCTCGATTCTCGGTTTGGTGAAGAAACCGTCGACTTACGATTTCCCGGTCAAACATGATTTCACGCTGCTGCGCGCGATTGCCGAAGCGGGCGGCACCTCGTCCGACTTGGCCGACAAGGTGTACGTGATGCGGAAAAACCGCAACGGTGAAGGGCACGTGACGATTCTGGCCAGCCTAAGCAAAGCCAAGAAGAACTCGGCCGAGAACATCCGTTTGCAGCCGGGAGACATCGTCACCGTAGAACACACGCCGACCACAGTGGTTTCAGGCATCATCACCAGGATCATTCGCTTCGGCGTAAGCGCGAGCGTGCCGTTGTTTTAGTACTTTGAACCTAAAGACTTTTGTTTAACGAAGACAGCAATTGCCATGGCCGAGCCGATGCTCAACATACCCGTCTCATCCGAAATGGGTCCGGAGATCCATCCGGCCCAGGCCTTTTTTCGATTTTTGCGTGCCGTACGGTATCGCAAGGGGGCGATGATCGTCGTGATGACGGCCGCCATGGTTCTGGGAGGGCTTTACTACACGACGGCAACGCGGATTTATTCATCAGGCGCTTCGTTGCTGATTCTCCCGACCGGCGACACCTGGTCGGCCGACATGACATCCGGCTCGATGACCCAAGACCGGATGACAACGTATCGCCAAATGGTCAGTAGCGAGGTTGTGTTGGAGGAGGCGTTGAAGCAACTGCCGCCGAATTGCCAGATCGATTTGGCCAACGCACCGCGTGAGAACTGGGTCCGAGTCCTTCGAAGCAATCTCGATGTCTCCTCGGCGCGAAAGACGAACATCATCAACATCGGCTACTCTTCCAAAGACCCCCAGGCCGCGGCCGCCGTGGTCGACGCCGTGTTGAGTGCCTATCTGACGTTCACCAAGAAACTTCACAAGAGCACGGCCGACGAGCTCTTGGATATCCTCTTCAAGGAAAAAACCGACCTCGAATCACAATTAAAAGTCAAGGAGGCCGAGCTGACCGAAGCTCGCAAGGATTCCGGTGAACTTCTATTCCAGGATGGCGACAACGTCAACGTCGTGATGAAGCGTGTCATCAGTTTCAATGACACCTGGATCGACGCGCGTACTAAGCAAGACTTGGCCGCATCGCAGCTAGAGTGCCTGCAGCGCGCGATCCACAACGGAGAAGACCTGCAACAGCACGCTTCGTCCCTGATCAAGGCGGTGGGGAACGAAGTGCTTCTCCGGAAACTCGGCTTCAGCTCAGCCGACGCCCAAATGATCTCGCGTACCAACCAACAGTTGCTCGCCGACCGGTCCAAGCTGGCATCCATATTCCAATTCTACGCCGAGAACCATCACAAGGTGCGAGAAATCCAGGGTCGTATTGCCGCGGCAGAGGAATATCTGTTGAACCGATCACGGCTCGACAATTCACAACTCGGCGGGCTGTCTCAGCAAGAGTTGGCCCCCTTGCTGATGCAGTTTGCCCAGCAGGCGCTCGCTCAAGCCCTCCAACTCGAACAGGCAACCCGTCGGAGTTACGAGGAAGCGAACAGTCAGGCGATGTCCCTGGATCAGGCCATCACCAAGCGCAACCAACTCCAGCGAGAATACACTCGCATGAGCAACGACTACGACCAAGTGTTAACCCATTTGCATGATATCGATCTCGGACAGGAGAACAGTTCGATTCGGACTCGAACCCTCAATCGGCCGGAAGTTCGCCGTGGTCCCATTTCACCCAAGCTGACGCGGATCGTATTGCTTTCGCTCTTGTCGGGAATCGGCGGCGGGCTGCTGCTGGTCTACCTGCAGGATTTGCTTGATGATCGGTTCCGTTCGCCCGAAGAGTTGCAGGCACAACTGGGGATTCCCGTTTTGGCCATGGTGCGCAAAATGGACCCCGTGGCCGATCGTGGCATCGAGGCCATTCACGCACACATGCGCCCCAACGCCGTGGAAACGGAAGCCTTCCGCACGCTGCGCACGGCGTTGGCGCTGTCCGAAAACAGCGTCGAACGATTGGTCATCTCGAGCAGTGAACCGGGGGACGGGAAAACAACGATCGCCGTCAATTTGGCGACCACCTATGCCCAATCGGGAAAACGGACCCTATTGATTGACGCCGATATGCGTCGCCCGGGCCTAACGCCGCTGCTGAATATGCGCGGCCCGCAAGGGCTGTCGGCCCTCTTGCGAGACGGGCTGCCGATCGCCGAAGCGGCCGAAGCCTATGTGGTTCCTCAGTTGATCGAAAACCTGGATGTGCTCCCCTCGGGACCCCGTCCGGGTAATCCAACCGAGTTGCTCTCCGGCGAGCGTTTCTCCGAGCTATTAGCCTGGGCTGAAACACACTACGACCAGATCCTTATCGACAGTCCGCCGGCATTGGTTAGCGATACGGCGCTGATCGGCCGGATGGTCGACGGCGTGTTGCTGACGGTCCGTCCGGAAAAGAATCGCCGACGAACGGTCATTCGTGCGGCCGAGAGCTTCCCTTCGATGGGGATCCGAGTAGTGGGCATTGTCATCAACCATCTCGCTCAGGAAAACGCCGAAAGTTATTACGGCTATGGGTACGGCAATGCGTATGGGTATGGATACGGATACGGTCATGAGGAGGATGCGACAGAATCCGACCATCCGACCGAGGAGCCGATCCGCCCCGCTCGAAAAGATATTCCCCGGGCCGCTTAACACTGACCGACCATCACAAATCGCCGTGGCATCCTACACCGCAGACAATACGACGCCGGAAACCAGCACGGAGGCCTGGCCGCGCGCTCGAGAGAGGGACGCGGACTCATCACAAGTCGATTTGTGGCTGCTGCGAGCTGTTGATATCGGTTTGGCTGCCATCATCGTGGTCGTACCGCTGCTTCTTGGGGGCCGTATTGCCTTGGGGCAGTTTGTCCTCCTGATTCTGACCTTTGCCGTCGCCTTGTGCTGGCTGCTGCGTCAAAGCCTTGTAAGTCAAGCGAGTTGGATCCACTCTCCGCTGGATTGGCTGGTCCTCGCGGCGTTGGGGTTGGTCGGCCTGCAATTGATCCCGCTTCCTCCGGCGGTCCTCGCCACACTTTCTCCGCATCACCATGAAATACTGCCCTTGTGGGCCCCCGATTCCGCGTCGACTTCCATGTCGGCGATCCTGGGTAGCTGGAACACGATCTCGCTGACCCCCGGCGCAACTCAGGGCAGCCTGATCCTGATCCTCACGTTTTCGATTCTTCTGCTGGTCGTGGTTCAACGAGTTCGCCGCGTTGAAGACGTTCAGTTTCTGCTGCGTTGGATAGCCCTGGCGACCGTGGGCATGGCCGTGTTTGCATTGATTCAATACACTTGCGGCAATGGAAAGTTTTTTTGGTTCTATGGACACCCCTTCTCCGACACCGCAACACAGGTCAAGGGCAGCTTTACGAACCGCAATCATTTTGCTCAGTTCATTGCCCTGGGGATCGGGCCGTTGGTTTGGTGGATTCAACAGGACCTGCAGGACTCACGCCGAAAACAATCGCATCGCACGCAATTCGGGCATGGCTCGGATCGATTGCGAGTTGCCACGGGACTGAAACTCCTGGCCTTGGGAGTCTCGGTTTTCGCTGCGTTGATGTCCCTTTCACGCGGCGGGGCCATGGCCCTCTTGATCGCAGCCGTCGTGTGCCTTGTCGTTCTGTATTGCGGCTCGCTGGTCAGTCGCAAAATGCTCCTGGTCGTCACTTCCGTTGCCATGTTTGTCGGGGCTTGCCTGCACATCTATGGGTATCAAGCCGTATCCAACCGGCTCGACGATTTCCTGTCGATCAGCGAACTCGACGAGAAGCAAGGGCGATGGCAGCTTTGGCAAGCGGACCTCGAGGCCGCCGCCGATTTCCCCTTGTTGGGAACCGGATTAGGAAGCCACCCGGAAGTGAACCCAATCTATTTCCACAACGAGAAAACCCAGGAAGGCATCGAATACACACACGCCGAGAACGGCTACGTGCAGGTTTTCCTTGAAGGCGGTAGTCTGGGGTTACTGCTTGCACTGTCGGCCATAGGTCTGTGTATCTTCGTTTGCATCTCCACACTACGGGCCATCTCCACACTGCAGACGGGGCTCTCTACTTCCACGTTGCTCTGTTTTTCGGCACTCGCGGCCAGTCTGGCCGCTTGCTTCGCGCATTCGGCAACTGATTTCATCTGGTACGTTCCCGGCTGCATGATCGTTCCGGTCGTCTCGGCCGGTTGTGTCATACGTTTGTGGCAAATGCAACGAGCGGAAGCCGCGAAACCACCCGCCGCGATTCAACTACCGCAAATCGCCTGGTGGGCTGCCGCGGCGTGCCTCTTGTTGCTGGGGTGCGTCTTGTTGCAAAACCGCCTGGCAGCCGTACGAGCCGAACCCTACTGGCATCGCTACCTCACCTTGGCTCATGCGCAACGCAACGCCGAGAACGACGATCGCCATGAACACCTCGCATCGATGATGCAGCAACTTTCGGCGGTCGTTCGCTGGCAACCGGACCATGCTCGTGCCCATGCTTATCTGGCGGCCGGGCATATCGAGATGTTCAACCGGCCTTCCGACGCGCCGCTGAATTCGATGGACCTGAAGCAGGTCCGCGATGCGGCCAAGGCCTCCGGGTTCGAGTCGTCCGAAGCGCTTGGCATCTGGCTGGATCGAGCGTTTCCAGATGGCCGGAAGCACCTCGACGCGGCCCTTCGCCACGCTCGACAAGCTTTGATCTGCTGTCCCCTGCAGGGTGAAGCTTATCTTCAGCTAGCCGACCTCTCGTTTCTCGAGGGCCCCCAGTCGCCGGGCGACAAGACTTATCTGACCCAAGCCATGCTGGTACGTCCCTACGACGGCGCCGTATTGTTTGTCGCCGGCCAAGAGGCCATGCTTCGCGGCGACTGGGACCAGGCGTTCGAGCACTGGCAAATAGCCTTTCGCGCGGGCAGTACGCAACAAAAGTTGTTGATCGATCTCTTGGCGCCACGCTTACCGGCGGATTTCATCCTCGAGACGTTCCAACCGGACTTCGAGGCGCTGCGCTTACTGCAACACTTCTACCGCAGCAACAAGCTGCCCGACAGATTGCGAGTTATCCAACAACGGTACGTCGTGGTGGCCGAGGCTCGCGCGCGTGAATTGCAAGGGCGTAAAGCGGCCCACGTTTGGCTCGACACGGCCAATACCTACCGGGCACTCGACGACGCCACTTCACGCATCCGCTGCTTGCGGAGCGCAGTGCATTGCGACCCGACCCACTACAGCGCTCACTACGCCCTGGGCGCATTTCTGTTGGCATCGAAAGAATTCGACGAGGCGAAACAGCACCTGGAGTGGTGTTTCCAACGAAGGTCCGGTGACCGAAAGCTACGCAAGCTCCTGGAATCCACGGTGGACGGGCAACTTCGCACGAGCGCCCGCCCCGCGGAAAACCGCTCGTAGAAACACGAGCCACATGCAAAAGGCCTCTCTTGCCGGGCAGCTTTGGCTTGCTTCTCCCGCACCGGATTCCCATCACGATCGTACTCCGGCTGACGGGTGAGTGCACGTTGAGAATCTGTTGCGACCTCTCGCGAACTCCACAACATGACATTGCGCGAAATACTCGACCAACCGCAAATCGCTGATGTTTCCCGCAAGCCGTTGCCAAGCTCACCGTGAATACACCGATCCAGTGTTGCCTGTTGGCGCAAGCGCGAGCGGCGTCAACCCACAGGGCCGCTACCATGGGAATCGCTTCATTTCACGACACCCAAATTTGCGGTTGGCATAGACACCCCGTTGGCTTGGCGCCTTAACTGTCGAAATCGGTACGATCGTACGTCGTTCCCTTTTTTACAGCAACTTCCATGTCCCCACTGGCTTTTTAGCCGACCCTGCCGCGAAACTCAAGCTACGTTTCAGTTGCACAAAGCTTTTCTGCTGATCTTATCTGCGACGAAAAATGGGGAGGATTCTCGATGCTCTGGGCGGTGTCTTCCTAGAGGGTGCTTTCCTAGAGAGCGATCGGTGGAGTTCATCCCCCGAGAAAGGCAAACCCATCGCGAGGTGGGGACGCAAAGCTATGGGCCATGTCGGGACTCGCCAAGCGTGCGAGGGCGTGGTCGCCAAGCTGCCACAAGGTTGAACAACTATGTTATTCGGGCAATACTCCGGCCTGACGCGCGGGATGCGTCGGCCTGTTACGCGGCGCAGTAAGCAACGCCGTTTGTCACAAGGATTTCACCTCCTCGAGCCGAAAATGCTGCTCTCGGCCGACGGGCTTTCCCCGCGAGGCGACTACGACGCCGGCGCCGCGTGGATCTCGCCCGACTGGTTCGAGGATCTTGGCGACGCGACCACGCCGCGACACGTCAATTCTACCGCCCTGCAAGCGGACGGAACCTATGCCGTGGTCGAAAAGGAACTCGTCCTACCTCCCGGCTACGACGGTCCGCTGAAGGACCTTCCTTCGGACAACGTCGAAAGTGACCAGTTCGACTGGATCGTCCACTTCGCGACCGATTCGCTCGAAGGGATCAGCTCGGCCGGCGATACGATCGGCCTGTTGACCGGTTCGGACGTCACGCTCGAGGTCCTGCGCGGTCTGGGTCTGGCCGGTCAGGTTCTCCTGCGCAGCACGGGCTCCTCGATCGATGTCGTGGGAGACTACCTGGCCGAGAATCCCTACGTGGCCAGCTACGAGTTGGACATCGCCCAAAAGCTGCAAGCCACCCCGAACGATTCGCAAATGTGGCGACTCTA
>SDBT01021632.1_pt1 | contig 10051 bp, 2 predicted proteins | sample 2277101 | NCBI WGS metagenome assembly SDBT01 (sample SAMN10404973, study PRJNA504765) | marine sediment metagenome | isolation source: marine sediment core GS10_PC15, 103 cmbsf | place: Arctic Ocean: Southern Knipovich Ridge | collected 2010
ACGCGTGAGAGAGAGCATCATCTGTGCTCAGCTCGCTCAGACGAGAACGCAAGTACTAGCTGCGTACGAAGCTTTACAATCTGACGCAAGGAAGGGAGAGACGTGCCCAGTATGTCTGGAGATCTTCGGCGAAGGCGGGGTGGATGAGCCAGCTTCACTCACTACGCACTGCAAGCACCACTTCCACGTCGAGTGTCTGGACATGTGGCTGGAGGAGCGGTACGCCGACCCAAGCTGTCCGACATGTCGGCGATTTGTCGCCCCTCGCGCGTAGAGGGGAGCAACAAATAAGCGTGGATCAAAAGATCCAAGCGGTCGGCAAATGTACAGACACCTGCTTAGAAACAAAAGAAAACAACTTCTTTCCCCCACCAGAGGGTGGCTGGTTCACAGTCTCACTCACTCTCTCTCTCTCTCTCTCTCTCGCCCCCCCCCTCCGCCCGTCAAATGTCGTACAACGTTGTCTACGGCAGGGACCGTATTGAGCGTGCGCGTCGTATGTACGACAGTGCACGCGATCACCACATCGCACGCGTGCTCCCTCGGACGAACTTGTGGATCGTGCGTTCCCAGCGCCGCAAAACCGTGTTTTACCACGTCTATCCAGACTTTCGAACGTGTGACTGTCCTGACTTTCGGCGCAACCGACCGCTTTACGCTAGGTTCGTGTGCAAGCACTTGATCTTGGTGGCCCTCGTTCAGCGCGGCGGCCGCCTGCTCCGCGTGCGCGGGAGGCTTATTATTGATACATCCCTGCATTTTAGGTCTGTGTCAGCTGGTACCCTCGCAGACAGACGCAGCGCTCTCACTGAGTTCATGGCGGGAAACGGTGACGACGCCACCGACGCCGATGGCTACTGGCGCGAGGTGGAGACGGTTGCGTCAGCGAACACGGCAGACACCATCCAGTTCTTCGCGCGGTCGTCGTCGTCGTCGTCTGATACCACTCACCGGCAACGCATCGAAGTGTGTGGAACTCACGACCACTGCCGCGGCGGTGTCGTTGTCTCGACGTGGATCGGGCCGCGTACGATCAGCGGCAGCTACGCCGTGAGTTTCGCCTTGTGCCCTGAAGAATCCGGTCTCAGCAACGACGATCTGTGCGTGCTCCGGTACGACGTCCGCGGTGACGCCCCCGCAGGTAACCTCAGCCCTGACGAAGTGCTCTGCAAGTACGTCGCGCCTGCAGCCGAGCGCGGCCACGTCGTCGCCCTGACTGGAGATATCTCTCCCAACGACCCTGTCATCCTGCGCCGTTTCGTGTGGGACACCACGCTCCCGGGCGTGGTGGCCGCCGGTGGACAGATTCGCGTCCTGAATCCCAGCCACGCCGTATCGGTGGAACCATCGACGGGAATCCCGCGGTGCGGACATGCTCACGGTGTAGAGCGGTTGCACCAGTGGCTCATCGAGGCTCCCGTTTGTGATAACTCGCTGCCGCCGTGTCCAACGTGCAGCCGCGCGGGTGAGATGGCTCTCCTCATCTCCGCTCCGAAGCGGGCGCGTGAGGCCGAGACTCAAGAATCTCTGGACAAGTGGTCCAGCGAATTTGAAGAGGCGCTCATGCTGGTACCCGGGGAGAGCCATCGCGTAAAAACGTCCAAAGGCGCGTTGAAGAGGCTCGAGCCCTTCACGAAGGTGCTGATTCTCAAAGCTCTGCAACGTGCGCCCAACCCACGCGCTGATGAGTTCGCCGCGTACTTGCGCGCACTTCACGAGTTCCAGGCTTGGCGCAGCGTCGCCAAGCCGTACATCGCGATGCTGCTCGTTGCGCGGCAAGCGAATCTCCCTGCTGACGCCAGCCTCATGACGAGTCTCGGTACGGTCGCGTGGGTGCGCAGGGACATTGCAAAGCTGGCGGACACACGCCAGCGCGCTGGCGACACGAAGCGCCAGCGCCTCGAAGAGAAGGACGTCGTGGAGCGCGCCGAGGAAGCACCCGCGCCAGAGGATGCCGAAGGCGAGGTAGTGCTCGCGCGCGGCGGTCGTACGATGTTCAAGCAGCTCGAAGACGAGACCGCGCGCGGCGACCGCGGTCACGACCTGACGTTCTTGCGCTTCGACCGTGACCGCTGCGGTGGAGGATCCGCGCCGCTCCGCGACTTGGCAATTGGACAGCTCGCGAGTTATCAACACGTCATTGAGTGGGCAGGAGGTCGCATGGCCGCCGTGGTAGGAGGCCCGCAGTCGCTCCTGCTGGACTGGCAAACAGGCGCCGGGAAAGCCTGTGCGATCTGGCTGGTGCTCGGCGCCGTGTGGCGCACGCCGCGTTTCGCCCTCGCACCGAGCGATCCGTACCGCGCAAAGTTCCTGTTCGTGACGACAGACGCACTCGCGCGCAAGCAAGACCCGGCCAAGGACGTGTGGTGCTTCTACCGCGCGGCGGGCGTGGATGCGCACGCAGAGATCCGCGCTACAGCGGACGCCACCGCTGCTGGCCGCTCGCCGTCCAAAGGCAATCTGTGGAAGCTTCTGCTCCCAGCTCACGACCCTACGCTGCCCGAGCGTGGGAGGCAGACGCGCATCATCTCATACGGACAGCTGCAGCGTGCCCTGCTTCTCAACAACGACGTCGGGCGCGCGCTGTACGGGTACGAGCTCGGCGCGACGAACCAAACCGGGCCGCTCGTGCGCATGATCGACCGCAAGCAGCGCATCGTGGCAGGCGATGACGACGAGGACGCGGGCGATGCGATGATGCGCCTCCTGTCTGGCACCGCGTCAAAGTGGCGGACGGGAGCGGTCGAGCTCGAGACGCGCAAGAAGGAGCTCGACGCTCGGATCGCGCGGCCGCCGCCGGACGCCAATGTCGACGAACTCCAGCGCGAGCTTCGCGTCGTGAATGCCGAACTCGCTGCTGCACTGGATCCGCGCAAGAACCCCATTGATCCTCTGCGCGACGCGGTGATTGCAATCGACGAAGCCGATACGCTCTTCAGCCCTGACGGAGCGCTCGGCGACCGCGTCACCATCATCGAGCGCGCCGTGTTCCACTCGTACAGGCACTCGGGGCGCAACGCCGTACGTCTGGTGCTGGCCACCGCCACGCCATCGCACACCGACATACGCTCGACGTTCCGCCTGCTCAACATGCTCGTCGTGCGCGACGCCGCGCGCGTGCACGGCTGCGGGACGCCCGGTACAGACCTCACGGCGAACCCGACGATCGGCGACCTCGCGGGCGCGACGGGCACGTTCCAGACCACGGCGATGCGCGACTACATGAACGCGATCCAGAACAGCATATCGCACGTGAACGTGGAGCAAGACCTCGACCGCTTCCCCGTACGCCGTCGCAAGCAAATCGACGTGCGCTTCACCGTCGACGACGCGCGCGCAGACTTTGATGCAGCGCTGCGCCGGCGCTTTCCACCGCTCCGCGTGTCTGTGGTCGAAGAGGAAGAAGCCGACCCAGACCAACCATTCTTGGACGACGACGACGTGGCGCAGGCCATTGAGAAGGCCGTGGACGACACTGCAGAGGACGCTGACCAGCAAGACATCGTAGCAGATCTCGAAGCCGGCGACGACGCTGCCGCTGCCGTGGAGGCGAGCAGCGCGGAGGTGGCCGAACGCGCGGATGTACAGCAAGGGCTCCGGCAGCGCGCGACCAACCTGCGGCGGATTGGCATGGCGCTTCCCGCGCCGGGCGAACCGCTCGCGGGGGCACCGCCGCCGCAGCTCCAGCTTGGACACCTGTTCTTCGACCCGGCGGTCGTCGTACATCACATTGCCCAGCCTGTCTCTCTCGCTGACGCTGACGCTGACGCTGATGCTGCTGCGTCTTCAGCACCCGCACCATCGCCGGGTCTTGGTCGCGCTCCGAAGTTGCACGCGCTCCTCGAGCAAATACGCCGCACGGACGCGGCGTGGCTCGCCGAGAAGGGGTACCTGCCAAAACACGCGATCATGGCGGGCGTGCCCGGTCCTCTCGGCGCGCCCTTGGTGGGCGCGGCGCTCGCGGCAGCGGGGTACTACTGGCGCGCGATGGCGCGGCACCGTACGCGGGGAATCGTGTTTCCGCGCCCGACAGGCGAGGCCGTGGCGGTGGCTGCAGCTGCCGCGGGTGCAGGCGCAGCCCAAGCCATGCAAGCGGAGCTAAAGCAGGAGATCGACCAGCTCGAGGCACTCGGAGACGTCGACAGGACGACGGAGGTGCGCGAGGCGGAGCCGTCCCGTATCGCAGAGGCCGAGCGCGTCGCGCGTGTCGCGGTGTGGGAGTCCGACGCCGTACAGTACCCTCCACCGCCGTGGCTCCAGCCCACCGAGGCGCCGCTGTCGAGCGTGCTGCCAGGGCCTGTCGCGGTAGGGAACAACGCCTTCGTCGTCCTCGACGGTTCGCTCTTGAGCATGGATCTCGAGCAGAACTACACGCCGCAGCCGCGCTCTGGCTACCGCGCGTACGCTGACTACACGATGGCAGGTGTACGAGTGCTCGAGGCGATGATCCCTGAGGTTGTTCGCATCAACCCAGCCCCGTTCGAGGTTGCGCGCGCAGCGATCGCTGCGCTGGCACGCAAGCCCATCTACTACGACCCGACGGGCAGCGAGCCGGGACTGTTCACCACCGCGGCGTCGTCTCCAACCACCGACGTCGAGGTCGTCGGCTCTCTGCAAGGGGAGGTCGGGCTGCTCGCGGATCTCGTTGGCCAAGTCGTGACCATCCAGACGCTTCTCGAGCGCGGAATCGTACGGTGGGCACCGCGCATGACCGACAAGCAGCGCGAGACCGCGGCGCGTGTGACGCTGAACGACCACTTCAACGACTCCGATGAGAACTTTGACGGCGAGTTCGCGCGCCTCATCGTGATGGCCCCTGAGTTCACGGTCGGTACCGACACTGAAGGCGTCGAGATTGTGCATCTGCTCAACCCAGCGGAGGTAGTCGCAGACGGAACGGACGCGCGCGTGCACACGCGCGACCGCATCCAGGACGAGGGCCGAGCGTGGCGCCGGTGCGGACACGCAGAGCTGCGGCGCCGACGGTACGCCGGTGCTACGACGGAGGTACTTGTGCTCGCGTACCGTCTCGAGGGAAGCGAGGGCGTCGACGCGGACATCGTGCTCGACCGCGTGCGCGCGCGCCGCCCGTTCACCGTACCGGGCATCGCGGACGTCACGCGGCTGTCCCCACGGAGCGGCGGTGCTGCAGCGGTGCCCGACAAGATGCACGTCGACGACATGGCACAAGCGCTGCGCGCAGACCCTGACGAACAGGCGCTTCTCTCTGCCGTCGTCGCGCAGCTCGGCGGGGCGGCCTTCGATCGCGTCAACAACACCATACGCCTGCCCAGCGCGCCCGTGTTCACGGGGTACGTGTTCACGGGCGACGACACGGCGCTGTACCGCATGCCCGGCGCGTCGACCGTGCGCGAGGGATTCGTGACTGTCGACGGAGAAGCGTGGGCTGGGCCTGACGGGCGGGGCGGCGGAGATTTCAGCCTCTTGGACCTGTGGCGCCGGGGTCTCGCGCGGTACGAGCGCGGCGCGGGCTCGGGCGTGCGCGTCCCGGACGTGGAGCAGCGCTCCATCGAAGAGAGCCTGCTCGCAAGCCTGAGCGCCGACGCCGCGGCGATCATACGGAAGCAGACAGAGCTGACGTCAGAGTTTTCCGTCCGGCGCGGTCCCGGAGACATCGAGGACCCGCGCACCGATGCGGACGTGCTCAACGAGCGCGTGGGGGCCGCGGCCGCACGCCGCGCGCTATTGACACTTGCAGACAGGCGCGCGGGCGTACAGGCGGCCATCAGCCTCATTGGCGTTGAAGTCCTCACCGAGGACGCGCGCCAGCTGTTCTGGCGCGCTGTCGACATCGACCTTGAGACGTCGCTCCTTCCAGGGCTCACGGGAGCGCGGCGTCGCGCGACGTACGCCAAGATCGACAACCGCGGCCTACTCGCGCTCGTCGACCAAGAGGGCTTTGAGTTCATCGCGTTCGCACGCAACGCGGTCGGCACGCGCGACGCCGACCGCATCGTGGCCAAGGGCGGTGGGGTGCTCACGGACCTGCTCTCAATCTCCAGTCGCCTGTCGCACGAGGCCCTGCACAACCACGTGGATTTCTTCCATGGCCAGTGGGGCATCGGCCACGCTGAGCTCCTCGAGGCGATACGCATGCGCCCCATCGTGCCGGGGCAGACGGGCGGCGACTACCGCCGCTCGCTGTTCGAGAAGCTCGCCGGCGCCAAGTCCGGGCGCTGGAGGCGTCTCGCAATGGTCGCCGGAACTATCTTCGTACCCGAGTGGCTCGAGGGGCGCGACAAGCGCAAGGCGAGCCAGCGCGTGTGGCAGTCGCTGGCCATTCCTGCGGTATCTCCAAGGCGGCTGCAGCGCGGAGGTGACAGCAAGCAGCCGCTCGACGTGTTGCGGGGCCTGCCCCGCAGCGATCCCGTGGTGTCCGCAGCCTTAGAGGTGTACAAGGCGCTGCGCGACGTGGACCATGAAAACCGTTCCGTGGCGCGCCGGTTCGCTGACTCGTACATCGCAGACATTGAAGGAGTTGGCGCGCGCCTCCCGACAGATCTGTACGCACGCTTGCTTCGGATCGCACAGCGCCTCGTAGGCGTTGACGTACGCGACGTCGTCGCGGACTACATGATGCTCTCCGTGGTGGCGCTGCGCCAGGTGTCCGAGGTACGCGACTCGGACGACGCGGTTGCCGACGCAGCGTCGCGCGTTCGGCGCGGCTCTGAACTCGAGTCCGCGGTGCTGATCGGCATCGCGGGAAAACCAGCCGCCGACGCTCTCATGCGCGAGGTCGACCAGTGGTCCGAGTCGCGCGGCGGGAACGGTCTGGCGGTGTTGGACGGCGTGCGCGCCCTAGTTTCCGTCGACGGTGACATGCGAAAGGCCGCGGCCGTCCTGTCGGACTTGGCTGACGAGGGCGAGTTCCCCTCTGGATTGGTGACCGGGGCTGCAGCTTCCGACTTCCCTGATGAGCCGTTCGGGAGCGCGCCGGCCGCCGGAACGCCTATCTTCGTGACGCAGAAGCGATTCGACCCCAAGAACCGCAGCGTGCGCTTCCTGTACTTCACGAGATCGAGGGATAGCGTCAAGGTGCACCAACTGAAGGGCAAGACGTGGGCCGAGTCGGTGGGTGCGTGGATCGTACAGGATCGACTCGAGCTTCGTGAGTACCGGCCGCAGCAGGCCGCGGAGGAGAGACCTGAGATGTTCGATCGCCGGTTCATGAAAGAAGTCACACTCGTCGCCCTGCTCGGTGTGCTCCGCGACAACGTACGCCCGCGCAAGGACACTGCGCGCAGCCGCGCGTACACGATCCTCGTGATGGAGGCCATCCACGCAGTGGGCCGTGGCACGCCTCTCTCCGCACAGTCGCTAAGCGCGCAGCTCGACACGCTGTGGAGAGACCACGGGCCCGGCAGTGACGTGTCGTTCGCCGGACATGATATCGGACATCAACGCTCCGTGGTCGCCAACTACGGGCGCAGTCATGGAGGTGTGCGCCTGTGGCCTCGCGCTGATGCCATTTCCAAGCGAGCGAGCGCCCTGTTCCCAAGCGCGCCCGGCGTGTACCGGCGCACGATGCACGCGCTGCTCAACAGCAAGCGCGAGAGTGACCTCTCGATGCTGGCGACGCTAGACACCGACAACGCATCATCCATTGCTGCAGTCCTCGCTGGCGTGACGGGACCAGTTGAAGACGCGCGCTCGGAGATCAATCTACATCCCCAGCCGCTCATCCCGCAGTACTGGAGCGGCGGTCAGACACAGTACAACCAAGTCTTGATCGCCGCGGCGGCAACGGCAACGGCAGCAGGCAACGCCCAAGCCGCGCTTCTGGTGGGTCAAGGCGGTGCAGCGGCGATGCAAAGCGCGCCGCTCACTTTCGACGTCACGACGCAGGACGTCATCGAGTGGCACATGTCCGAGGGCGACATCCCCGTATCGAGCATTGCAGAGATTGGGACCCTGATGGGGCGCGCCACTGACATCTACGCCTACGTTCGAGAGCGGAATGAGCTCCCGGCTGACGTGCGCGTGAGGGCTACACGCGAGCGCCGCGATCGCATCAGCGATCTCTCGCTCGAAGGTCAGCTCGCACATTGGAAGGGCGTGATCGACAGGATTCTCGAGGAGCGATTTGCGCTGGAGGTACCACCGGAAGAGGAAGACCATGAGCTGGCCGTGGCTAAGGAGAACGTGCGACGCATCGAAGCACAACTCTCTGGATCGGCGAGCGCGCCTGGTCCACAGCCCGACGACGCGTCTATGTCAGAGGCACCGCCGGCGTCTCAAGAGCTCGAACGAGATCCACAACAGCAGCAACAACAGCGGCCGCCGCTGCAGCTAGTGGTGTTGCGGCAACAGCAGCAGCAGCAGCAGCAACAACAGCCGGCTTCCTCCTTCCCTACCGATGTCCCTCCGTCGGTAGAGGCTGAAAGTGCCGCAGGGAGGACGTCACCGGCACCGGCGCCGGCGTCGGCGGTGACAGGGAGGCGCGTACTCGTGTGGCACGCGGATAAGAAGCCAACTAGCTATCCGGATCTCACTACTGCGCAAACGCAGCTGTCAGCTACAACGGGTCTCGGAGTACCTGTCATTGGAACCCACGACGAGGTGATTGGCGAGGGCGGCGGCGCCTCGTTGCAAGGCTACGACCGTGTATTTATCGTCGTGCAGTTCTCCAAGCTTGCACAGTCGGCGCTCACGAATCGCGTGGCAAGGTTCGCACGGGCAATTCCGCGCGCTACGCCCATCATGCTGCTCTTTATGATAAGGGCCCCTCGGTACATGAACCCCGGAGGGTGGAACTGGCGACGCCAGACGCAAACCGGCCCTGCGATGGCGGACCCCGCGCCGTTGCACCTGACGCACTTGACGCAGAAGCTTGCGGACAATTATGGACTGGGCGGGAGGATGCCAGGGCTACCCTTCGCGTTGCTGCGCTACCGTTCCGGGAACTTGCTTGAACTTGATCAAGTGGATACGGACAGTGTGGCCCGCGTGGTGGTGTTCATCGCGAGCGGGGGTGCTGTCACCGCCACTACCACCGGTACCGCAGAGGAGCCGATTTCAATTGGCAGCTTCGCAGCACACCCAATGCGCATCGTGAGGCCTGAACACTGTGCAGGCTTGTGGCTGACTCCACGCGAGGCTGAGAAGATCGTGTGGCGTCTCGAGGGTACGGACGGTGCTGGTAGTGGGCAACAGCGCCTCGTGGCTACGGCAGGGACGGCTGTTGCCGTATCTGGCAGAGACGGTGTGGTGGAGATTGACGTCGGTGCGTGGGAGGATCACCACCTGACTGTGGAATTGTTGTGAAAAAAAAGTGCCCTACTCCTTATCCGCTTCCCACCACGCCAGACACGCGCTCAGCGCGTCCATCGAAAACTTCATCTCCCGCGACCGCCGAATCCCCGCCATGGTGAAGAGCGTGAACAGGCACAGCGCAATGAGGTACTTGATCACGAGGAGTTCGACGACCTGCGGCGCTCCCGGGATGACGATCGTGATGCTTTCTTGGTCGTCTCCACACGACACGTTGTGCGTCGTCTCGACTGTACAGGGTTGCAGTTGCCACACGTTGTCGGAGCACTTCTTGTCCGCGCCGTCGTGGATGAAGAACGCGAAAAACACAACGAACAGGGCACCGTTCGTCATTGCGAACACGACCGCTCCGACAGAGTTGCGCCTCTTTTCCGCAGCGTAGCCGGATCCAGCGCAGGACAGGAACAACATCAGGGAGATGACGTAGAACGCCACACCCGCGCCGGTCATTGTCTTGTTGAACGTACCGATGATCATGATCCCCACAGCCGCGGCCGAGGTGAACAACGCCGCCACGCTCGCGAACTGGATCCATCGTTGAGAATGAGTGGGCTTTGTACGCGGCGGTAGCGCATCCCACTCCGCCTCTGGCCTATTTGTGATCAAATCGTCGCCGTTGTCAGAGTCCATCTCAGGCAACCCCGGTGGAATGGAGCGCTGTGTAGTGCGCATCGTGCGGAATCGCGCCGGGGGGGGAGTAGAACGCGGGCACGCTGAATAGATTTACCACGGTGTGAATTTTGTGTAGGTAGTGGCGGCA
>SDBT01021633.1_pt1 | contig 10051 bp, 25 predicted proteins | sample 2277101 | NCBI WGS metagenome assembly SDBT01 (sample SAMN10404973, study PRJNA504765) | marine sediment metagenome | isolation source: marine sediment core GS10_PC15, 103 cmbsf | place: Arctic Ocean: Southern Knipovich Ridge | collected 2010
TGAGGATTTTTGAGGACTTTCAAGAGATTCTAGTCTCGCTAGCCTAATGTTGGCACACTCCATGCATTATATCTAGGTATCTGGCCAAGGAGGTCAGGCAAAACAGGAGAAACACCATGACCAACACCAAACTTAGCTCCAACGATCCAGACTTCAGGCAAGGATGCAATGACTACCATGAAGGAAACTATGAAAATCCTAACAGCTTTGATGATTTTGATCAGTACATGAAATGGAACGCTGGCTACTTGAATGAGATGAGGCACGAACAGTCAATCTGTTCCATGAACTCCTAATATTGACTAAAAATCACCATGACAAAGCAAGAAATCAAAATTCTCAACTCATTCAATCCGACCATGACCTGCCAGGACGCGGTAACACTAGAAATATGTGACTCCCTTGAAGATGCAATAGAAGTTTTTTCATCTCTTATTAAAAATTCTAAGATCAGAATGACACTAGGAAACAACATTTCAACCGCTGATTTTTCCGTAACAGAACAATAATCTTATGAAACTGACAAGAAAAGTCTTGACAATGGAGAGAAAATGTGAATGGGTTCCATGGGACTTCTGAGAATCGATCGAGATAGTCCTTGACAAAGGTCAGTCAAGGTCCTATTATCCCCTTATGGCTAACCTGAGAAACATAAAAATAAACCTGTCGAAAAAAGATTGCGACGATTTGGATGCAGCGGCTAAGGACATGTCCGTTGATTCTATAAACAAATGGACCCGTTCGTCTTGCATTCGTCTTGCGGTAAAAAACTTGATGCAAATCAGGTCTGGATCTTACGTCATGATTGCTAAATCTGATTACGATCGCTTAGTTTCTACTTTACAGAGAAAAGAGGCATGTAATGCGTAACGATGGAATAACTTTGGATGTGGGACCAGGACCATCCCAGAGAAAGTGTATTGAAAAAGCACTGGACTGGGGTTTTTCTGTTCATGATATTGATAAAGCATTGCGCGGGGTAGGATTCTCTAAAAGACATATGGATAACCAATTGTTTGAACTAGAAAGTATCCTTACCAGTAAAGAAGATATCGATAGCTTAATACTTATTGGGGAAATGGCCGATAATATAATCGGAACACGATTAACAAAGCCTTTTGAAATTGAGTTGGAGAGAATCCATGGGAAGGCGTAAGGAAGCTATTGCAAGAGGAAGTCATGAAACTCTGGCATCAAGAGTGCAGTGGTTGTGGGAAAATCGATCTGAAATTCCAGTCAGCATGGAGCCCGGACCAGCCGGACAGTTCTATTTTGCAGACTGGTTATCAGACGGGATTGTCAGAAGGATGTCCAGCTCAGCTAGAGGTGTGCATATGGATAGCTTGTGCTCAGCATGGCTTGAGCATCCTCCTTGCAGCTGGCCGGCATCTGAAGAGGACCTTGAGGACCTTATCGGGGACCTTGACCAGGTAAACAAGAAGAGATTTATGAAGGCGTGGCATATTAAAGATGGAAGAATTTGGCAACCCGGACTTTGCAAAACTTATCTTGTCCAGATTCGCGATCGAATTTCGAAGGCTATAGGCGGATTCAAAACGCAGAAGAATGACGACGCTGTAGCCTTACTGGGTAACGTTCTAGAGACGATTGATGCTGAGCAATTCCAGTTTTTTGAAGAAGTTGAAAACAGCTCAGCTCAAGCTAAGCTCCAGCTAGGGGGGGTGCTAGGGGGGGTGCTGGAGGGCAGCTCTTCTTCTTCGTCTTCATCTTCTTCGGGTTCTCCTTCGTCGAACCCTCAAAACACACAGAGCGGGAAGTCGGAGCCTCGCGGCTCGGCATCCTCCTTGTGTGTGTCCTCTCGGAATCAGGGGGATGGTTCTCAGGATCAGAATCAGGATCAAAATCAGGCCATTCAAGGCAATTTGGCACTGGTTCCTGACCTTGAAATATCGTCTCCAGTGGACGCGGCATTGCTTTTGGCTGGGGACGTAGCCGAGACGGTGTTAGCGTCTAACCAGGATCAACCTCGCAAGCGGAGTGAGGTAGTTATGGTCGGGGAACTGGGTGTCGATGATATCTCGAACGTGGTTTTTACCTCTGAAATGGAGTTGGGGGCGGTAAAAAGGCGTAACGGTGATGATGAAGTCAACAGCAAAGAGGTTGATTCTGTGCTTGGTTCGTTGGTGCCTGACGTGGTTTTGCCAGGAGGTTTTTCAGGGCCTGGAACTTCACTTGAAGTTTCTTCTGAAGTTTCTTTTTGCTCAGCTTCAAACTTGGCTTTGCGGGAAACTTTGGTTCAGGAAGTCTACAAACTTTTTTTGCTACAGCGACCTGGTTGGTTCAAGGGTGTTCAAAGGGACCCACCAAAAGACCAACAACTCCGAGGATCGCCAGGTCCTCTGGCTTGTGCCGACGAGCTCGCAAGCGGTATCCCTGGTGGTGGTGGCAACGGTAATAAAGGTCGTCCAAGAGGGTCGGCACGAGCTATGATCGAATTTTGGGTAGACATGGGTTGGACCTTGGAAAATTTCACAGAACTTTTTGACCGGATTCCAAACAATGATTTTTTAACAGGAAGAGTAGATGCAAGGGGAAACAAACTAAGCAAATTTGTGGCGCCTCGCTTTGGAATACACCAGATCTTCATGGTCAATGACAGAATCAATGTTCCAATGTTGACGCGTGACAATACGAAACCCTTCAATCCATTCTAACGAACGGTTGTAGTAATTATTAAGAAAGAAAGTCAATATGAGTGTAATTTTTGAAAAAGAGATCGATGAAGAATCGATAAAGAGACTGCTGGAAATCTTTGGCAACCCTGTTGCAGATTATAAAAAGACTTTCTTATTTGACAAGATAGAAAAGTTAGATCAAAAAGTTATGGGAGAACTCGCAAGGCAAACTGGACAACCCGTTACGGTTGAGCTGAACGACAAAGGGACAACCAAGAGAGTTGATGGTCGCGGAATAAGAACTATTCTTGCATCATTCGTTGATGAAGGACCACAAGCTGCTGATGCTCTAGAGGAGATGGGTTTTGACTTTGAGCTATTCGAAGAAGGGTGGGAGAAAAAGTGAGTGAAATTAGTAAACAAATCAAGTATAAACGAATCATCTGTCTTGATTTCGATGGGGTTGTTCATAGCTACACGTCAGGTTGGAAAGGTCCAAGAAATATTCCTGATCCGCCCGTAGATGGTGCTCTGGAATGGATGCATCGCGCGCTGAATGCTGGCTATCGCGTGTGTATCTTTTCCAGCCGAGGCCGGTATTTCGGCGGTAGACGCGCCATGAGGAAGTGGTTACGGCACCACACGGGAGAGGGCTGGTGGTATGAGCAGATGGACATCGGGCTTGAAGATGTCGAGTTCCCTCTCTTCAAACCTCCGGCCCACATCACCATCGACGACCGCGCGCTGACCTTCACCGGAAAGTTCCCATCTCTCGGCGATATAGACATCTTCAAGCCATGGAATTATAAGACCGGCGAAGGAGCACTCTTTGGGATTGACGCGGCATGAAGTATTTTCGCGCATTGATAATAATCGTTAAGGTTGCTTTTCGTAATTTTCCTTGTTTTATTAGAGCAATGAGAGAAGATTGGGCATTGTCAATTGTTGGTATCTCCGAATCAAAAGCAGGTACTTCCTTGAAGAGAAAATCCAGAGAGAATCAAGATGAAAGTAAAAACAACTCTTTCAGAAACTTCATGTTCAGGAACTAAGCGTTGTCCAGACTGCGAAGAACCTGTTGAAAAAAGTGTTTTGTGCTTTGCAATAGATAATTCTACAAAAGACGGTTTGTCCAGGTTATGTAGGGATTGCAATTCAGAAAGAAAGAAGAAATCTAGAAAGAAATTGGTTTTTGAAGGAAAGGTAGCGGGACCAAAGAAAATGACAACTTATCCTAGGTTTTTTCAGGGATCGTAAATATAGTCGAAGGAAAATAAAGAGCTTGCGTACGATGTAGTAAAGAAATAATTCTTTTTGAGTTTAACTGATACATTGGGACATTTTACATTTACCACGAAGGAGAAAAACAACAATGACAAGGTCAGCAGAAGAAGATTTGAATGTTAAATATACCGGAACGAAAACCTATTTGGAAATAAAGTTGGAAAGTTTAACAATCGATGATTTGGCTCAACAATATCTTGAGTATAGAAGGGATATGTTGATGGCTGAAAAGGTTGCGTTATCAAAGATAGGATTTCCTCCTCATGTAATAATATCCTATAGAAGAAGAGTTAGAAAAGGAAAAAAGAATGACGAACGTCGAAGAGAAAATAATCAACATGTAATGAGTAATCCTGAATGGAAACTATATGATAACTTTTTGAAAGCTATAGCAAGAGAAGAAGAAGCTTTCAGGAAAACAGAAATTAATAAATATAAAGAGCTTGTAAAAACAAAAGAAGACCTTGGTCATATGAAATGGTTATTACAAGTTTCTTGGACTGAATTTTCTCAAGGCAAAATGGATGAAGCTGCTTTTGTAAAAGAAGTAACTGATGGCGTAGGTGATATGATGGAGGAGTTAGGAGAAACTTTTTATGAACAGCTTGACAAGGAATTTCAGGAGAAAGAAAATTTTCTTTACAGAAAAGATAAGGAAGTACCACTTGCAGAAAGAACTCTTGTCGAAATTATTGAAGATGAAGATCTGCGTCATAAGCTAATCGAAATAATAACTGAATGCTGGGTTGACGTTGTAACAGATGCAGAAGGAAGCATAGAAGAAAAACAGGAGAAAGAAAATGATTAAAGATACTAAGGAAAAAGATGCTTTGATTAACGCAATCAGGAGGATTGCTGAAATGGGAAAACTTATTAGTTCAGCAGATTTTCCTGATCCAAAGAAAATGGTTATCCAAAAAAGAAATTAGGTCCCAAGCCCGGGGGTACCGATAAGGCAACAGAAAAGGAGACAAAGAATGAAGATCAATAACATTTTTACCAAATTATTAAATATGATTCCGTTTTACATGATTGTTTATGATAACGCGGTAGGGCGTATTTCTAGAATTTTCGGTATCGTTGGTACTGAGAACGCGAAAGATATGATACCTTTTCATATTGTATATGGAGGAAGAATTGTTTTGAATACAGTTTTTTATATTTCATTCTTAGGATTAGTTCAAGTTTTTAGCGAACGTGTTAATTCATCTGGTAAGAATGTTATAAGAATGAAATGGTTGATATATCTACCATTCTCTCTGTGTACTTGTAAATGTAATTCAGGGCGATTGTTCCGAGTGTCAATTTAACTGAGAAATGATAGAGGAATAGAGACATGAAATATAAAACACCATCGGAAAGCGAAGGAAGACAATTTTCTAAAGTTTTCTGGAAACATGTTGATTCAAGGGTCAACTACGCCGAAGGGCACGGGTTGGGATGGGCTCTTGCTACCACCTTGGATCTTATAAGCAGAGGATTCATTCTGGACTAGGATCCGATTCTAGGATTTATGTGGACATATAAAAGGAAAAGACTAATGATATACAAAACGCTAGCAGGAAGTCAGTCAAGTCGAATCTTGAATAGAGCATGGATGGCTTTTCCTGGAAGTCCTGCAGAAATTGTTCGCCTAGAAGATTTAGATAATGATGGATGGGTATGTCATGGACGGATGACTCGGAATGAGAGATCCGAAGTTTTACTTGAAGTAAAATTAGCGCGCCCAGTTAGTATGGAAAAGTTTGTTAATTCAAATGGTGTTCCAGAAGAGACATGCTTTGTTTACGAAGAATGGAAACTGAAAGTAATTAAAGATTATTAAGAGAAAAGATAATGAAAAAAGATAATGAGAAAAAAGTTTTCATGTAGTGAAACGTATGAAGATAAGGAAAATCTTTGGACAGTTTCAAGAGTTTGCAGTTGTCTACCTTTGATCTTGACTGGACTTGACGGTAAAAAGCAAAGAATCAGAGGGTAATTGTGCAAGGTGCAAAGTGTAAGGGAGTAAGAAAATGAGTGAAACTAAAATTAAATCCGATGAATATGGATTGCACAACAAATTTAATGTTATAAGAACAGATGGAAATTCAGGAGTCGGAAAAAAGCATTATGGATGTGAATACTTTGTCATAGATCTTCATCATGATAAGTTGGCACCAAAAGTTTTAAGAATGTATTCAGAAAACACTGATGATCCAAATCTTCGTGACGATTTAATTGCGAAAGCAATTGAAATTGAAGATAGAAATGATGAAAGAATTGAGGAAAAGATTTAAATGAATCTATCTAAACAATCGAAGAAGATAGGACGTCAAGCCGTTTTGGTGATTTGGATTGATTCGTCCGGGGTAGAGGGATGGACCCATGAGCCTATTGAGGATTTGGTGCCTGTCAAGATGTGGACGCTCGGATGGATTCTTGCTGATACCAAGAGTCATGTTACGATCACTGCTACTGCGAGTTATTCCAAGGCCAAGGACTATCAAGTAAATTCACCCATTGCTATTCCTCGGTGTTCTATCATAAAGATGGAGTACCTAACAGATTAGCAATAAACAATTCAAACACAATGCAACAAATGCAATTAACTGGAAGGTTGTGAACAAATGTCAAACACCTACGAAAGAACAACAACTCCATTTGCTGGCGGACAACCCGTAAGATTCACCTACCACATCTGGGCTTTTGACGAAAACGGGAATGGACAGACTATTGATTGGAAGGGAGGCGACCTTACATTTGGCGTCGCAGTTGGTGCCTTTATGGGAAGCGGTACCTTAAGATTCCAATGGTCGCCAGACGGAACAAATTTTTTGAATATGTCAGACCCATTTACGGCAGGGACGGATCCCTTACAAACACTTATCTTGGCGCCAGGTAAAATCATACTAGGATTGTCTGGTGCAACCAGTCCGGTTTTTAATGCTGTCTTGGGTGAGGGGATTGATCAGAAAGCCTACATCTAAATCAATGACGAAACCCAACTTCAAGAAGGAACTATAGGAATGGATAAAATTAGGCGCAAGATCGAATCGCAAGATCAGAACGTAATGGCTGATCTTGCGAATATGTGCGACCGGGAAAGCGTTCCGAAGAGTAAGGATCCTCCGCCCCTTGCAACGCTTGGAGACGAGCTCAGAAAGGCGATGAGCAACAAATGAGTGTAGGAAAATGCTGAATAAAGAAGAGCTTCAAAAAGTCTTAGACAAGCACGGGGTTAGTGAAGATCTTGTTGTGTCAATTATCGCTGACAAAGATCTATCAGAACTCGAAGAGGAAGGGAGAACGCTTAGAAACAATGACCAAGAAGTTCCTACCGACAGAGGAGTTGATGGCGTTGTACTTGAGATTGGATGGATAGAAAGAGACAGGGAGTTGAGCTGAACTAAAACAGAAAGGAGTAAGAACATGAGCAAGCACATTCTGAATTCAACAAAACCCGTTCCTAAGCCAAGCAAACCAAAGCGCTGAGTGTAGATCAATGGGATAAATCGGTCAAATGGATGTTTCATTTGGCCAATAACTTAACTTAATTAAAAAACTGAATGGATAAAAAGATGAAAACTTACGAGAAAGCGAATTACAAGTACGTGAAAAAACCTATTGAAATTGAAGCTTTCCAGATGACCAAGGAAAGGCAAGAAAATAATGTTGATTGGCCAGAATGGTTAGTCCGTGCCTGGCAGCTTAATCGTACTGAGGTTGGATCTGTGCATCCGACCGTGTATCCTACAAAGGAAGGTAATTCTGATAGAACTCTATCAATCAAGACTCTTGAAGGTGAGCATCTGGTTTCATGGAATGATTTTATAATTCAAGGAATTCTGGGGATACTTTATCCTTGCAAACCCGATATCTTTCTAGAGTCTTATGATCAATCAATCATTAGTGATGAAGGATTTGAGATAGGTAATTTTTACAAGCATACGATGGGACAGGCTTATCACATTTGCGGATACGTAGATTCCAAGGCTTGGGGTAGATGTCTAGTTGCCGAAGATGAAAGAGAATTTATGAGTCCGGTTGGTACGGGCTTTCCTCATGCCGATGGTTGGACGGAGATAACTGAAAACGAATGGTTAGAAATAGTTGGTCTTGAACCCAGTGAACAAGAAGGAGGCAAATCATGATAAAAATCATAAGCTACAAAGAAACACAAAGACAGAGTGGACACATAACCTTTCTGTTTTTTCTTTTCCTGGCTTTTGGAATGATATTAGGAGCTTACTCGTTGCCAATGTTTCCGACGTTCTTTCTGTTCTTGATTGTTTCCATTCTTTGTATACTGCACATAAGGTATGAGCGATCAAGTTACTATTCAAACTGGCGTTGCGTGACATGGTTCAGGTGTGTTCCCGGTATTCCTGTCAGTGCATGGAAATCGAAATGGATTGATTTCTATGGTAACGGTGCGATAATGATTACCCTGAGCGCGTTGGGTTTCGTTGATATGGAATTCATTGGACTGGGATTCCTTCATCCATTTTCTCCGTTATTTCACCTTGCGCTTGTCGGATGGTTGGGTTGTGACAAAATTATTCATTTTGCAATGAAGTGGAAAGTGGTTAGTTATGATCCGCCAGGCTTTAAGAGTACGGTCAATTTAGTCGGAGCGTCTGCTATTCTGATTAGCCACCAGTGGTCATGGCTTACTTCTGAGATAACTTCTAATCAATTGATGGCAGGCATGGCCGCTGCTGTCGGATTCTCTGGCCTTGCCGTCAACTACGCGAAAGAAAGTTTTGACGCAAAGCGTTGGCGTAATAATAACCTGTCGAGTGATTCCAGGTATATTGCTGCGTCAAAGCGTTGATTATCAGGCGTCACATCATTGATAACTCTTATGGATTGTAGAAAGTTGATGAAAAAACGTCTACGCAAAAAATGTGAACCATTACACTGGGGTTCAATTGCTTTGATTTGTGACGATGACGTTCGATGCGTTAAAGGTGCCCTAGGCTATCTTACGGGTCCAACGCGTGATGTTAGAATTGTCTTTTGGTCGTCTCGAAAGCAGCGCAAATGGAAAGGTAAAAATTCTCGTAAATCAATAGCTTGCTATGAAGAGTTCAAAAATCCAAGTCATTTGATTCATGAGAATGGTAGAATAGAAGTTGGAAGATTACATTTTAATAAAGGAGACCTAAGTGATGAAACTATACTTCACGAAGTTATTCATGCGACTTGTCATGCCGAGAGGATAATTGGAAGAGATTCTATTGTAAAAAAAGCCATTGAAAAAGAAAAATTAGAAGAACAAAGAGAAGAGCGTTTAGCCTATAGAGCTGAACGTATCTTTAGTGCTATACAAGAGTTTAGAGATGATTTGGGTTTGTGACAAAAGAAATGTTAATCCGGAATGGAGATATGAAAAATGAAAATGAGAATAGAAGTACTTTTACCAGGACAGAAAGCATCGGCAGGAGATATTAACCTTAAGATTGTTTCGTTTAGAATTTCTGGTAATCTGTCAGAAGGATATAGCATTGACTATGAATGTGCTTGGTTCAATGAAGGAGCTTACAATATAGCTTGGCTGAACAAATTTGAATTAGAATTAGATTCAGATGTTCAAACTGTAATGATTCTTTTTGATGAGGATTGGAAACTTGAAGATGAATAAGAATATTTTCTACTTGTCTTACATATTGCGTCACAAATGGTACGTTGCTAAGGGTGGATTTATATTTGGTGTTTCATTCAATAGGAAGTGAAATGGATATTCAAATAGAATTCAATGAAAAAATGGAGACGGAGGTTATCGGTCTTTTCCGTGAGGATGGTACTGCTTTTATCTGCGTTGCTTGTGGTAACTTGGTTGACATCATAGTCGAGGAAGGTGGAGTGTCATCATGTGGAGCCGCAGAGCCCGCTTGTCACTGGGCATATGGACGACTCGTCTGTACTTTCTGTGGCGCAACCGAGTCATGGTGCGATAGTAGCTAGACAATGCAGTACGTAGAAGAGATTCGTGCCAAAACTGCATTTATTGAATACTGACGCGACATTTTGGCCGGATAGTTTAATTCTGTCGACCTTGGACCCTTGACTACTCGTTGATTTCTCTGGCACGGTGTTTGCAAGTACTATTTGAGCACGCGAGTAGAACAAAAACGTGCTGGTATTGA
>SDBT01021634.1_pt1 | contig 10051 bp, 11 predicted proteins | sample 2277101 | NCBI WGS metagenome assembly SDBT01 (sample SAMN10404973, study PRJNA504765) | marine sediment metagenome | isolation source: marine sediment core GS10_PC15, 103 cmbsf | place: Arctic Ocean: Southern Knipovich Ridge | collected 2010
CTATAAGGAAAAGCTTAATGTTTAATGTAGGAGATAGAGTGTACTTCACAAAAAAGTTCCAAAAAGACTTTGCTTGGTGGATGCAGGATAACATTAAAGAAAGTAAGTTTGATGGCCCATTAGAAGTAAACTATATAGATGCATATAAAATGATTCGACTCCACTCAACTAAAATAAATGGAGGAGTTGTATTATTACCTTTCAAATATCTTGAGCAAAGATATAGTAATTCCCTAGAAGAGTATTTGTTTTCTCTATAAACACCTCTTGACATAAGCCCTGTAGTGTGCTATAATAGGAACATAATGAAGGTCCCCTTCGTCTAGCGGTCTAGGACGTTGGCCTCTCCAGTCAAAAACGGTGGTTCAAATCCATCAGGGGACACCAATTAGGTGAAACATGGAAAAAGACTATAAACTTTATAAGCTTGTATGGAATAAAGATTGTAGTAAAATTAGTGTGAATACAGTTTTTAATAAAGACCATATAGTAAGGGGTATAGGTCCTGGGTGTGTGTACTCAATTGGTGAGTCTATTGAGTGTACTCTTAGAGATGGTACTGAAGTAGATTGCTCAGATGTACCTAAGTCTGCCCTTACAGAATACCATGAAAACCCCTTAGTAGAGTACTTGATGTGCTTGTAGAAGATTTCTTAGAAAATTTACCCCAACATTTCAAGAGACCCTTCAGCTCTGCTTATGCAGTAGCTTTAGCTGGTCCTGGTGTGGGAACTAACAAGAACTACAGGCTTGGCTGTGTTGTAGCCAAGCGAAGACGTGTACTTAGTGCAGGGTTTAACAGTTATAAAACCCATCCACGTTTAATTAGGTACACAACATATCCTTTTCTTCATGCAGAGCAAGCCGCACTCATGAAATATGGGCTAGACAGCTGCAAAGGAATGGATATTTACGTGTTACGGATAACAAGAGCTAATCAAATAGCCATTGCTAAACCTTGCGAAGTTTGTATGCGTATAATAATAACTTATGGTATTAATACTATAAGATATACTACTAATACAGGCTATGAGAGTCTGTAATTTTGGCATGAGAGGAATTATTATGCCCCCTGTTAACACTGCTACCCCTACCCCTCCGGCTGCTCCTGTTACTAAACGTCAGGATGCTAAGCCTGGGGACGTTTTCTACAAGCTCATTGATGGTGTTCGTGGCGATATTCGCTATGGTCATGTTGCCATTAATGGTAAGTGGCTCTCCATTAACCTTAATACTGGTGCTCTTTCTTCCAGTGTTAGGGGCGAGGGTCCCATTGAGGTCGTAGGTACGCTTTCCTATGAGCTTCACATCAATGCTGGTCAGAACGATGAGATGAGCCGTTCTGAGCTCAGTGACGATGCCATCTTCCATGCTAAGGGGTTTAAGAAGAACTACATGAGCCTCGGTACCTATAACGATGGTGTCGATAAGTTCCTATCCCTGGATGCTGGTAAGCCCCTGAGTGATGACTTCAGTACCACTCAGAATGGTACTGGTCGTGTTGTCCAGGTGGGAACCTTCTCTATCAACGCCCGTATGGCACGATAGAGCTTTTCCTTGTACACTTATGGGGGTGAAACTCCCCCTTCTTTTTGGAGAGTGGTTATGACTAAAGAAGTTCTTTTTGTATCTTCAACTACAGGTAAGCCTGTTTACAATAAGCAGTTGCTAGACCATCTTAATAAGTTTCATAAGTCAGGGGATATTTCTCAAGAACTCTATGACGAGAGTATTGCCCGCTCTAAAGATCCTGTTGTGTTGTTGGTAACAAAAGTCTTTAGGGAACTAGCTGATAAGTTTATATCTATGAACCTTTTAGTTAATGAAGGTTTAGACAATTACGACCCTAAGTTTTTTACAAGTATTGTGTTAGAGGGCAGTAAACTAGACACTCTCTTACACTTTAAGAACTTGGGGATTAAAGACTTTTCTCCAGAGAGTATGCGTAGGTGTAGTTGGAGTGGTGGTTTTGAATTAGCTCAGCCTATAATTGATTACATCAAGGAGCAACAAAAAGATAAGCAGAAGCTTACGTTTCAAAATATGGATAAGCTTGAGGGGTGGCTACGTAAGTCTGAAGAGCAGGCTACAGGTAAAGTCTTACGTGCTGCAACTTCATACAAGGGTAAAAAAGACCATACTGTTAGGCAAGCAGCTGAAGACCTTGAGTCTTGGCGTAAACCAGAAGAATTTTCCTTTGCTGATACCCCAAAGCAATTTGCAGAGATGTATTCAGGTGGTGCTGAGTCTTGTATGACTAAGAGGGAAGGGGTAGATCGTACATGGGATACCATGTTTAAAGCTGACACCCATCCTGCATCTTTTTATTCTTATCACCCCTACGTGAGGGGTATTTATCTTATGAAAGGTAAAACCCCTATTGCTAGAACTCTCATCACACAAAAGAAAGAGGGTGCTTCTTGGGAGTACGTTCGTATCTATGTGCAAAACGACAACGGTAAAATTCAAAAGCGTTTTGAGAAGTTTCTTAGGGAGCAGAGTATTGAAGGGTCACAGGAAATATACAATACTGAGGCGAAGTTCTCTATCCCTGGTATTGAGCAGAAGGATGGTACTTTCATCTGCCCCTCTCCATACTTTGATAACTTTGCTAAGTCTGCCTATGTTATGTTTGATGAGGAGACTAAAGAGTTTGACATTCATATGTGTCCTAAAAATAGAGACACTAACATGACCTTGGGGCATAGCCAAAATGGATACATCAAGTCTACTCAATGTAAGAAAGAAGTTCAATGTTGTCATGAGTGTGGAGAAAATATCACAGGGCGTGTTGAGTCTATTGTCATTGGGTCTCGTTGGTTCTGTGATGAAGACTGCATAGAATCTCATGGAGCATATGCTTTTGTGATTGGTGATGAGGGGGGACAATGGGCTTCTAAGAGGGGTGTAGCTATTGATATATACTCCGAAGATGTATTTTCTAATCTCAATGTAGCAAGAAAACATAGCTGTCTTGCCTTCTATGAAAAACGTGTAGATTTTATAAATGCATTAAATGGGGAAAGAGTTAACACCGTTAGTAGTACAAGAAACTTAGAAAATAAATACCATAAGCCTCTTGTCCTAGTAGGAAGAAAAGAAATCAAAAGCAGTATAAGAAAATATCTTGGGGAGACGGTTATTGTATCTCACCCTCTTGCTTGGGAAAATCTTGAGATAGGAAAGAATAAGTTTGCTGTTGTATATGACGAAAAGAAAGAAGAGTATCATTTAGACGTAGTTACGCCAGCTCCTCCTACTCCCAAAAGACCTAAGACTTCCCCTAAAGTCACCTTCATTGAAGCAGGAATGTAAAAGTTATGGCAAAGAAAGTAAACAACGTTAGTATACTCGAAGAAGATGATGCCGATTGGGACTGGCGGAAGAACTTAAAAAAAGTATATACTCCTGTACAGTATGAAGAGTATACTGAGATGGCTACTACAGCTGATCTAGGAGAGGAACTCTTTAATCTTCTTTCTTTAGCCACTCCTCATGGGTATGAGCAATATATGTACCCACTTATCCCTATGGATAAGGCTAATACCTTAAAGGATGGTAGGGGAAATATTATCATTAAAATAGGTAACGTAGGGACAGACTATAGAACGCTGTTTTCTTGCCATTTAGATACCGTTCAGGCTGGCCCTAAGGGGCGTAAGAATAAGGGGGATAAATCTATTCCTCCTACTATAATTACTCCTATGATTACCCGTATAGGTGCCCCTGCCGGTGAAGAGGATATGGTATACGCAAGTATTGTTGAAGATACTGAAGATGGAATTGTATTTAAGCCTTCTGTATTAGGTGCTGATGATAAGATTGGTATCTACATCATGAACCATATGATCAGAGAAGAAATTCCTGGTTTATATATCTATCATGTAGGGGAAGAATGTGGAGGTATTGGTTCACACTACATTGCTGAGAAAAAGAAAGATATCCTTATGGGTATAACTAAGGCTGTCGCATTTGATAGAATGGGGTATAGTGACGTTATTGGTTCCCAAGGAGGTAACTGTGCTTCCTTAAAGTTCACTAATGCATTAGCTGAGCAGTTATCAAACGGCCTAAAGGCTGGGGTACGTATGCCCTTTAAGGGCAATGTTCGTGGGGTGTGGACAGATACAGCCTCTTACACACATCTAATCGAGGAGTGTACAAACATAAGTGTGGGGTATTTTGATCAGCATAGTTCAGGCGAGCATTTTGATTTATGGTGGCTAAAAGAACAGCTTATGCCAGCAATTCTTCAAGTTGATTGGGAGACTTTACCCGTAGCAAGGAAGAAATCTGTACCTTATGTGTATGTGGCACCAAAGACACCTTACAAAGCCCCTGTTAAGCCTACGTTTTCCCAAGATAAAACAAAAAGGGTTGACCTATACACAGCCTACGACAAATTGCCAATATGGGTCCCAGAAGACGGAAGAATTACTGGGTGTACTTTTGATGCTGCTATTCGTATTGTACATAAGTATGTAAAATGCAACGGTAGCTTCCAAGCGGCTAGAGATATTGCTACCTTAATTGAGGAAGCTGAGCTAACTAAGGCCAGCCTAAAGGCAGCAGAGAATAAGATCAATGAGCTTACTAAGACTCCTCTTAAGGCTATCACATACGATAAGAAGAAGAAGAAGAAAAAGGCACTACAAACTAGACAAAGTATCTTTAGTTTAGTAGGCTTAATGAGATCTAAGTACAACAACTGTGTGGACTCAGGAGTTGAGTTTTCTTTTCCAAAAGAATGGGATAGAAAATTCTTCGACAAGAATGAAATTCTATTCATATCCCTTAGGGATAATATCAAAGATAACATAGTTACTCCTCTAATTGAGTATGAGCAACTATACGCCCGTTACATCACCTCCTTTCATTTCCTTACCTCAGTAGATAAGCCTAAGGGGGGAGATGAGAGAGAGAAGCATTTTGTAGGTATGTGCAATCTTATCACAGGTCTCTCAGAACTGATGGTGGACACCTGGGAGAAAGATAAGATAGATGAACTCGTGTTAGGATTTTAGATATGGAATACGTTGTAGCGCCTTATAGAGAACAAAATATAGGGTATCTTGAGCTAATCTCTACTCCTAAAGGGGTAACTTTGCAACTAAACGGGAGAGTAATTTTAGAATTTAAGAACAATAAAGTTGTAGTAATACATAGGTATATGTTAGGAGCAGATGGTTTTAAACTACCTGTGTGTACGAAATATGAAGAAAGCGATGGTGAATAATGGATACCCTTAAAGAATTCAGTGTAGACTTAGACACTAGCCAACGCTTTGATTGCCCCACATGTGGACATAAAAACACCCTTAGTATCTCTCGCTCTAACGGCTGGCTTAAGTGGTACTGCTTTAGTGCTAGCTGTTCCGAAAGAGGGGTACGAAGGGAGACTTTAACAGTAGAGGATTTAGCTAAGGTCCTTCAGACCCCTAAGACTACTCAGGCTAAGCCCTTTGAGATACCTGAGTGGTTTGTTTATCCTGAAAAGAACTCTGCTTGTATGAATTATCTTCATGATAATCATTGCGAAATAGCTATAGAAAGAGACTTAGTTGAAGTATGGTACGATGTAAGAATGGCGCGTTGTGTATTTCTTATATACAATTATGGACACCGTATGGGAGGCGTGGGTAGAGACTTAGTGCCTAGTGCTTATGCCCCTAAGTGGTATAATTACGGGGACACAAGCTTACCCCTTATGTTAGACCCTTGTGGTACAAATAGAGATACACTTATTATTGTAGAGGATGCAGCTAGTGCATGTGCAGCATCTACAGTCATTAGTGCAGCAGCCATACGAGGGACAACCCTTACTGATGAACACATTAAACGAATAACAAGAGACTACGATAAATTTATAGTGGCTCTAGACAAGGATGCCTCAGAGAAAGGACTAGCGATGGCACGACAGCTATCCTCTTATGGTAGCGCCTCTGTGTTACTCCTAGAGCGTGACTTGAAGTACCTCAATCAAACCGAGATAAAAGGGTTGTTATTGTGAACAAAAAGAAACAAGAGGGAAAGATTTTGTGGGTTCCTAGAGATGGGCGCATTACTGATCGTCCTCCTATATGTCCCCGCTGTAAGGTTGGAGGTTACATAGAAAGTTGGTGCGAGATTAAGCTACGACCAAAGTTTGAATGCAGTCAATGCGGAGAAACCTGGTCAGCCGGTAATAGTGGAGGCAAATGGAAACTATAAATGGAACAGCACATTCTCTTCAAATTACTACTGAACCATGAGTTTTTTACTGAAAACTCTAGGTTTATACTTGATGAATACTTTGGGACTGACTTACAGAAGCTTTATACCACAGTTGTAACTGCTCATAAACGCTATGGGAGAACTATTACTATACCTGAAGTTAGGGAGATGCACTTCTCTGACAATGCTGTGCTCACTGAAGCTAAGAAGCATAACATCAATATTTTATTAACAGCTATTACTGAAGCAGAGGATATCCAGAAAGACGTAGCAGACGATCTTCTTCAAATCTTATATAGAAGAGAAGTAGGTAGACGTGTTGCTAATGCAGCACTCAAAATAGCAGACGGTCGTACAGAGAACTTCTCAGATATACAGAAATTAGTGAATGACTTCAAGGAAACCTCATTCAAAGAAATAGATGTCCTTGAGGCAGTCTCTACGGATATCCAAGATATCATTGATGGGGTAGCTACCACAGTCAAGTGGGATTTCAATATTCCTAGCCTTAAGGAGTTTGTTAAGGGTATTGGGCCTGAGATATTTTCTATTTTCTTCGCTAGACCTGAGGTGGGTAAGACAGCCCTATGGGTTAGCCTAGTGGCAGCACCTGGAGGTTTCGCCCATCAGGGGGCTAAGGTATCAGCTATCATCAATGAGGAACCGGCTTATAAGACCATGAGTAGGTGTCTTACAGCTGCTACTGGGATGATAATGGAGGATATCCCCCTACATAGAGACGAGGCTAAAGCTCTATTCAAGCCTATTGAGGATAATGTGAAGCTCCATAACGCCGTAGACATGTCCATAGATGCCCTAGATCGCCACGTAGAGGAGGAAGAACCTGATATCCTTATCATTGATGCAATGGATAAGGTAAGGATTGAGGGAGGCTTTGCTCGTAGAGATGAGAAACTACAAGCCCTTTATATACGTGGAAGAGAGCTAGCTAAAAGAGAAGAATTAGCTGTGATTGCTATCTCTCAGGCTTCTGCTGATGGACATAATCAAGGGACCATTGACTACAATATCCTTGAGGGTTCTCGCACAGGTAAGGCTGCTGAGGCAGACCTTATTATAGGCGTAGGGGCCAACCCTATATTAGGAGAATACTTACGTATCCTAAATGTCAACAAGAATAAGATCACAGGGTCTCACCCTGCATTGACTTGTATATTACACCCACAATTATCAACCTATAGGGATAGTGTATGATGGCTAGTTCTCATATTATATTTTTTAAGGGGAATATTGTATATTTCACAAAATCTTTTCAAAAAAACTTTGCTTGGTGGATAGAAAGACATACTAAAAGTAAAACATTTAGTGGCCCTTTAACAGTAATTAAAGAAGATAGGTATGATATTGTTTCACTTAAATCACATATGATAAACAGTGGACATGTACTACTACCTAAAAAATATCTTGAGAAAAGATATAGTAATACTCAAGAAGAATACTTGTTTTCCCTTTGAAGAGATTAACAATGCCCCATAAAGTCCGTATCCCACTACGCGCAGTATTGAACAAGTATACCCATCCTGATAAGCCTCAGGCAGAAGAGCTTGTACAACATATATTGCCCCTAAGAGGTAATAATCATTGGGTAGCAGGGGGGTTTGTAAAGCGTCTGCTGGCTAATGAGAGTGTCCTAGAGGGGGATATTGATTTTTTTATTAGTAATAGCTGGAACTTAGAAGATAATTATATAGGTCTTAGACAGGTTTTTATTAATAGTGGTTGCATATATACTAAAACTCATAATGCTATAACCTTTAACTTATTGTTTCCTGAAATTAAGGTGCAAATAGTCACTTCTCATTTTGATACGACTTTATATAAAACCTTAGACAGATTTGATTTCAGTGTTTGTCAATTTGGAATAGAAGATGATTACATTTACACCTACAAGCACGCTCTTGAAGACCTATTCTCAAAGTCTCTCAGAGTTAACCCTGCCAGAAAAGACATAATGAAAACCTACAGGTTCATTAAGTATATCAAAGCAGGGTATATCCCTAGGTGTGACCTAAGTAAACGCATGTGGACTGACACTATGGCATTCCCTGATATATGGGAACAAACACTACCAGTAATACTTACAGATAAACAGAAGAGGGAATATTAAGATGATGCCATCAGCAAGAATAGTCCTTGATGCTGAAACAACGTTTCAAATTGAAGGTAAAAAGACCAATCCCTCTCCCTTTCACCCTGATAATACCCTTGTAAGTGTTGCTTATGGTGGAGTAGATAAGGAAGAAATAGAGACAAGTTTCTTTGACCATATAGAACTACAAGACTATGTACTCAGGGGTAAAGGGTATGGTAGACATCATGGTACAGAAGCAGAATACCTAAAGGGTACAAAGAATATACTCAAGCATCAACTAAGAAATACTAAGTTACTAATTGGTCATCACCTTAAGTTTGATCTTCTTTGGCTGAAAGAATGTGACTTAGACTACACAGGTGCTGTATACGATACCATGATAGGTGATTACATTTTAGCTAGAGGGCAGAAGCTAGGGTTCTCCTTGGATGCCTGTCTGAAGAGACATAAGCTGGACTTTGAGAAGGGGGATATTTTTAATCAATATCCTGGGGTACAAACTAATGAAATCCCTATTGATATGCTTGAAGCATACGGAGAGAATGATATCCGTAGTACTAAAGCTTTATACAAGCATCAGATGAAACTCTATGAGACTCAACAGCACCTTATCCCTACACGAGACATGATGAATGAGATGTTAATAGTTCTTGTAGAGATGGAGCAGAATGGTCTACAGATAGATGCTGATACCCTAGAGTCTTTAGCTAAAGAGTATACAAGAGAAGGGCAAACATTACATGAAGAAACTCATACTGAAATCAAGGAAGCTATGGGGGATGTACCTATTAACCTCAATAGCCCTGCAGACGTATCTAAGCTTCTCTATAGCCGTGAGGTTATAGACAAGAAGAAGTGGAAAGAGATTTTCAATATTGGTACTGAGTTTAAGGGTGCTGTTAAGAAACCTAAGGTTAGAACCTTCTTGAATAAGAATCAATTTGCTAAGCTTGTAAGGGCTCATACGAAGAAAATTCGTAAGAAGGTAGCCAAGCAGTGCTCTGATTGCAAGGGTATTGGGTATATCCAGCAGTATAAAAAGAATGGAGATGCTTGGAAGAACCTATCAAGGTGTAAGACTTGTAAGGGTGAGGGGGTAATCTACGAGTCTACCAAGAGTTATGGTGGGTTTAAGCTCACCCCTACGTTCTACAAGGACGTCTCAGAGCATGGTTTCAGTACCGCAGGATCTACCATTGAGAGACTAGCTAAGGAAGCACCCCCTGAGACGAGAGAGTTCTTGAACAAGCTGAAACGTATGGGAGAACTTGAGCATTACAGGCATACCTTTTTGGATGGTATTTCTTCACGCCTATACGTAGACGATATTCTTCATGCTCAGTTCAACCAAACAGTTGCATCTACAGCCAGATTATCTGGGTCAAACCCTAACACCCAGAATTTACCTAGAAGAGATACTGCCCCTATACGTAAGGTAGTATCCTCTAGGTTTCTTGGGGGGAAGATACTTGAGGGGGACTATAAACAACTAGAGTTTCGTATTGCAGCTGAGCTGTCAGGCTGTAAGGACGCTATAGCTAGTATCTTAGCAAATGAGGACGTACATACAGTCACTAAGGACATGCTCAACGACTATGCGTACAAGGCCAATGAGCCCAGAGAACCTGACATTTCCCGTACAGGCGCAAAGACACATACATTTAAGCCTTTATATGGGGGAATGTCAGGTACCCCACGAGAGAAAGCTTACTACAAGTCCTTCTTA
>SDBT01021635.1_pt1 | contig 10051 bp, 7 predicted proteins | sample 2277101 | NCBI WGS metagenome assembly SDBT01 (sample SAMN10404973, study PRJNA504765) | marine sediment metagenome | isolation source: marine sediment core GS10_PC15, 103 cmbsf | place: Arctic Ocean: Southern Knipovich Ridge | collected 2010
CCGAAGTCCCACATCAGACCGCCGCCGAAGTCGAAGGTGAACATGTTGGCCAACTCGGTCCCCATGTTGTTGGACCCGCTGACCGGATTCACGGCGTCGGAACCCAGCCAACCGGCGGCGATGGTTCCCGAGAGCGGGCCGCAGATCGGGTAATCGTATTTCCCTTGAAAGGTCAGCAACCCCAGGCCGCGGTTTTGCAACCCCACGCCCAGATCGTTCACGTCGCTCGGCCCGTGCGGACTGGTAAGAATCAGATAGCTCCAATAGCCTTGGGAGCCGAAGTTGTCGCGTTCGCTTTGCGCGATGGTTCGGAACCCGTCTCGGTTCTGTTCGTCCGAGTTGCCGTCTCCGGTGGAGTAAAGCGTCTGGAAGCTCACCTTTCCGGGTCCGAGGGGAACGGCTCCCAGTTCGAGCTTCAAAGCGGCATCGTCGTGTTCGAACTGGGACGCGCCGCCAAGCTCGTCACGCTGCCCTCTGTTGTAGATGACGAATGCACGCGTGGGGATTCCCCACAGCACGGTGTTTCCACGCACGCCGAGCCAGAAATCCCAGGCGGAATCATAGGTAAACCCGCTGATCGGATACGAGTAGGCCCCGCGATCCGACAGGTAATAGGCGCTCAGCCCGACCGAACTGTCATCGGAGAGGGACCGATCGAGATCGAAAGCCAGCAGGAAGGCGTCGTCGGCATCGTGCGCTTGTCCTTCCCAGAGGGCGAATATGCCTGCATTGAGGTTCACTTCGCACAGCCCCGGTGCGGGACCCGCGTAGGACAGTCCTCCGACGTTGAAATCCCAGACCGAGTTCGCCAGCACCGCACCGAACGAGTCGTAGTCGTCGACCGCCCCGTGCGTGCCGAGCGTGTAGGATTCGCCGAACGCGTCGTGCCAGTCCTGGATGCCCGCCCGAAACACGCCTATGTCCTGGTTTCCGTAGGTCAAATAGCCTCGGCGTAATTCGACGCCCACGCGATCACCCGGCGGCGAAAACGGGCCGGGGTACGTCTTGGGGAACTCGGGGGCGTCGCCCCAGATAATGTGGCCCATCTCGACTTGCAGGTAGCCCGAGGTGAGTTCGCTGGTGCGGATTTCCAGCCAAGTGCGGAACCGCTGATTGAAGAAAGTCTGCGAGTCCTGGGTATCGCTTATGGTCGAGTCGTGGAAGTCGAAATTGCTGGTGTTGAACATAACGCGGTACTGCCCGCCGATGTCGATCAGCGGGTCGGGATCACCGCAATGCAGATCGCAAGCGTCGCACACGTCGCAGTTTCCACAGGGTGATTCCGACTGACAAGACGAACGTGACAGCGATGCTTCTTGTATCGGGTCATAGCCGGTCAGGATGCCTTGAACGTGCGCCGAGGGTTGCGGCGCTTGCTCGGCGGCCCATTGCCGTTGCATCTGCTCGATTTGCAAGGCTTGCTGCTCGATTTGGTTTTGCTGGGCGTGAAGCCGCCGCGTCACTTCGTCGAGTTCGTGATTCAACGAACTAACGTCTGCGCGGTTAGGTGGCATCTGCTGGGCGTACGTGTTCGAAGCGAGAAAACATCCCGCGATACTGCCCACGAACACGACCAACGATCCAAGTGAGATTGCATAATGTCTGAACATTCCTAGCTCCTGCCCATTTGTCGAGAATCACTTTTCGGATGCCCCTTACTGAGTTGCCGTCGCTTGCCGGCCCACCCCGCCGGGCGAAATATCACCGTCCTGATGATATTCAAGTCCGGCTTGAATAACCGGCTCCCCTTGGGCATCGGGCCTCAAGGCAGGCTCGAATTATCAGGATATTGCGAATGAAGCGGCTTTTGTCGATTTCCCGGCTGTGCCGTCGCTGCAATCGATAGGATCAGCAAACTCGCCCCGCTATCGCCGGAGTCTTGTGATCCATGGACTGGCTATCTGGTCCCGGAATTGCCTGCGAGAGAAACTGCGTTGAATAGGGGAGGTTTAACGAACGTGAACCTGGACCTCGCCGAAGTATCTGTCGGCGGCTAAACGAATTCCGACCTATTAGACCGGTTCGCTCTTGTATTCTCTGCCGTGGAGGATTATCTTTCCTGTTTTACGGTCGGGTTGGCCGACCTCGCTGCTAGACCTGCGCGGGAAATGCTTCCGCTTAGAACTTGTAAAGGAATTACTTCCGGAATTTGTTTAGCCGCCGGCACGGCGGTGAGGGCTAGACCTCCAACCTCATCGCCGTGCCGGCGACGGCTAAACGTTTCATCGCCGTGCCGGCGACAGCTAAACGACTGAACTCCGAAATCGGGAAGTAATTCCTTTACGAGTCCTTAGCAGACATCTGATGACGGCACACCATCGATCGGTCTATGCGGCAAGTGGCCTCGGGATATGTGAACGGGGCTGCCGTGGACAGCTTGATTAACGAGCAGATGGTGGAAGAGAACGCTTTTCCTCGCCGAAAAGGCGAAAATCATCGGCAGATCGCCTGAGTTTGGAATACGACCGGTCGCGGTTCCTCCCCCAGATTGAGCGGGTTGGCCGTGGTTTTTCCGGATTTCCCCGTGGTTTTCCCGGAGAAAACGCCGCAGGTTGGGCGATTCTGACGGAAGCGGTGTTTATTTGGCAACACATACTTATGCGGACATTCACTGCACTGCCTCAGTAGCGGTGCATTTACTCTAAAGTCGAGGAGGTCGATACCTTGAAAACGGAAAGTTCTAGGCGAGATTTTGTGAAAGCTGCCAGCGTGGGGGGTGTTGGTGCGGCCCTGGGGTTAAGCACGGCCGCTGCGCAGGCTGATGCAACGCAGGGTGGCGTCCGTTGGGGTTTCCTCATGGATGCCCACCGCTGCAAGGGCTGCCTCGCGTGCGTGGTGGCTTGCAAGACAGAACACGCCGTGCCGCTGGGCGCCTTTCGGTGTGCGGTCAGCGAGTATGAGTACGGCAGCTTCCCAAATACCGCTCGGGTCTATATTCCCACGCTCTGCAACCAATGCGAGAAGCCGGCCTGTGTGGAAGCGTGTCCGACCGACGCGGCGGAGCATTCCGTCGTCACAGCGGACGGGACCGAAGCGAAAGTCGAAGGCAAGGTCGCGACCTTCAAGCGGCCCGACGGCATCGTGCAGGTCAACCATTCCAAGTGTACCGGCTGCGGCAAGTGCATTGAAGCCTGCCCTTACAGTGCGCGGTTCCGCCACAAGGGGATCCTGGCCGGAGATCCCCCGCCCGACAAAGAACTCGAGGCAATCGACAAGTGCGATTGGTGTATCCATCGGCTGGACCAGGGCGTGGTTCCATCCTGCGTGAACACTTGCCCGGGCAGTGCCCGTTTGATCGGTAATCTCAACGATCCGGATAGCGAGATTTCCAAGCGGCTTGCCGAGCACAAGGATAGCGTCCAGGTGCTGCTGGAAGATAAAGACACGAACCCACAATGTTTCTACGTCCGCTCTGAGGTCAAGAACCTCGACAAGGCGTATCGAGACGGCGAGAATCAGCGGGATCGTTACGACCTGGAGTCCTAAACTGAACACAAATCAAAGCATATAGCGATAAGGAGTCGGATCCGTGAAAAAGATGACCAGAAGAGACCTGTTTCTGGCGGGAGCGGCTGGCGCCGCAGCGCTCGCCGGTACAAAAAAGGCCGCCGCTGCGCCGCTGGCCGGCGAGGCGTTGATCGAGGCCGGCCGCGACATCTCGCCCAAAACGGGCAAGGAGCGTCAAGCCATCCCGTCCGCCTGCTGGCAGTGTGTGGCACGCGACGGGATTATCGGATACGTCGAGGACGGACGGCTGGTGAAGATCGAGGGCAACCCGAAACTCCCGCGAACCAACGGCAAACTGTGTGCCAAGGGGCAAGCGGGCGTGGGCCAGTCCTACGATCCGGACCGGGTGCTCTACCCGATGAAGCACGTCGGGGAAGAACGCGGAGACGGCAAGTGGAAGCGAATCTCCTGGGACGAGGCTCTGGAGGAACTAACCGGGCGACTGAAGGGACTGCAGGACGCCGGGACCCCCGAGCAATTCATGTTCCATTACGGGCGGATGAAAGGCTCGTCGAGCAAGATCATCAAGTCGTATTTCCTGCCCGCCTATGGCACGAAGACCATTGGCAACCATACGGCAATCTGTGAAGGAGCGAAATGGACCGCCCAGGAGCTTACCTGGGGGAAACATTACGATGTGATCGACGTCACGCACACGAACTTCATTCTGAATTTCGGATGCAACCCTCTGGCGGCGCACACCAACCACATCCCGCTGGCCCAACGAATCTCGGACGCACTCTCGGACCGCGGCGTGGACATGGTGACGTTCGACGTGCGGCTTTCCGAGACCGCGGCCAAGAGTCGCGAGTGGATCCCCGTGAAGTCGGGTACCGACCTAGCCATCGTGCTGGCGATGTGCAACGTGCTGGTTTCGCAGGGTAAGGTGGACGAAGAGTTCATCAATACCTGGACCAATGCCAGAGTCCCCGGGCTGAAGAAGCACCTTGCCAAGTACACGCCGCAGTGGGCCGAGAAGATCTCGGGTGTCCCGGCCGCGAAAATCGAGGCGTTGGCCAACGAGTATTACGACAAGCGACCGAGCTGTATCTTGTCCTACCGCGGCGCGGTGGCACATTACAACGGCGTGCAGTGCGAGCGGGCCATCATGATGCTCGAGTCGATCGCCGGCAACATCGACATCCCCGGCGGCCGGTGCAAGGCCGTGGGTGCGAAATGGAAGAACACGTTCCCCACTCCGAAGGCACACCCCAAGAAGCTGAAGATCATCGACGGCGACGGTTCGGCGGCCTTCCCCACCCATCACATCAGCGAACACGTATTGAAGCAGATCAAGGACGGCAGCCACGGCCGGCCCGACATCTACATGATCTACTGCTACAACCCGGCTTACGTGAACGGTAATTGTCAGGAGAACATCGATATTCTCAAGGACAAGTCGCTTATCCCGTACTTTGTGGCCGTGGACGTGTCTTACGGCGAGGCGACCGCCTTGGCCGACCTGATCCTTCCCGACGCACCCTATACCGAGCGTTGGGACTGGGAGGACATGGCCTCGATGGACCAAATTCCCGAATTCTACATCCGTCAACCTCTGGTTAAGCCCTTGGGCGAAAGCCGGGACTTCAAGGACGTGTGCTGCGAACTGGCACAGCGTCTTGGCGGAGAGGTGGCCAAGGCCTTGCCGTTCAAAAGCGCCGAGGAATTCGTTCGCGACGCTTGTGAGAACACGCCCGGGGTGAAGGAAGCAGGCGGCTTCGAGTACATGAAGCAGCATGGCGCTTGGGTCGATCCGAAGGCCAAGCCTAAGTACAAGTCCTACGCGAAGGAACTCTCGAAGGAAGACCTCGAGGGCGCCATTCTGGACAAGCCGACCGGTGTGTTTTGGAAGGGTGAAGAAGGCCAAGATTACACCACAACCAAGGATGCTTATAAGAAGTACGTTGGCCAGACGGCATACGACGGCAAGGTCTACTTAGGCTTCAAGCCGGACAAGGTCAACAAGTCGGGACTGCTCGAGATCTATTCGAAGCTCATGAAAGCGAAGGGACTGCCGGGAATGCCGACCTGGATGCCCATTCCCGAACATCAGAAGATGAGCGATGATCAGGTGGTCTTAACCACCTACAAGGCGGCCACGCAGTCGCACTCGCGGACGCAGAACTGCAAGTATCTGAGCGAGCTCTACCACCGCAACGTGGCCCTGATCAATCCGGTCACGGCCGAGAAGTTCGACATCGAGGACGAAGACGAGGTCAAGATCACCAGCGATATCGGAAGCATCACCATCGAGGCCAAGGTCACCGAAGGGATCGTCCCCGGCGTGGTGGCGATCTCGAATCATTGTGGCCATTGGGAATACGGCCGGTATGCGTCGGGTAAGAAATCGCCGTTTGGCACAGACGATGATCCCGAGTTGGAGCGGATTTGGTGGGATGATCGGGGAGCCCATCCCAACTGGGTCATTCCTAACGCCGCCGATCCCATCGCCGGACAACAGCGATGGATGGACACCGTGGTGACGATCGAACTGGCCTGATAGGTGATGGTGTGACAGAGAAGAACGACCGGCAAGACGCCGACGAACAGGCGGCGGCGCGGGCGATGACCTCGCGCCGTCGGGGTGATACCTATCGGTTGTTGGCCGACGTGTTCAACGCTGAGCCAACCGCTGAGATGCTCGACTCCCTACGCCAACCCGAGGCGGTAGAAGCCTTCGAGGCGATGGGAGCCACCTTCGCCGCAGAGCTCGACCGCATGGAAGCGGACCTGGGAAAGCAGGCCCTGGTCGAGCAGCTCGAGTGTGAGTATGCACGGGTGTTCATCGGTCCAGGTAAGCACGTCGGGCCCTACGAGTCGCTTCACCGCGACGGCCATCCGGCAGAGCATTGGGGGCCCTCGACGGCCGAAGTCAAGCGATTTATTGAACACCACGGGCTCGAATATGACGTAGAGTTCAGCGGAATGCCCGACCATATCTCGGCCGAGTTTCAGTTCATGGCGGAACTGGCCGGCGCCGAGGCTGAGGCCGTCGAAGCGGGCAAGGACACGGAAGCGCAACAGGCACAAGAGATCCAGCAAGTATTCCACCAGCAACACGTTTCCCGGTGGGTGCCGGCGTTTTGCGACAAGGTGATCCAGCGGGCAGAATTCGAGTTCTACCGGGATTTCGCCCGCATGGCAAAGCTTCTCGTGGAGGTCGATGTGGACGAGTTGGCAAGCGGAGAGAAATCGTGAAAAACGTCCTACACCTTATCCGGCTTGTCAGCCTGTTGGTCGTCGGCGGAGTTATCCTGCTGATGGTCCGCGACTCGTTGATACCGCCGACATTCGGCCAGTACGGGCGCTACGTTGGTGCAAGCGTAGAGGTGATCCGCAGCAAGCCGATCCAGTATGTCGGCGAGGAAGCGTGCAAGAGTTGCCACAAGAAGCAGTGGAAGAAGTGGCGGAAGAACGAGCACCAGACCGTCAGTTGCGAGGTCTGTCACGGGCCGGGTGCGGCGCATTCCGTGGAAGATGTGGATCCGAGGCCTCCGATGCTTCGCAGCATCAAAGACGGCGAGATGACCAAGCAGGTCCATGATCTATGCTTATCCTGCCACGCCGCCGCGCCAGGCCGCCCGAACGACTGTCCCCAGATCACGTCCAGAGCACACCTGGCAGACTTCAAGGTTACCGAGCAGTCCAATGATTTTGAGGAATCGATGCGATGTCTGACATGCCATCCGGGCCACAACCCGGTCAACTAGATTCCGGCCCACCACCCCGGGAACAGGAGATCGACCGCAGTCGGCGGAAGTTCTTCCGCAAGTTCGCCGAGTTGGCGGCCGAAGCCGGCTTGCTGGCGATCGGCGTTCGGGTGCTCACGCGGGGCGCCAAGGCGGCGGAAAAGATGCCCGATTCGATCGGGGAGGACTACGACTGGAACGAACACTTCTGGGCCATGGTCATCAACGTCAAGAAGTGCATCGGCTGCTACTCCTGCATGAGAGTCTGCGGCACGGAAAACGACACCGGCGATCGGGGGATGCGAACCTGGGTGGAACGCTATTCCGTCTTCCAGGACAACACCGTCACCATCGACGTGGTGGATCAGGCCTATGCCTGCAATAGCGAGAGTTTTCTCGAACATCCCCATTACATCCCCGTTGAAAATGGGACCAAGATCCGCGAGCAGTTCTTCGTACCGAAGCTCTGCAATCAGTGCGCGGTCCCGCCCTGCACGCAGGTTTGCCCGGTCGGATCGACCTACCAGACGAAGGATGGCGTGGTCGTGATCGACCACGATAGCTGCGTCGGTTGCGCCTACTGCATCCAGGCGTGTCCCTATGGCGCGCGGTTCTGGGACAAGAGATATCTCTGCGCCAATAAGTGCGATTTCTGCTACCACCGAATCACCCGGGGACTGAAGCCCGCCTGCGTGCTGGCCTGCCCGACGGGTACACGCGTGTTCGGCGACCTGAAGGATCCCAACAGCCCCTTGTACGACGCCCTCCACAAGGAAAAGGCCACCATGCTGAAGCGGCACCTCGGCACCGAGCCGAAAGTCTACTACACCGACCTACACAGAGAGATCGTCTAGCCAATGGACTATACAGGATACATTTACCCGAACGAGCACGTCGAATGGGGCCTGATGATCGTGATGTACCCGTACATCACGGGACTCGTCGCCGGCGCCTTCATCGTCTCGTCCTTGTACCACGTGTTCAAGAATCAGACGCTCGCGCCGGTGGGGAGACTTTCCCTGTTGGTGTCTTTGGCGTTTCTCGGCTGTGCGACCTTGCCGCTTCTGCTCCACCTGGGGCACCCGGAACGGTCGTTCTTCATCATGATCCGCCCTAATCTCCATTCCGCCATGTCGGGGTTCGGGTACATCTACAGCTTCTACATGGCGCTGTTGTGTCTGGAAATCTGGTTCATTTACCGGCCCTTCATCGCGGACCAGGCGAAGAACGCCTCCACGGGCGTCGCGAGGCTGTTCTACAGCGTGATTGCTTTGGGCGTCTACGAGATCCCCGAGAAGGCCCGACGCATCGACGAGAAGATCATCTTATTGCTGGCAGGCATCGGTATTCCAGCGGCCTGTATCCTGCACGGTTACGTGGGGTTCATCTTCGGCGCCATCAAGGCCAACGTCTGGTGGTCCACGCCGCTGACCCCGGTGATCTTCTTGTTATCGGCGGTCGTCTCGGGCATTGCCGCACTGATCCTCATCTATTACGTCGTCTCGTGGCTTCGCAGGGAACCGCTGGATCCAGCCTGCGTGAAAACGCTCACCGGCTACCTGTGGGGATTCCTCATCATCGATGTGACGCTCGAACTGCTCGAAGTGATCACCCGCTGGTATGAGCACGGCGAAGAGTGGCCCATGCTCCAGCACCTGATGACGGATACGCTTTACGAGACCTTCGTGTGGGGGCAGTTCATTATCGGTAGCGGTCTCTCGTTCCTGCTGCTGGCGGTGGCCATGATGTTCCCGCTCTGGCCTCGACTGCGGCACTGGCTGGCCGGGACGGCGAGCGTGCTTGTCTTGGTGCAGGTCTTCTGCATGCGGTGGAACGTGGTCGTCGGCGGACAACTGTTGTCCAAGACGGGCAAAGGATTTCACGACTTGCACATCGGCTGGCCCGGCAATGAGCAAGCCCTCGCAACAAGCGAAGTGGCGTCCGCCGCAGGTAGGGCGATCCACGAGTACCATGTCGAGTGGACCGGCCAGGAGGGAATCCTGGCGGCCATTGGAGTCTTCGTGGCGCCCTTTGTCCTGCTATACGTGCTCTACCGAATCCTGCCTCCCGACGGGCAACGCACGGAGAATGTCCCGCCCGCTGAAGACTGGGCCACCGAAACTGTCGAGGCGGGGACGGCCGAGGCCTAAGCGAGACGTATCCCGTCGCGGTTGCGATCCGGATCATTCGTTAGTTGGCCCACACCGAACCGTCAAGAAATGAATTGTCACTGGATTAACAACGTATCAAAGGAGAATCGAGGAATGGCTACCAAACTTTTGACTGCTGGTTGTGCGATCTTACTGCTTGTGCTCGTCATAGGATGTGAACAGGCCCCTATCGAACCGACCGATCCCGCAGCAACCGATCCCGCAGCAACCGAGCCCGCAGCAACCGAGCCCGCAGCGACCGAGCCCACAACGGAGCCCGAGGTAACCGAACCTCAGACGGCCGAGCCACAAGCAACCGAACCCGAAGTGGAGGAAGCCGAAGAGATTGAGCCCATAGCACCGCCCGTACCAGAGTAATAGGGTCCCAAAGCCGACCGAGTGTGTAGGTCCAACGACTTGATATGACCCCTTGGGTGGAAACAAACGCCGAGGTTTCCACCCGAAAGTGGTCTACACCGTGAAGTGCGATTTCTGAGATGGTTACGAACCGTCTCCACCTGATGTCCGTCTCCACCTGATGTCCGTCGGCGGCAAGCCTTAAGCCATCGGCGGCTCTGCAGTAGTCCCCCAGCACGGGGGGAGTGGCCGTTCGTATGCCACCAGCTTCGAGGAAGCCGTGTTTTCGCTCGGTAACTCAAGCAGCACTGCGTTTGCAAAACCCTTGCTTTCGCAAGAAACTTGCAT
>SDBT01021636.1_pt1 | contig 10050 bp, 12 predicted proteins | sample 2277101 | NCBI WGS metagenome assembly SDBT01 (sample SAMN10404973, study PRJNA504765) | marine sediment metagenome | isolation source: marine sediment core GS10_PC15, 103 cmbsf | place: Arctic Ocean: Southern Knipovich Ridge | collected 2010
TCAGAGAGGTTTTGGAAAATCCAGAAGTCATAGTCGCAGAAATCAAACGACAGGCTGATGAACAAAGCAAACAATCACTTCAAGAATCATATTCAAACAAAGAAATTGCCAGGCTAGAAAGAAGGATTCGTAACTACGAGAAACAGGAGAAGCAACTTATCTCTCTATTAGGGCACGGTGAGGTCACCAAGGATTATGTACTGGATGAAATCAACAGACTGAAGAACGAGTGCCAGACCGACGAAGCAGAATTACAGAGGATTAAAGAGACCAAAGATAGGCTATCGCATATTGCTGATGCCGAGATTAAATTAAATGAGTTCTGCCAGAGAGTGCGGCAAAACCTGGATAATACAACTATTCAGGATAAGAGGCTTGCCCTTGAAGCACTAGATATCCGGGTCACTGCTTCTACTCAGAGTATAGACATTAAAGGCATAATACCCGTAGAATTTCCCAACTTGCCTTCATTAGCTAATGTTACTACCATTGCACAAACATCGGCATGACAACATGCAGGTAGTTGTCCACGCCTATGGGGCGGATGACCCCGGGGCTTGAGGGGTTGGTTGTTTCCAGAGACACCTGAGCCTCATGGAGGACGCTGAGAACCTCGGTGAGGTATTTGCCGTTAAACGCAATCTTGGCTTCCTCACCTTCAACTGTGGCATCGATTTCCCCAACGTCATCGCCTATCTCTTCAGAGCGTGCGGAAACGGTCAGTTTGCCCGGCGTCTTGGCGGCGCCCGGCGTGATGACGAGGCGAACGATGCCGCTGCCATCGCGGGCGAAGATTGAAGCCGTCTTCGTCGCTCTCAAAAATTCGTCGACGCTGACTACCATACGCGTATTGGAGCTCTGAGGGATGAGCTGTGTGTAATTGGGGAACGTCCCCTGGACGAGCTGTGAGACCAGCTCAATATCTTTCAGGCGAAACAGAGCCTGGCTCTTGTTGGGATTTACCGTTATTTCAACCGGTTCCTCCTGGTCGGCCATCAGGCGGTTCAACTCAGCGAGCGTGCGGGCGGGGATAATGACCTCAGTCGGCTCTCCCACTGGCGCAGCGAGTGGCAGGTGGAAGACGGCCAGCCTGAAACCATCAGCCGCCGCCAGGGTAAGCACATCATCCTTGAACTGGGCATTAACGCCGGTGAGCACCGGTCGAGACTCCTCTGTAGCAGCGGCGAAGACAACCTGATTGATGCCCTGCTGGAAAGTATCCACCTCTGCCTTGGTGGTGATTCCTTCATCAACCTTGGGTATTGGCGGAAAGTCTTTGGCATCGACCCCGCTGATGCGCGCCTCGAAGCGGGCACATTTCAGTTCCAGGGTCTTGGTGCGAGGCGAAAGGCTGATGTCTATCTTATCGTTGGGCAGGGAACTGATGAACTCGGTGAGCAGTCGGGCGGGAACGGTGATGGAACCTTCTTCTTCTATCTTGGCCCCAATCCAGCAGGTGATGGCCATTTCCAGGTTGGTGGCGGCGAGCTTGAGGCGAGATTGGTCGGTGGTGAGAAGGATATTATTGGTAATGGGCAAGGTGGTCCGGGCGGCAACCGCTCTCCCTACTATGTTGAGTCCCCGGTTAAGGTTCTCCTGCAGACATGATAATTTCATGATTATTACCCCCAATTAATGCTGTGGTGCAATAGTATATAACAATTATCGGTTCTATTCAAGAGTTATGGTGCCGCTTTTCCCGCCGCTTTTCCTGACCAGGCGGATATTTTCTATCCTCATGCCCCGGTCAACCGCTTTACACATATCGTAGATAGTTAGGGCGGCGATAGCGGTGGCAGTGAGCGCTTCCATCTCAACACCGGTCTTTCCGGTGCTCTCAACGATGGTCATGATTTCCACCGTGCTTTCCTTCTCATCGATATTGAACTCAATCCCGACGTCGCCGATAAGGAGGGGATGGCAGAGCGGTATCAGGTCCGGCGTCTGTTTGGCGGCCATTATCCCGGCGAGCTGGGCTACGGAAAGCACGTCTCCTTTTGCCATCGCCCCCTTTTTAATCAGTTCAAGGGTGGTCGGCTGCATTCTCACCAGGCCCCTGGCAACCGCCTGCCGGTGGGTGTCTGGCTTTTCCGTGATATCAACCATTTTAGGACGACCCGATTCGTCCATATGCGTCAGTTTTATCATAATTATCCCCCCACCTGGGAGAAAGGGCGATTTCTCGGCACCAACCCTTCCGCAAGTTTGTGTTTTTGTGGCTTGCTGTCCACCGCCCTTTTTATCAATTTTTTCAGCTCTTCGGCGGATATCCCCTGGCGTAGCGGCTGACGAAGGTCAATTTCCTGTTCGCTCAGCAGGCAGGGCCGGAGCTTGCCATCGGCGGTGAGGCGGAGACGGTTGCAGTGAAAGCAGAAATGCTCGCTGACCGGTGTGATAAAGCCGATGGTGCCCTTTGCTTGAGGCAGGCGATAGTATTTCGCCGGCCCGTTGCCTTTGAACGTGCAGGGCTCGAGCTCACCAAGCGAAGCCAGACGCTTCCGTACCTCGTTGACCGAAACGAAAGACGAACTGGCCATTTCACTGTTGAAAGGCATGTGCTCGATGAAGCGGACGTGCCATCCATCATCGACCGTTTTGCAGGCAAAGTCGGTCAATTCGTCGTCGTTGCTCCCGGCCATAACCACCACGTTGATTTTAATCGGGTTAAGTCCGGCGGTACCGGCGGCCTCTATGCCCTCCAGCACGGAGTCAAGGTCACCGCCGCGGGTGATAAGTCTGAACTTTTCCGGTTTGAGTGTATCCAGGCTGATGTTCACTCTACGCAGTCCGGCTACCTTCAATTCGTCGGCGTACCGGGCCAGCAGAATGCCGTTGGTGGTGAGGGCAATGTCGTCTATGGTATCTATCTGTGCCAGCATCTCGATGAGACCGGAGAGACCGATGCGTACCAGCGGTTCCCCGCCGGTAACCCGCACCTTCTTGATACCCAGTTCGGCTGCGGCTGTGGCAACCCGATATATCTCCTCATAGCTCAGGACATCTTCGTGCGCCAGCAGGTCGATGCCCTCGGCGGGCATGCAGTAGACACAGCGCAGGTTGCAACGGTCGGTGACCGAGATACGCAGATAGTCTATGGGGCGCTGAAACGAGTCAGAAAGTCCGGTCATATAATTATTAAAATCTCCCGTAAAGACGAAGCTATTAATTAAGATACCATATTTCGCAGGGCCTGCGCTGCCTTCCTGGCAGCCTGACCGCGGTGGCTGATTTTATTTTTCTGCGCGAGGGGGAGTTCGGCCATGGTTTTATCCAGCTCTGGCAGATAGAAAATCGGGTCGTAACCGAAACCGTGCTCACCGCGAGGTTCAAATGTAATGAAGCCGGAGCACTCGCCGGCGCATAACTCCACTTTCCCATCAGGCGTTGCCAGGGCAATCACGCACCGAAAACGGGCGCCCCTGTTCTCCCAGGACACGCCATTCATTCGTTTTAGAAGGTATTCAACACGGTCCTTATCGGTTGCGTTTTCACCGGCGTAGCGGGCGGAAAACCTCCCCGGTTCCCCACCCAGGGCATCCACCTCCAGCCCGGAATCATCGGCCAGAGTAAGCAATCGGCTCTTTTCCGCGATGACCGTCGCCTTCAAGCGGGCATTTTCCTCCATACTTTCGCCTACTTCCTCAACCTCAACTGCGATACCCTGTTCGGCCATGGTCACTATTTCGTAATCAATGTTGGGAAGCAGGCCCTGATACTCGCGCACTTTGGCCCGGTTATTGGTTCCGAGGAGAAGCTTGGGACGCAAAATAACTCCAGCAAACTCCCAGCTGTTACCCGGTGAGGTCGTCAACCGTCATAGCGGCCATGGTCATTGTCTGAAGTGTGCCTCTTGAGCCGAGTTCAATGGCTAGTCTAGATATGGCCTTGTTGTCCGGTGCTTCAAGGATATTGATGAAATCGTACGGTCCCAGAAGGGCGTATTGAGCCAGTATTTTGACGCCCATGGATTCAACTTCTTTGTTTACTTCCTGGAGTCTCTTCGGATTTGACTTGAGCGTTTTTCTCCCCTCGTCGGTTAATGTACTGAGCATCACATAAACAGCCATAATTTCACCCCCATGTTACAGAATATTACAATTTAATATTATCGCTGATGGTTAACTCAGTCAAGGGCAATGGACCGCTCTGCCTAGCTCATCAGTATTCAATGCCTTTTCGCGCTTTCACTCCCCGGTCATACGGATGTTTTACTTTCATCATCTCGGTAACGAGGTCGGCGAGCTCGATAACTGCGCCTTCAGCATAGCGGCCGGTGAGAATCAGTTCCACTTCCGGCGGTTTTTCCTCAATGAGTTTGATTACGTCGTCAAGCGGGATGAGCTTGAAATAAACGGCAACGTTTACCTCATCGAGCACGACCATATCGTATTTCCCGCTCAGCATCGCCTCACGGGCCGTCTGCAAGGCTAGCTCCGCCTGTTTTATTTCCTCAGGGTTAAGATTATTTGGGTCGATACGACACCTGAGGCCAAAATTGGCCACCTCTACGTTCGGCAGTTTGGGCAGGGAGCTGAACTCGCCGTAGGGATATTTCCCCTTCATGAAAAAAACAATGAATGCCTTGAGACCATGGCCGGTGGCTCGAAGTATTGAACCCAGCGCGGCAGAAGTCTTGCCTTTGCCGTTGCCGGTGAAGACCTGAATTAAACCTTTTCTTCCTTTCTTCCTGACCAAATGTACCCCCTTTTATATGCGGTGCGGTATCTGTTGTCTGGTCCTGATGAAGTGCGTGAACCCGACCAGCCCGACGATGATTCCCGTCTTGGGGCCCAGATGACGGTAGGCATTGGCGGCGCCCATGTTCTGGTCGCCCACCTGACGGATGTCAACGTGCTTGACCATATACCCGGCGAGGTAGGCGGTAGGAACGGCGCCGAGGAGATAACCCAGCAGTATAAATAACCAGGGCATCATTGGCCTTACCAATGGTGCCGAGGGTGGGACTCGAACCCACAAGGATTGCTCCGGCGGATTTTAAGTCCGCTGCGTCTGCCAATTCCGCCACCCCGGCTCAAAGCTAAAATTTCTATCTAGGGTGTCAAAAAGGTGTCAATTTGTTTTTCCATTCTTTATGCCGTCTGGCAATACCTCATTAAGTAGTTCCATAGACTTTTCCTGCATACCTGGGATGACGTGGGCATAAGTTTGGAGAGTGAAAGCTACTGAGGCATGTCCCAGGGCTTCACTGATTACTTTAGCAGGAGCACCACGCTTTAACATTAAACTGGCGAACGTATGTCTCAAATCGTGAAACCTCACGCCTTCAAGTCCGGCTCTTTTGGCTATTATAGCAAAATCGTGGCTTAACATACTAGGGTCACAGGGTTTATCCAGTAAACCAAAAACGAAGCGGTCAAGATTAAGCGGCTCCCCCAAGTGCCAAAAGAGGGATTCCCGATCTGCCCGATATTCTCTCAGATATAGAGCCAGCTTGGGCGTCATAGCGACACTACGCCTGCTGTGGCCTGTCTTAGGTGGCTTCAACTCACATTTCCCCCGGCGTTTATATAGGACTTGATTAACCGAGAGTGAAAGTAGATCTAAATCGAGGTCCCGCCATCTCAGCCCGCAAAGTTCAGCCTGGCGAAGCCCGGTTGATACTGCCGTATAGTAAACCGGGTAGTAAGGGCTATCGGCAGCCGCTTGCATGAGAATCGAGACTTCCCATTCCGTAAGAGTTCTCATTGGCTTAGGCTGCCAGCTCGGTGCGTCCACAAAGCCGCAGGGGTTACGGACTAGATACTCTTGCCTCACCGCATATTTAAGAGCCTGAGACAATAATCTGTGGTGTTTATGAACTGTCCGAGGGGTTAGCGTCTCACCAACCTTCGAGTAGTATTCCTGTATCGCCTGGGGGGTCAATTGTTTAAGCTGGTAGTATCCCAAATTGGGGATTATGTGGAGCTCTGCTATGCTTTGATAGCTGTCGAGGGTGCGCGGTGAGCAATTACTCTTTACATAGCCAGCTAGCCAGTTTCTAAGATGGTCGCCTAGGGTGAGTCTTACATTGGGAGTAATGATCCCCTTTTCCTTCAGAACCAGAAGTTCATTTATCCGCTTCTGTGCTGCCGACTTCCGGCCATGTATTGTCTCCATATGGCGGCGGCGTTTCTTATCTGCACCGCTGCCCATGCTTATAACGATTTTCCAAGTGTCTTTTCCTTTAGGAATGATGCTGCCTCTCATTTTGTGCCTCCTTAGCCTTTTTTATCATTTCCTCATATGCAGGCACGCCGCCTGCCGCTAGAGTCAGAATTATATTAAGTATGCAATCGTTAACGAATAATGCAAACTCTTCTTCACCAGGAAGTTTTAGCCTGGGGTGATTTCTAGCAAGCTCGGTGGCTTTCTCGAGTTCGGCAAACCTCTTGGCCATCGTAGCCAATATTGGTGTTGCACTATCTGGGTCTGTATCATAAAAATTGCCTTCTTTAAAGACATAGAAGAGCCGTTCTACCCATCGGGCCTGCCTAGAACTAATCAGACGGTTTTCCTTTGTCTCGCTTTCCCACACTCTCAACACTGCAGGTAGTGCCTCTGGAGATATGGAGTAGTGAGATATACGCGTGTCCGGCACTACGTGCCAAGGATCATCTTGAGGCTCATGATTACGAGCATACGAAATCTCTCTCATCAGAGTTTCTTTATCCGGTACTCGTTCCTTCAATTCCTCTATCAATGGCACTAGGTCCTTTGCCACTAGTTCTCGTGGCATTCGCGGGTATTCTAGTGCTTTTTGGTAAATTATGCTTCTGAGAACGGGACGTATTCTAGACTGTCTGTTTGACATTCTCTTTAGTTCCTTCTATCCCTTATATTAACTACAACTTGTCCCTTGCTTCCTTTATCCTTTGTCCCCTAAAATATATAATAAACGATTTGAAAAAACCTGTCAAGGGATTTTTTGAAATGCTCAAAAATAAAGTCCGGGAATATCGAGAAAAGGCTGGACTCTCACAAGCTGAGCTGGCAAGGCGCTTACGCATAGCTGGTCCTAACCTGTCCGCTATTGAGCGCGAAAAGTTGGCACCCTGGCCGAAGGTCAAACGTGATTTGTCGAGAGTGTTGAAGACGCCTCAAAAGAAGCTTTTCCCAGTGAGTCAACAAAATGAATAACGGAAGACTTACGATGACGATCAGCGAGTTTGCCGCCGCCGCAGGATGTAGCAGGAACTTGGCATTTCGTTTGGCGAGGCAGGATAAGCTCGGGGTAAAAGTCATTTTCCTGGGAGATAAAAGAATGTGTCTTAGCCGCAAGTCTGTAATGGCGCTTTTGAACGGCGATAGTGGCAAGGCGGGTGATGCTCCCGGATAAGGATCTGAGAGAGGAATGATTGAATGAAAAACCCCAATTCATCACTGCAAGACAAAAAACTCACATGCTGCGACTGCGGAGTTGCCTTTACATTCAGTGTTGGGGAGCAGCTCTATTTCAAATCGATGCAGTTGAGTCAGCCAAAACGCTGCCCCCAGTGTAGGGCCACCAGAAGAAACCGGATCGTGCCGGACCTGGGCAGAGTGGAGGGTGGAAGTGGCTAGACCAACAAAGCAGACCGTTGATTACTTCCCGCACGATGCCCATGCCAGTGACGGCGATACGCTCACCATATTACAAGGTCGGTGGGGTAATGATGGTTATGCGTTTTGGTTCAAGTTGCTGGAGAAACTGGCCGATAGTGAGGGACACGTTATTGACTGTAGAAACCCCGTAAAATGGCAGTTACTACTGGCAAAAACCCATTTAACCGAGGAAATAGGCGAAGATATTATGAAAGTGCTCGCCGAACTCGATGCTATAGATACCGAATTGTGGAGTAAGCACAGAGTAATATGGTGTCAAAACTTTGTTAATAATATCGCGGACGTTTATGAAAATCGAAAACGCCTCACACCTGTTAAACCTGTTATTACGGATAATAACTCCATTTCTACGGACAATAACTCAATAACTACAGGCGATAAACCACAAAGTAAAGTAAAGGAAAGTAAAGGAAAGGAAAGCAGTAGAGTAGTAGAACCTTCTACTCCAGAAATTGATGACATAGTTGATCCGGTATTCAAACAGATGATAGCTGAATACATAGATAACATCAGCGATAAGGTGGGCCCGGTGATGAGCCAGCGGCTTCAGGCAATCCAGGATGAGTACCCAGAGGGATGGTTTAGCAAGGCCGTTGAAGAGGCTGTTGCTTATGGGAAGCGCAACCTGAAGTACATTGAGCGCATCTTGGAGCGGTGGAAGAATGAGAATGTTGACCCATTTGCAGAAGGTGGCCCCAGGTCCGGCAAGCACGAGAGAATAATTAACTATGAGGATTGACTAGAGTGAACGAATGAGACCACCACCAGAAAGCAGATTTGGACTTCAAAGCGAAGATAGTCTTCTGCACCTGGCCATAGTGGGGGTAGTATCGAGACATGATGAGGTTGAGGCCTGAGCGGGAAAGATCTCTGGTTGAGGTAGCCAAGGGGACGGTAATGCTTCTCGGTAAAAACTGGAAAATTGAGTCCGATGAATTAAATATAACGCTTTATGAGCGCCACGAACCCAAGAAAGCAGGGAGGGAATACTGGCGAGCACACAGTTATTATTCCAGTGTCGCCTCTGCCCTTAAAGGATTGGTAAATATCAATATCAGCCGTAGCGGACTGAGGGATTTGGAAACCGTTAACCTGAAGATAGAGGAACTTCACCGTCTTATTGAGAAAATCAGCCCGTCCCTCACGGCTCAACACATTATCAGAAATGTTACAGCGTGTAAGAAAGCCATCAAAACTTCAAAGGAATAGAAACTTACACCGTAATGCAAGTCAAGCGGGGAAAGGTTGTAAATGGGGATTTAAAGATGATCCCTCTGCTTTTTATCGCTGTTTTGTTTATTATCTCATGACTGACAGGGGTGCCGGCTTTTGTCTAATTTTTCTCCCTTGGTAACTGTCAATCTCCCTCGTGGCTGGTCGTGTTTCAAGGAGTACTGTGGGACCCGCTGTAGGGTTATCCCGCCATATCGTAAATTCATCCAGAAAATCAGCAGAATTAACATAAAACAGGTACAAAGCTGTATTTAGCTTCAAAACTTTACGGAATGGTTATAGTGCGCCCCTATGCTAAGCGTGAAATGGACAAAGAGGCGTACAATGTAGCCAATACCAAGCAGAAATTTGACAATTCAGCTAGGAAATGTGGTAGCAACTGGGTGAGAAATATTAGCTTCAAGGCACGGTTAAATGAGGATTTATGTAGAAATCATCCCCTCGACCCCTTTCACACATAGGTATATTAACCTTAGTGTGACCGACCTCAAATCATGTAGAAAATTCCCTTGACATAATCCAAAGCTAGGGGGAGTGCATGAGTAAATTCCCAGCTTCAGGGGTGGACAGAATCTTGAAGGTTTTGAGGTTCAACCGAGCAAGAGGTGGTGCAGAAAAAAGGCTTCGGGGTCAAATAAGTATGTTATTCAGAGAGGGCTTTCGGTATTTTGAGAGGGTTGTCAACCTGATTTTTCAAGCAATGTCAACCTGACTCTTTAAAAACTGAATAATTTCTGGGCCGATTCCAGCTTCAAAAATAGGCCGAAATTTACAAACTTAACAACCTGACTTTTAATCAGGGTGTCACAGGTTCGAGACCTGTACGGCCTACACTCGCTCCCCTCACCATTTGCTAACATTTTGCTAACATTAGGTTCTGAGTTTTTACTAATATCTGTATCAAATATTCTATCGAATTTCTCCGCCGCTGCCTCTTGAATCCCTGGCAATACATGACTATATATATCCAGTGTAATGCCGATGTTGGCATGCCCTAGACGCTCTGAGACGACCTTTGGATGAACACCCGCCTTGAGCATTAGCGTGGCATGGGTATGCCTCAAATCGTGCATCCTGATGCCTTTCAGTCCTGCTCTCTTTAATATCCGTTTAAACGCCAACGTTACTGCATTAGGGTTAATCGGGCTACCGTCAGGCCGGATGAATACGAAATCATCAATATCTTGAGTAACACCCAGCTGAATCCTCAATAAC
>SDBT01021637.1_pt1 | contig 10050 bp, 5 predicted proteins | sample 2277101 | NCBI WGS metagenome assembly SDBT01 (sample SAMN10404973, study PRJNA504765) | marine sediment metagenome | isolation source: marine sediment core GS10_PC15, 103 cmbsf | place: Arctic Ocean: Southern Knipovich Ridge | collected 2010
CTGCAAGCTAAAACCCATCCGATGGCGATTAAGCAAATACTTAATACGGCAGTCAATACTCTCTTTCGTGACATAACGACACCTCCTGCTGCTATTATTGAGTTTTTCCCTGACTGATCATTTGCCCATATTTTGATGGTTCTGGTGAGTTCGTAAATGACGCAGCCTTCGACGGTCATTCATCAAATGTTCGATTTGTTTTTGATCGCTACCCTTCTTTTTCCAGGAACCCAATTCCTTACGAACATTTTTCGTTAATTTTAAAAGATGCTTTACGATATCCGGATATTCCGCTGCAACATCTTGTGTTTCACCAGGATCGGCATCCAGATTAAAAAGAATTGGTTTATCTAATTCTCGCTGACCACCATCCCACCAGACCAACATTTCAGGTGTGCGAGGAAGGTGTAATTTCCATTTTCCTTGTCGAATAGCTTGAAGATTCAGACCATTGTAGTAGAAAAAAGTTCGTTCCGGCCATTGGATAGATTTATCCCCAGAAAGCAAAGACCATATGTCGGCGCCGTCGATAATTCGATCACTAGGTAACTTTACCCCGGCAAGATTGGCCAGAGTCGGTAATAGATCCATTGAATTTGCCATCTCATCAATAACTTCTCCAGCAGGTATTTTCCCTGGCCAGCGGAAAATAGCAGGTTCTCGAAACCCACCCTCAAAGGTGCTGCCCTTACCGTTACGAAAAGGAAGATTTGATCCATACTTTTGATCGGGATTATTAGCCGCGCCGTTATCCGAAGTGAAAATCACCAGTGTATTATCATCCAGATCAAATTCTTTGAGCGCTTGAAGGATTTCTCCGGTGCTCCAATCAATTTCCTCCACCAGATCGCCATAGACTCCGGCTCTTGATTTTCCCTCAAAACGCGGATTGGCCATCATGGGAAAATGCGGACGATTATGAGGGAAATAAATAAAAAATGGTTTATCCTTATTCTCCCGGATAAAATCGATTGCGTTTCTGGTATAATGTTCTGTACTGGTTGTTATATTGGCATCTATTTCGACAATCCCGTCATTTTCCAATAACACAAGAGAGCCATCAGGTGAAGAATTGCCGGCAACGCCAAAAAATAGATCAAAACCCTGTCGATTCGGATGGAACTCCGAATCAGAGGTAAAGCCCTCATGGGTTTGGTAATTAAATCCCTGGGGAATTCCCAGATGCCATTTGCCAATGCATGCTGTCGAATAATTTTGTTTTTTAAGCAATCCTGCGATGGTAATCTCATCGTCCTGCAGACCAACGTCCGAGTAGACGCCCCCGACGGCAAACGGCATTCCGCAACGTGATGGATAACGACCAGTTAAAAGCGAGGCACGAGACGGACTGCAGACACTGCACGTCACACTAAAATCGCTAAACCGCATTCCTTCAGCTGCCATTCGATCCAAATTGGGCGTTTGAATTGTTTTTGAACCATAACACCCTAAATCACCATAACCAAGATCATCGGCAAAAATGATGATAAAGTTGGGAGGTCTATCGCTGCGGTTTCTCTCAATACATGAAAAAATATTGGGTACTGCAGCAGTGATCCCAATAGCTGTGGATAATTTCATAAAATCGCGTCGATTGTGACATTTCATTATTAAAAATCTCCTTTATTTGAAGTATCACTACCCGGTCGGTTCATACCTGATACTTATACTTATCGAGCACCATTTTTTATTAACAAATCTCTGATAACATCATTACCGTAATGCTTAGCCAGGCTAAGAGGAGTTGTGCCCTTTTTCAAACCGGCATTCACATCCGCCCCTGCTTTTATGAGACTATTTGCGATTTCTTCACTTCCGCTGAATGCAGCCCAGTGCAGAGCTGTCCATCCTTGTTGAACATTCTCCGCCTTAAGATCGGCGCCCGGGGAAATTAAAAGTTTTGCTGTCTCTGTTTGTCCGTCCATTGCTGCGCGCAACAGGGGAGTCCAGTTCTGAATGCCTTTGGCATTTACATCCCCACCCGCTTCAATCAGAAATTTGGTCATTTCCACTTTTCCGGTTTTTGCAGCGCGATGCAATGGGGTCCAATTTGCTGCCCCTCTGCCACCAATATCAGCCCCGGCAGCAACTAGTATTTTTGCCATCCGCACATTGTTAGACACCGATACTAAAAGCAATGGTGACCAATCGCCTCCCTCATTTGAGTTTACATCCGCACCTTTTGCAAGTAAAGATTTTGCAGATTCAACTTCACCAGCCTTTACAGCCTCTATAAGTAGTTCATTTAAATTCTTTTGTGATCCACATGCAGTCATTAAAAATGTTATTAAGACAATTGAAATGAATTGAAGTTTCATTTTCATAGTTTTATTTTTCCTGATTTTTGTGAGTACATTTACCCAAATTTGTTTAGAGAGTGGGATTAAATTTATAGACATTTGAAATTTTTTCTAACTAAAACAACGAGTCATACAAATTAAGGAGAAACTTATTTAAACTACCCTAAAAACAAAATCAAGATAAAAAAAACCACTTACTTCTTACCTTCTGTGACTCCTGCCCAGTTATCCGTTCTAAAGGGTGAGGCAGGTAATCCTTCCTTATTGAACAGGCTTGCCTCGGGGGAGTTACTCCAGGCATAACGTACGGCAACAGGTTTAGACACTAATTCACTGGATACCAGCACTGTATTACTGTCAATGACAGCTTTGGCTTCTACAAATTTCCGGTCTTTTCCGGCAATGGTAAATTGAGTCAACCGTCCATGTTTCGCCATCAGTCCACTACCTACATGGTCAAAAAATAAGCGGCTGTTGTTATTTTCAATATTCATCGATTTATACAGCGGTCCGGAGCAGACAATAGAATCCATCTTATAAGTTTTCGCCAGCGCCCATGATGCAAGCCGTCTACCTACTTCTTGTTTATTTCTGGGATGAATGTCGTCAGGATTGCCGATGTCTATTGTCACAGCCATACCGGTATTCGGAACGGATAATGCTAATAACTGGGCCTCCCGCAACTCCGCGGCTGATTTTGGTTCATAGAAGCTTAGACGAAAAGGAGCAATTTGGACATAATAGAAGGGAAAATCGCCTTGCTTCCAATCTTTTCGCCAATTGTGAATTAAAGTTGGGAACAGATTGCGATATTGATATGCCCGTTCCGCATTGGATTCACCCTGATACCAAATGGTGCCACGGATAGCAAAAGGAATTAACGGAGAAATCATACCGTTATACAATCCTGAAGGCAAGTGCTGACGGGGAGGAGCGGATGGTATGGACGGTGAAGGGGGAGGTTCAAGATTTTCATTTTTTGCCGCTTCAACAGATCGATACCATTTTTTTATTTGTATTTCTTCATATAGAAGCCATGAATCAAGCAAATCTTTAAAATTATTATACTTTTGTAATGCTTGATTGTATCTGTCGAGAATCGGTTTGAACTCTGGATTTTCAGTAAGAGCATCATGCTTAATCCATGCTTCCGCTAACGAAGCGCCCCAGGAGGCATCAATCAACCCAATGGGTAGATTAAGTTGCTTATCCAATTCACGCCCAAAAAAGTAACCTACCGCCGAAAATCCGGACACGGATGATGGCTCACAAGGCAACCATAATCCGGAACAATTATTCATTGGCTTAGTTGCTGCCTCTTTTTTCACTTTAAAGAGTCGAATATTTGAAAAAGCAGATTTTAAAATTTCTTGTTCAGCATTTTCAGCGAGGCTTACCGGCCATTCCATATTAGATTGGCCGGAGCAGATCCAAACTTCTCCAATCAAGATATTATGGAGTTTAATTGTATTTCCGCCGCTAATGGTCATCTCGAAGGGGCCGCCGGCTTGAATAGGTTCTAAATTAATGTTCCACCTGCCTCTGGTATCTGCTGTGTCAATTTTGCTTTGACCCGCAAACTTAACTGTAATCTTTTCACCGGGAGCAGACCAACCCCAAATAGGCACCCGGACCTTTTGTTGTAATACCATATTATCACTAATAATAGCAGGTAGCGTAACTTGTGCGAATTTTTGGGATAATCCCAATGTATCCTGCGGAGAGGGCCAATGGTCTGATCGAAAAGGTGATGCCGGCAATCCAGCGCCGTTGACTAGATTGTGATCCGCTGCATCGGCCCAACCGAACCGTACAGCAAATGGCTTTACCACATTATTGCTATTGACGATAATTGTCCGGCCGTCAATAACAGCCTTTGCGGTTACAAACTTCCGGTCTTCACCAGCGATAGTAAACCAAGTCGGCGGAAGACCATCTCTGGTTTTTAATCCGCCATCCGTATATTTAAACCTAATCCGGATCCGGTCCGTCTCGATAGCCATGGATTCATAAAGAGGACCACTGTAAAAAATGTCTTTCCCGTAGGTTTTTCCCAATGCCAGCAGCGCCAGCCGTTTTCCGACTTCTTTTTTGCTACCGGGGTGAATGTCACTCGAATCGCCTATATCACTAGTAACTACCATCCCGGTGTTAGGCAATACAAGCGTTTCTAATTGGGCTTGACGAAGCCGAGGTGAGTCAACTATTGGCCACCCTTGTCCGACATGCCTGCTGTAATCGTATGGAGCGATTTGCACGTAGTAAACAGGAAAGTTTCCCTGTCCCCAGTTTTCACGCCAGCTATTAATCAATTCCGTAAAAATTTGACAATACTCATGTGCTGCAACAGTATTTGTCTCTCCCTGATACCAAATTAAACCCCGGATCGCATAAGGAATTAGAGGGGCAATCATACCGTTATAACAGATGCTTCTAGAACCGAGGCTTTTTTTCCAATGCTCAAACTCACATGTTCTTTGTAAGAACTCGTATCCTCTTTTCAATTTTGGATTTAGCCCAAAAACTTTAGGCGGAATCCATGTTTCAATAGCGGATCCACCTGATGAACTATGAATAAATCCGACAGGTATTCCTAGTTCCTGATGTATGTGTCTGCTGAAAAAATAACCTGTTGCAGAAAAATCCGGTGCATTTTCAGGAGAACACTCTTGCCAGCTCCCTTCGACGTCATTTTGCGGTTGATCCACAAAATTCTTCTTCACAGTGAACACACGGATAGATGGAAATCCGGCTTGCGATATTATTTGTTCATAGTTTTTAATAGGCGAAGAACGATTTCCATCGCCTTTAAGATCCCATCCGGCTATAGGCTGCTCCATGTTCGATTGTCCGGAACCAAGCCACACCTCACCGACAAGAATGTTTTTCACCTTTATAATATTTTTTCCAATAATTTTCATGACAAATGGTCCACCGGGCTTTAAAGTGTCGAGTTTCAAAGACCATTTACCATGACTGTCGGTAATAACTGTTTTGTTTTGGCCGGCGATTTCAACGCTGACTTCTTCTCCCGTATCAGCCCATCCCCAAATTGGTACTTGCCTGCCCTGTTGCAAAACCATGTTATCACTTACAATAGCAGGCAACCTTACATCTGCGGATGCAGGTGATGAGACGTAGGCTACTATACTTAGCCAGGTGTAAAATACGAAATAATATCTCCGGGACATTATGCTAGTTTCTCCAATTCGAAAAATAGTTTGAAAGAATTAGTAAAATAAAAAATATGTTATTATTAATGTTGTCAGCCAAAATAAAGAATTTATTTGATCAATACATATTGCAATATTTTCACTAAACTATTCTTTTTGTTTATCTTGGCCATCTATTCTTTAATTCCGGCAATTGTGGAAATTTTACATGGGGTTCCTGTTGATACCAATAAGCAACAGAGGCAATATCATCTGCCAGAGGTCTATATCCGCCAGGTTTACCAGGATACCACCCCAATGCTTGAATGGTAATTTTTAAGTCTTTTTTAAAATGAATTGGGTCCATAATATGCCATCTATATAAACTCCACTTTCTTGGGCCGCTATACTCACCTTCTTGTTGACCCAATGTGTTACCAACGTAGGCGGTTGTATATACTTCTGGAAATCCATAGGTTCCACAAAAATAATCTTCAGTCCCTGTGCCACAAATTGTGGGAAATTTTTTATCTCCATCTATATAGAACTTAACTTCACCTTCGCCAAACCAACCGGAATGTAATTGCGTCCAGGCAAGAAAAGTTCCGACATATTTACCCTTGCCGTTGACATTATCTAAAATTGTATAATCTGGATTTGCAGGATCAACTACGGCTTTTCTCCATTGTGCATGAAAATAGCCAACATTTTCCGGAATTTCCACTTTAGCATATGTTATTTGATATGTTAATAATCCTAAGGCTTTATCAGACTCATTGGTAAATGTTATTTTTGCACGTTTTCGAAATGGCATCGGCCAATAGCAGTTAAGTGCGGAAGCTGGATTTACGATAACAGCCAAAGAATTTACCCGTGCAAACAGATCATGACCCACAGCAAAAAAGTCAGTCATAGGAACTTCAACGGAAGGTTCTTTTTCATCATCCCAATAAAATCTTAATATACATGCCCGGCCGTTTCCGGTCCATTGGCCCTCCGTAGCCATCCAAATATGTTGAATGATTCCGGCGCCGGCAACATCCATTATCGTAACAGTTTCTCCGGGTTTAGGTTTTATAAATGGGCTTACTTTCCATCCCTGGCCAAGATGTTGGGCAGATTTTGAGAAAGGCAAATTTGGATTGTCAGGATCAGGAATTGCCATTCCTCCTTTACCTTTTTCTCCTGTTGGATTTTCCGGAGAAACCGAATATGTTTCCGCATCATTCAAAATAAATAGTGATCCCAAACCAAAATTCATGAAATTATTAGAATTGGTTTGGCTTATAACATTCTTATTACTAAAAATTAACATACAAATAATTGATATTATTGCTATTTTTCTTCTCATATAATTTACCTACTCACGTAATTGAATAAATTTTCAAAACGGCTATTTTTTATTAAACCCATTAACGACATCAAACATAGCCACAATGTTCTGTGGAAGTGACCGGTGACTTTATTACATCTAGCCAAAATTTTTTTGTTTAGCCTGGTTAATTCATGCTTCTGTACAAAAACACCTTAAAGATCCTTCCTGGAGGTCATTGCTGTCAACTTTCAATTTTATGCTATTATACCGCAAAACTTTGTGTTTTTAGCAAAGTACTGTTTTGTCTACATCTGTAGATTTTGTGAAACGTGAAATGTGAAATGTCAAACATTAAAAAAACTCTTTTCCGTCTCACCTCTCACGTTTCACGTTTGACGTTTGACTTGCAGCTTCGCTGCGTCAGGAATTATTCAGGTTAGAACTAATTAACATAAAGAAAGTTTAGTTCCTCCGACCATTTGCTCTGTTGTATTATTCCACTGGGATGTACATATCGAGGATATACCTTTGGCAGGATTTCCGAGCTATTTTCCTCAACTACAAAGCCAAGCATACCGGATTTAACCCGTAATGCACACACATAACAGGAATAATATGTCCCTTCTGTTAATTCAACTTGTTCTGTTAATCCTTCAGACCAGAACACCTCATTTCGGGGTGGTAAAATACATCTGTTATCTAAATGGGCAGTCACATAGTTTTCACCATTTTCTGCTTTAATATGGAGAAGATATGCGTCAGCGCCTGAAATATTTTGCCAGTCAAAAGTCTTCCCCGCAGATAGCGAGGTATTATTCAATGATGAATTAGACACAGGTTTAATTTCTTCAAAGCCTGGAATTTCACCGGATTGAGTATAGGCAAATCTACTTTCCGACCATGGCGTTTCATAAAATAACTTGAACACAGGGTGGGATAAACCGCTGGAATCTCCAAATCTAAAATACTGATACTGATATTTGAAAATAAATCCAAAAAATTGGCCATTAAATACAAGCGGACCTTTATCCGGGGGAGCATCACTGATTGCAGTCTGTGACCTTCTAATATAGTCAAGTATATCCGGTGCCCGTAATCCAAGTTGTAAAAATAAAAGGGAATCAACAAGTTCATGATGAAGATCGTTATTTATAGCTTTTACATACCATTCTATTTTTGCATCTCGAATTTGCAGATTTTCCCAGGCAATTTTGTGATCTGTTTGTTGCAGTAAAAATGATACGTTACCAGGCCAAAACCATAAGTAATGTGGTTTTAAAACTAATAAATATTCCACAGCATCAGCCACCGGCTCCCAGTGAAAAGATAGCGTATCCCCGGGCCCAAATTTACTGCCATCATATGGCGATAATAATGTTGGCGCCTGAGAAAAGTCCGGGTCTCCAGGCATTGGTTCGCCTATATTTGGAAGAAATTTTGTTTTTTGTTCGGATGTCAGGGAACGGGTACAAGCGGCGCCAAATACTCCTACACCTCCCTGGATGTTAGTTCGATCTGGTAATATTGCTATTTGTCCTACCCTCGTACCTTCATTCTTAAACATTCTTATTTCAAAGGCCATATAACTATATAATGCGGGATCCAACGCATGTATATAAAACCGATCCTGATATAATGAACCCTGTCTATATTGAGATATGGTATTTCCATATACATCAGAAGGTAAATCAGGAGCTTGTTCATAAACAGCCCCAAAAATTGAAATGCGATAATCTATATTTATTTTTGTTTTTTGAGTGAGAATACCAACCTTAACATCAGCAATTTTATCAATATCCTGTCGCTGTTCTTGATACGGAAATTGTAATATTTCCGTAGAGTCCCCGATATAGGACCTGGTAATCAGAAGATCTCCAGATTCACTTTCATATAATTTTTGAATTTCTAATATTTTTGAAATATCATAATCAAGCAACGTCATTTCCACAAGATATCCTGCTGCGCCAGCGCTTGGAGTCCAAGATATTTCATAATTATTATTTATTCCTTCGTTTTTTTTTATGTCAGTAATTTCAAATGAGCCAGGCACAACTGTTTGTGCGCTAATGTTTCCATACTCTTCAGAATAAATGGATATTGAGTATTCTTTTTCATACTCAATAACTTGATCAGATATTACATGGGTGAATTTACCTGTTCCGCTTAAAAAGTCACTCGGTATTCGAATATCATGTTGGTAAATATCGGCGTTTTTAGGCATGGGGATTGCTTCAGTATTGCCCTCCTGGCCTTTAAATATAATATCAGCATTTCTAACAGAAATGTCACCAATATAATTCTTTTGTGCTTCATCAAATGATATTGTCCTGTTGAGGACAATAACCTGGTTCTGTTGTGACGGATTGAGTATACAAAATAAAGCAAGCTTACGATTTTCCCAAAATTTCGGGCCAGATACATCAGGGTTACAATAAAAACATCCTAAACATATAATTCCGAAGCCGATAAAAATGATTCGCTTAAACATTTTACTCCTTTATTTCAATATATTAATTCAAACCCGATCAGTGGCAATAACGGCATAGAAAAGGTAGGTTTGCCATCGGGGTAAAAAAACAAGATGTTTTTTTGATCATATAAATTGATAACCTGAAGATATAGTTTGAATAATATTTGTTGCCATTTCATCGAGTATTTAATTGAAAGATCAGCCCGATGATAAAGAGGAAAGCGTGAAGCATTGATTTTATCAAATATTGGAGTTAAAACATATACTGGTTGATTTTCATCATGTGTAGGATAATCACGGGGAATATGGAAATATTCTGATTTCATCCTATAATAGGTTTCGTTCATAAAATTAAAGGGAAGCCCGGAACTGAGAGTGAATTGGAGTGAAAATTCAAATTTTTTTATAGGGTTCAGTTCCATTGCTACGAAGAAATTATGTCGTCTATCATAACGGGGTGCAAATTCTTCAAAATGAGGTTTAGGAAAGTAAAATGGGACTCTCTTCATAGCTTTTCCTAAAGAATAATTTGAAAATAACTGCCCCATATTACCCATCCATTGTAGTGAAACCTCTAAGCCGAATGAATATCCGGTGCCTTGCAAAAAAACGGGATCATCTGTAAATAACCTTGCTCTATTAAAATGGGTCAAATTTTTATAGCGTTTCCAATAAAATTCTGCCGACATTATTTGATTAGGCGTATCATATGAAATTCCCAGGATAATATGCTGTGCTTTTGCCGGTTTTAATTGAGATGGTAAAGGCAACCATATGTCAATGTGATTATACGTATCATTTAAATCGGTAATT
>SDBT01021638.1_pt1 | contig 10049 bp, 18 predicted proteins | sample 2277101 | NCBI WGS metagenome assembly SDBT01 (sample SAMN10404973, study PRJNA504765) | marine sediment metagenome | isolation source: marine sediment core GS10_PC15, 103 cmbsf | place: Arctic Ocean: Southern Knipovich Ridge | collected 2010
GGATATTAATTGTAATGGTTCGACCGAGGCGTTTGCTGTCGGTGAAGCAATGACGGAATGTGCTCGTATTTTAAAGCGGAGTGATTTTACAATCACCGGCGGTCTTGAGGGTTGTTATACTGTTGCTGCTGGTATGACAATTTTAGGTAGTTTTACAATCATCAAACAATAGGTAAAAAATGGAGATTCCCTTAACAAAAAACATGTTCGCCTTGATAGACGCCATTGATTTTGTCAGGGTCGGCCTACACGTATGGCACGTCACCGAATCATCACATAGTTATTATGCTGCTACGTGGACAGGGGAAAACGGCACGAGGAAAAAAGTTTATCTTCATCGTTTTATAGTGGATTGTCCGTCGAGTCACGAGGTGCATCATATTGACGGTAACACTTTAAACAATTGCCGGAAAAATCTTATCATCTGTGATCGTGCTACAAACTTATCTTATCGAAATTTTGGGGGTGAAAAATGAATATGTTGGAATATAAAAGGATATTATGGTTATCGTTTTTCTGTTATTTATGTCTATGTTGAGAGGATTGTTTTATGTTGATAATTACAGACGGTGAAAGTGGTCGGGAATTTACTGTAATATTGAATCACGATCAGGCCGTAATGCTTAACGGCAAGGCAACGGCTAATGAGCTTGCTCCGAGCGATATGTTGGGAGCGATTATTGAAAATAGTTTGGGGAAGTCACCGCAAGACGATCAGACGGCTTGCGATCCCCCTTTTACTCATTAGTGTTAATTATATTTATCTTCCTCCATCAACAGGCGTGTTTTCGGACGGGCGGACGGTGGGCGATTTTATGGAGGTGTTGAAGTGAAGGTCATTCGTAAAGATGTATTTGAGTTTGTTGTAGTAGTCACCGAGGACGAGTTCGCATCGTTGAAGCATATCTCTGAAAAGTGCAATAGGAAGTTAGAAGATATGTTGCATTTTGTAATTAATGAGATATTATCTATTTATCATGAAGATTTAGATTGAAAGTGAGGTGCTTATGAGTTGGCAGGAAAAAATGAAAGATTTTGGAGGCGGTGATTTAGCGTTTTTATCCGAAGACGCGGAAGTCTTGGTCTTTGTAGTTGTAGGCGAACCGGTGTTATTGGAAGGAAAGTACAAAGGGAAAGTATCTGAAAAGATCGGTTGCCCGATAGTGACACAAGACGGATTTGTTTTATTCATTGCCGGGAAACGACTTGCTCGAAAGATCGGTAAACACGAATCAGAGTTTGGGAGTGCTGCATTTATGGCGATCCGTCACGGTGAACAAAATGACATTACTTCATCGTATGAATTGAAGGTCGTCACCGATGTCGAGTTGACAAAGCAGTTGTTTAAGTTAAAAGGTAAGCAGGATTACGCAGCTGAGATCACGGAAACGATCAAAGCAGCCGAAGAAGTAATGAGGCAATAACGGATTGCCTATCACCCCCAGGCTGGTCGGTGTCGGAATGGAAACCGACATCGGCCCTTTTATAAAGGATTATAAATCATGGCAGGAAACACAAGAGGTAAACTGAAAGAGGAGTTCGAAGGCGTTCACACTAACTTTGATTGGGTAAATAAGCATTTGTCACGTAGTCTTGTCCTAATTAAGGATCATAACCCCAAGCTGAGCGGAGTAATAAAATCCCTTGCAAAATGCGTCGAAAGTCTTGACAGTCTGGCCCAAGATGTTTATTCTAAGTTGTAGGCTTATCCATCGGCCACGATTCGATTTGTCAATTTAGGTGTTTTGGGGTGTTTCGATGGGAATTGTACGACAAGAGGTCATACAGCGTATGCTTGGGGCTTTTGACGAAGGCGTTAAAGTAAGCCGATTCATCAGAGATATGGAGTCTAAGGGCCTCTCTTATCGCCGTACAACCATGCTGAACGATTGGCGATCCGTCAACGAACTTAAAACAAAGGAAGGTTTAATGCAGTATGTTCGCCGGGATCGTTATCCAGCGAAAACAGCGATTGCATCGGTCACGTGGAACATAAGCAAAGAATATATGTATGTGATTAAGGTTCGTTCGATTCTTCGACCGGGCGATGATCCTACCGAGCAAAAAATCAATATCATGTCGGACGTACCCATGACACCGGGAATGGTTGAAGCTGAGGTTGCTGAGCGTTGGGGTGAATGGGAAAAATATCAAGGTCAGACTTTAACAGAGATTGTTCCGTGGGCAGCTGTACGAAAGGTCATGGAGTGAGTTCGATAAACAGAAAATGTCACTGTCTTAAACGTGAAAAGACGTTGGCGATACCTCGTCAAATGATCTTTTTCGATATTGAGACTAAGCCGGAGAAACAGGACAATGGAGACGTCAAACAACGATTTAAACTTGGATGGGCATGTTATTTCCAGAGGGCGTATAATCGCAATCTTGAACGCCATGACTGGTATTTCTTTGACGATCCGGAGTCGTTTTGGGAATTTGTCTTTCGACATACCGAACCAAAGCGAAAATTATGGATTATGTCACGAAGTCTTGTCTTCGATTTTACCGGGGTTACAGGATGGAAATTTCTCCGTCGGGCTGGATATAAACTAAAATTCTTTCATAATACCGGGACATGTAGCATCATATCGGTTCGCAAACCGGGATCGTCGATAGTTTTTCTCGACATTATGAACTGGTTTGTCGAATCGCTTGCAAAGACAGGAGATAGGATCGGCATACCGAAATTAAAAATTGACTTCGAGACGTGCGACGATTCTTATCTAAAAACCTATTGCAAGCGTGACGTCGAAATTGAGGTTGAAAACTTCAAACGACTAATTCGATTTTTGGAAGCGAACTCGATCAGCCGGTTATGCTATACACGAGGTTCGACGGCAATGGCGGCGTATTTATTCGGACATTATCGCAAACGAATCTGGATTCACAATAACGAGCAGGCAATCGAACTCGAACGAGAATCGTATCGAGGGGGAAGGGTTGAATGTTTTAAACTCGGAGAATTTACCAATGGAATATATTATATTGTTGATGTTAACAGTCTGTATCCTTTTGTTATGCGTAACAATCCTTATCCTATTAAGTACAAAAAGATTAGTTCATCAACTTCACCGAGTCGTTTGCGTGAACTTCTTAAAAATCATTCGGTGGTTTCACGAGTATTGATTCAAACCGATCAGCCTGTTTATGCCGTTCGTCGCAAGCGAACCATATTCCCGATTGGTAGGTTTTGGGTGACTTTGACGACTCCTGAATTGAAGTATGCGATAAAACATAGCCATATTGCAAAGGTCGGCCGAACTGTTATTTACGAGCAGGCGAATATATTCAAGTCTTATGTCGATAAGTTCTACCGGTTAAGACAAGAGTTTAGATCGGCGGGCGTTGCCGAATACGAGGAACTCTGCAAGAAAATGCTCAATTCTCTTTACGGCAAGTTCGGACAAAAAGCCGAAGTCTGGACTAAAATCGGAGATTGTCCGAATGAGCCGGATCGTGTTGAATTATGTTTCATCCGGGGACAAAATGGGCCACGTCAAATAAGATATTTACTCGGTGAAATTTTCGAATTGACAGGTTACGAGGAATGTTTTAATTCGTTTCCTGCTATAGCATCGCAAGTCACCGCCTACGCCCGGATGTATTTATGGTCACTTATGCAGCAAACCGGTGACGGAAATTATATATATTGTGATACTGATAGTCTGATAGTCAATGAGGTGGGCTTATGCAATTTGCAAAATCTAATCGATCAAGAACGTTTAGGGGCATTAAAGATAGAAGAAACTACGAATTGCGTCAACATAAAAGGATTAAAGGATTATACGACGGACACAAAGCACGTTATAAAAGGCATAAGGAAAAACGCCGTCGAGATACGTCCGGGAGTTTTCAAACAAGAGCAATGGCCATCATTTAAAGGATTGTTACGATCAGCTGATCCGGATGTTTACACGGTTAAGACAATACAGAAGTCACTATATAGGGAATATACAAAAGGCCGGGTTATGCCTTCCGGTCTGGTCGTTCCGTTTGTTCTCGACGATCATTCCGATCCTGCTCAATTGCTTTACTGATACGGGCGTGTCGTTCCTGTCGTGCTTTTCGATATTCATCGACTACGTCTTTTAATTTGTCACCTTCGGTCATTGACTTGCCCTTAAATATACGTCAATATGTTCTTCATCATATCCGATCTTTTGCAGTTCTAACCGCCCACGATCTTGAGTTATAAAGCCAGACGAGATAAAAGACAATGTTTGTGCCGTTGTCCAGTATCGTTCCGGCTTGTCCTTTTCATCGATATACCATTCGGACATAAGAACATCGACACGGACGGCCGGAAGATCGAGTTTCAATAATTCCGAACGAGCCTTGTTTTCATCATATACACGTTTTTTGTATAGATTCTTGACCGCATTTATCCGGCTTTCGGATAATTCCCATTGCCTTTTATAATTGGCTGATGAAATTATGTAAGCGATATTTTCCGGCCGGACGCCGACTTCACGTAAAAGCGATTCCGCTTCGGATCGATCGATCATATATTTTGCATAAGCCGAAATAATGTCACGGGCCGTAAACTTCGATTGTGTCGCTAAGGTCTGTTCGACTGTAAAATCGGACATTCGTTGTGCGTCTCGTTCGTTATATCCCTGCTCTCGATATGCCTTGAAAACTTCCGCTTCATCGAGTACCCCGACCCGATACATTCGGCGAACGTCAACACGTGTCAAGCGTCTGTGTGCGATTTTAACAAGTTTATCCCTCCAAAATGGCATAACGTCTAAGGCTCTTAACAATAAGTTAAGTTCGGATTCATCGATAACATCACGATGAAGCATTTCGAACCCCTGATTCGCACTTGGCAAACTCCAATGAGCAGCCCAATATCGTTTCGACCATTCCGGGGTCAATCCTTTTTTGACGGCCCATTCTTCGAACTCAGGGGGATAATCCTCGTATTGTCCGAACCGTGTAGCAATTTCAGGAGAAAAAGCTTCTCGAACTGCCATTGTTATAATATCGGCAACCGGGGGGATCGGATAGGCAAGTGTTTTATAAATATCTGTATATGCCGGATGAATACCGATCTTTTTAAGATCGACTTCGAGGCCGGACAAACTCGGATCACGGCGAAGATGATATGCGATCAGGTCTTGAGTTGACGGTTTTGTCAAAATGGCATCAAGATAAACTTGAGCATAATCAGGGTGAATATCGGCGTGACTTATATCTGAAATTATTTTGTCCGGATATGCCTCTTGTTGGAGATTACCTTGTACTAATAACATGGCGTTCGGAATCGACCAGCCGAGTTCTTCAATATGACCACGATCCGATTCATTCCATCCGATCCGGGCAAGTTCTTGTTTGAAAATATGATCTTCGAAAACTCCACGACGAAATAATGTTTGAGCCTGTAAAGTTGTGAGACGCTGTAGTTGTAACCACTTCCAAACCGGCCAATCACGAGCAGGGACATCGTGCCAGTTTTGAATTTCGCCCCATGGAGCATCGGGATCACCGTGATAACGACTGTAAAGAATTAGATCGGGTAATGTTGGATATTCGGCTTGCGATTCATATAAAAACTTACCTAATACATCTTCATATCCTTCGGAATCAATGGTTAATTTCCAGAACTCTTTTTCGATTTTTCCCTGTCGAAATAACGTGTTTGCCTGTTCGGAAGTTAACCACGTTTCCTTGGCTCGTGAATTGATCTTTCGCTCCATCATCTTCATCATTGGATTTAATAAAGTGTGAAGCGTTTCGTCGATCATCTCGACACCGACACCCAAAGCGAATCCCCCGAATCCTGCCGACGGAGGTTCGGCAAGTAGTGAAACAAGACTTTGCATACCAGAAGGTAATTCACCTAAATCAGGTAAATCGGATAATATACCCCTGAAATATGGAGCAAAAGCAAACTCGATGTCCTCATCGAACATTCGATCCGCTTCAACTTTCATTGCCCAATAATATTCACCGTAGGTCTGTTTATTTTCAATGCCCATTAATCTTCCGGCCTTGCCGCCCAAATTACATTAAAAGGTTCGTCCCACAAAATTTGTCTCATTCGATCAATCACCGCAATCGTTATCGCCCGGCCTGCAAAATCGTCTTTGATCCAAGCCTCGGCAATTTTATCGGCTGTCAATTCAAATTCTTCCGGTTCGTGATACCAGTCACGATCATAATAACTCCACAATATCGATGAGTAAAAATAAGAATTACCTTTTGTGGTGGCGGTAAAATCCCCTATTGCAAACAATACGTCTTTTAGATTTAAAACCGCACCGACAAGATAGCCGAAATGAAGTTTATCAACCGGATCACTAACACCGTCAAAAGCTCCGTAGGCGTTTGTGATAGCATAATAAAGGTTATCGCGGGCATCGTCATAAGCCTGCCCAAAATCAAAATACGAGTTTGGGAAATTACCGTAAGCCACGAGGCCCAACGTCACCAGAAGTTAAGCCGAATTGAATTTGTGCGTCCGACTTGTCTTTAAGTATTTCGCTGATCTTCTTTTTGATCTCAATCGCTTGATCGTCCGAATCGACCGGGAAAATTATTCGGATCGTGCATATTTCCTGCTTATCCTTATCCATTGTTTACTTTCCTTTTCTTAACAGTTTTCTTAACAACCTCGGTGACGTTTTTCGTGCCTTGACTAAAACCGTACAAGCCGAGAATACCTGTAAGGATACCAAATGGATTTACTTGATTGCCTTCGATAAGTATTAAGGCGTTATCGAGAATAATCGTCCTAATACGATCCTGTTTGTCAAGATCGAGGTTACGTATTTCAGCTAAAGACACTATCGTCTTTAACTCCATCTGCAATTCCTGCCGAGTGACTTGTTTGCCTTCGTGATTCAGGGATTGTGTTCGTGACTCACAGCCGTATCCGTAGTAGAGCATAAAGACACCGAACAACAAAGCGACCAACGACGGCCAATGATTTTTCAGCCAAGTTACCATAGTTTACCCCGGGTCAATTCTACCCCTTATTTCTGTTTCAATATTAACAGCCGGATCATTCAGGATCGAAGTATTAGCAGCGAAGCTTCTGACTTGAGCAGATAAAACCTCGGCTTCATTTTGATCCTCGACGGGTTTCGTGATAATTATAATCAATTCCATTCGACAAACCCCTTAATTAGGTTTTCATAATGTAAGCCAAAGCATAACAAGGTGGTAAGTGACTCGGCGTATCGCAGAATATAAGCGGTGTTTGAGAGTCTGTATCAGCAGCGAAATCCGTTCCGGCGGCAACATCTACATCGATGTCAAGATTGTGAGAATGGCCGAGCTGAGCGATAACGTGGGTATGAGTCAAAGAGCCGCCCGAATAATCGACCGCATAAGTGTTTCCCGCCCCGATAACAAATTTGTCCCGTAAATCAGGCGAACCGTTGTTACCATCGCACAAAACCCAGCCTGCCGGAATATCGACAATCGCACCGGAGAATTTTATAATCGCACCGGGAAAAAGACCAACAGCAGCAATAAATATATTCATCAGACCGTATATCCTAAAATAACACTTTCTTCACCAACGACCATAAGCAGCCGTATGTTATTAAGATTGTTGATTGATAGTGTAATCGCATCATTAGCAGCAAGCGGCCACGATGTCGCGTTCGTCGGGTCGATATTTATATCAACGTAAACCAGACCTGTATTGTCCGGGTGTCCACGAACAACAACTTCCGTTGTTGGAATATCATCACAAGTTATAACGACCGGTATTGCCGCGGCTTTTTTATGTTTAAATGCCTTGATCGGCGGCGATACAGTGTGAAGCGATCCGTTTAATGAGCAAGTAAGCAGCCTACGAGTTTCACCGTCCCATCCAAACAAAGCCGCCAAAGTCTGAATCGCCGTTTCATCAAGTTTTACCCGACCGGTAAACTCCGGTTTCATTGGAATCTGATTGATCGGAAACGGTCTCTGAAATTCGAACATTCCTTATACCCCTAAAACAAGAACACGTTTATCAACTTTCCTCGTAACCGATAGATATTTCAATCGCAGTTGTTGCACCGGACGAGTTATAAAAACCGACTTTACAACTTTGACCTTCACTTAAAGGTAAATCCATCGGGAGGACGGGAAATTCACCGTTAAGAGTATAACTATCATAATCGACGATCTGCTCGGCGTCCCGGTAAACACGTAAAAACTTATACTGTGTCGGTGTGAACGAAATCTGCTTAATGACTCGATTCTTGCCCGACATTCCCGAAAGCATGTCAACCAGAATTTCAGCATTAAGGGTAAGCGTCCCCGAATTAACACGTTTCCACTTTAACATATTAAAACCCCTTAAATAACAACATTGTTCACGGCTTATTGTTTCTTGACATGCAGAATCACGGCAAGGTCAACCATTGTTTCTTCCCATGCAGCAGCGGTTGTCATAATTCCGCTTAAATAAATGTTCAGTTCTTCACCTGCATTGAAAACAAGAGCAGGATCGAAAAGTAAAGGCAGACCATAAGCACGAACCGCCGTATCCAGAAGAACGTCACAACATGCACCAATCAAACTGAAATTGTTCATATAGGCGTCGGCTGTTGCGGCTGCATCTTGCCCGTCAAAAGGAATCCCGTTGCGATCATCATCGAAAAGAACTTCACGTTCACGAATCAACTTGAGAAAACTTGTACCCCAAGCGTTCGGCCCGGTGTCCCCGGTTGTAAACGGATGACCGACCAAACCGATCAAAGTTATCTGGTTTTTCGCCGGGACATCTTTTCCGGCCGGAAAATCCGGGAACTCGGCAGGTGATAACGAAGTGTCAATCAGTATATCCTGTGAAGCTGTCGGTGTTTCACTTGAGGACATGTATTGCATGAAAACGTATTCAGTACACGCCGAACCGTTCGGCATGTCTGATCGAATGTCACCGGCTGAATACTCGTCATATACGATTATCACGTTGCCTGTTTCGGCATAACGTGATATATTCATCGTCTGACCTTCCGCAATCGGGATCGAAACATTGACACCATGCTCGGTAAGAAAATTCATTATGTGAGGTGTCAAGTAACCTTTGAGGATCGGAGAAATCTGGTTTCCTGCTCGTCCTTTAACGCGATAATAGCCACATGTCACGCGATCGACACGTATCGTCAAATAAGTATCGTTCGTTGAAGCAATGCAGTATAAAGCCTTGACGAGAAAACTTTTGCCCGCCGGGGCTTGTAAATCGCCGCCGCCAGAAGCGACGATCCGCTTAACTTTGTTCGCTTGTAAAAGCATAATAAAAGCCCTTCAATATAGAGTAATATATATCATTTTCCACGTCGTGACTTTTCGAGTGACTACGTGACAATCAGAAAAACTATGTCCGTTTGAGTTCGCTCATGTGACGAGTAAAAGCGACCATCCGACCGATGTTGTCGTCAAGAGTGACGTCCGGCATTGCCTTGATCTTTGCCTGTCCTCGATCAATATGAGGTAAAAGTTGCTCGGCAAATGCAATAACCTTGTCTTTTGCTCCGTCAATTCCGGCAGCGATCCGGTTGACGCCGATGTTTTTGGCTTTGTCCTTCCACTGTTCGAGTGACACCCTTTTCAAACCGCTTGCCCACTTACCGCTGTTGACAGCAGTTGTTAAGTTGGTAAGCATTTTATCCTGCTTTGCAGCAGCCTTTTCGCAGGGGTTTTCAGTGACACGATCAATCCCGCGACGAACATCTTCGACCGATGCTTTCAGCCGACGTGCCTGTTTCTCTTGAAACTCGGCTGGTGATAACTTTGCCATAATAAAGACCTCCAATAAATATTTTACAATACGTTTTTTCTTGATAGTAAATTCAAAAGGTAAACTATAAAAAACAATATGCCAACGAATCCACTACCCTACCCCCGGATTTTCTCAGTTAGTTTTCACCTTGTCAAGAAAAATCTTTGTGAAAATATGAGTTTTTTGCCTATTTTCTCAAATAAGTAATATCGGATATGTCACCGGGGGAAATATCATAAAACGTTATAGCATAATGAGTTATATAAAAATAGATGATGAAAATGATGGTGTCGGGGCCGATGATAGCTGCTACCCCCCTATAAAT
>SDBT01021639.1_pt1 | contig 10049 bp, 9 predicted proteins | sample 2277101 | NCBI WGS metagenome assembly SDBT01 (sample SAMN10404973, study PRJNA504765) | marine sediment metagenome | isolation source: marine sediment core GS10_PC15, 103 cmbsf | place: Arctic Ocean: Southern Knipovich Ridge | collected 2010
AAATTTGAAAAGGTAATGGATGTTTCCGAAAGGCGATATCACTGTATAATTCCTCGACTGCTCACAGTGATCAAATATTTGGGATTTGCGCTACATAAGCCCTATTGTTCAAGAAACTGTCTGCTAAATCCCAAATATTTGGTCACCCCCTAATAGGTAAATTGATATCGTCTTTTGGAAATTACTTTGAAGGATGGCGAAAAAGGGATTTTATATTTTAAAAATGGTGCATTATATGATGCAATATACGGGGACCTTAAAGGAGAAAATGCGGCTCTTGAGATAATCGCCATGGATGGAGCCGGCATTAACCTCGGAAATCTTCCAGCGAAAAAGATTACCAGGAGTATAAACGCAGACCTCATGGGATTGATTATGGAAGCCATGAGGCGGAAGGATGAGTCCAATGGATAAAGTACTCATTGTTGATGACGATGCAAAACGCTCAGTGGGCATTATACTATCGGGGACGGGAGATGACGGAACTGAAGGGATCAGCAAGATTAGCAGAGTGGGAGGCACGGTCATTGTTCAGGAATCGAAAACTTGTTTATATAAGGAGATGGCGAGATTCGCCCTGGATAGATGCAAGGCTGATATTGTTATCTCCGATGTAAAGATAGCATCGTCGATAGCAGGACTGAATTGAGATTGGCAATTGAAGATCGTATTGGGGCGTCTCTGCGGTGAACTGTTACAAACATTCTTAATATAGGAGGGAAAATGGAAATGCAGGTAAGTGCCGCTGTGGGTGAAATGATAAAGGCTGTAGAAGAAATGACCCAGGCCGTTACAATAGCCACGGAACAAGGCCGACAAACTCTGGAGGCTGCAGATGAGGGAAGCCGTTCAATTGCGGCGACGGATGAAGGTATGCGCTCAATTGCAGCGTCTTCTGAACAGATCTCCGAGATCATCGGCGTTATTACGGAAATTGCCGAACAGACCAAACTGATTGCCCTTAACGCGGCCATTAAGGTTGCACATTCAGGAGCCCATGATAAAGGTTTTGCCGTGTTCGCAGACGAGGTTGGCAAGCTCGCTCAGCGTTCTTCAGAGGCGGCAAAGGAAATCACGCAGCTCATCAAAGATTCCACTGCACTTGTGGATGAAGGAAGTAAACTTATAGGCGAGTCACGACTTGCTCTGGAAAAGATCGATGAGGTTGGCAAGGTCAATATGGAGGCTATCGAAGAAATTTCCAAAAAAGCGGAGATTATGGCAGGAAGTGCACAGGAAGTTCAGAAACAGACGGAGGAGCTAAATACCCGGGGCCAGCAAATCGATGGAATGGTCAAAGACCAGGCTCCGCGCCGTAAAACTGCTGAAGAGGCCCTTGCTGCACTGTTGGAAAAATCGAAGGCCATTATCTCACTGATTAACGAAGCAAATAAGGGCATACGGACCATCGGTGATGAGATGAGGACTATTGTGGAGCGTACCGCCGATATGGATGGGTAAAATGACGGAGCTCCAGGTCCAGCGTTCCAAAAACGTTATGGGAATCGCACAGGAGTCCGCAGAAAGTGCACGAAGAACCGTGGAAGACGCCGGCACCGTTGTGGGCATTATTGGAAGACTTGCAGAAACTGTCTGGTGAACTCATATTGACTAACATAAAAAGGAGACAAAGACATGGCTGAAACTGAAACGTACGCGGCCGATAGAGCGGATGTTGAAAAGGAAAAGATTATTCAGCTGGTCAGTTTCACCATCGGCGAAGAGCAATTCGGAGTCGATATCCTAATGATGCAGGAGATTATACGTGCGACTCCCATAACTGCGGTACCCAATTCTCCGGACTTTGTTGAGGGGGTCATTAACTTGCGGGAGAACATAATACCCGTTATCGAGCTGAGAAAAAGGCTTAGTCTTTATACCGGGGAAATTGATCAATCAGGCACCTGGATTTTAATCATGGATATTGAAGGTAGAATCACCGGTTTTATCGTCGATTCGGTTACCGAGGTAGTCAAGATACCGGTAAGTTTCATCGAGCCGCCGCCCGAAATTATCGTGGCAGGGTTGGAGAGTCAATATATTCGCGGTATATGCGAGATCGATGATAAACTCCTTATTCTTCTCGATTTTAACCGCATCCTGTTGATGGAAGAGATCGAAAAACTCAAAGAGAAAGGATCAGATCGAGAGGGAGGAAATTAAACAGGCCAATCCCGCTAACGGCTAAGCGTTTATTATATTAAATAAACATATACAAAGGAGAGTATCATGGTTGATATATCACTGCTTCAAGATTTTATCACCGAGTCCAGGGAGCATCTTGAAGAGGTGGAATCCAGCTTGCTTCGGCTTGAAAAAGAGCCGGATAATATTGATATTCTTAACGATATTTTTAGATCAATGCATACCATAAAAGGGGCTTCACAATTTGTTGGTTTTGAAAAGATATCAGAGATTTCCCATAAGTTGGAAAACCTTCTTGATTTGCTCCGGCAAGGTAAAAAACAATTGAATCAGGATATCATCGACATACTCATTGAGGGAAAAGATCGTATTATGAACTTTATTGATGAACTTAAGCGTTTCCATATAGAAGAGACTGAGATTGATGGTTTTATCGCTCAGATTAAGCCATTAATTGAAGGGAAAGAGAAAAAAGAAAAGGTGGCGGAGGAAAAGATCCAAGATATTCCCATGAAAGCTCTGGATATCGAAGAAACAGTTGATGTTTTAGATGAAAAACCTGAGACCGAAACCCTCGAAGGAGAAACCTATGGGGAGGAATATGATGAAGAGCTGTTCAATATATTCATTCAACAAATGAAAGAAAACATTTCCTTTTTGCGGTTTCAAATAAACGAACTGGATGCCTCACCCAACAAGACCGAGGTGCTTGATCGATGTGCCGACAGCATAAAGAGTCTTCAATCAGCAGCCAATTACATGAGCTATGAGAAGCTTACACAGCTTTATAAGAATTGGGGCGCCAAGATCGATAAAGCTAAGGAAGAATTGTCTTTGGGCAAAGAGATCTATTTTGATTTCATGAATGCCTATCTTGATAAAATCATAGAGACTTTCCCACAGACAGAAGAATTAGAGATCGAAGATGAAGAGGCCGCTTTGACTCCCATTGATAAAATGGAGGCTGGAGGAGAGGTTTCAGTTTTGTTAGCAGACGAAGAGCTTGATTTATCACCGGATGTTACAGAAGCGGAAGAGGCAAAAGCTGGAGCAGAAGAGGTTGCCGGAGTTGAGGATAAACTCGAAGAAGATCGGGAAGAAGCTTTAACTCTCGTTGAGGAGGCAAAAACAGCGCCTGAAACGGCAGGATTAATCCCCAATGATAAACAACTCTTTGATAAGTTAAATGGTGCTTTTGACTTTCCCATGGGTGAGAACCTTGATGCCGGTGCTGAACCGCTTAACAGTGTAATCGAAGAGATGCTTTTTGCCGAAGATGAAGAAAAATCTGAAGAGCCGCCGTCCATTCAAGAGGTTGACTCAAAAGTCGGCGCTCAAACACAGATGCGCATAAAAATTCCTCTGACACTGGCTATCATCCAAGTCTTTCTGGTTCGTGTAGGGGAGGGACTCTTTGCAATTCCCCTTTCCGCCGTGGAAGAGACGCTTCGGATTTTTAAAGCGGAAACTTCCTCCATAGAGGGAGCTGAAGTAATACACCTTCGCGACACCATTCTGCCTATATTCCGACTGTCCGATATATTCGGTATTGATGCTGACTCCCAGGATGAAGACAAGCAGTTTGTGGTAATCGTTAGCACGGAAATGCAACAGATAGGCCTTGTTGTGGATGAGCTGATGGGGCAGGAAGAAGTTGTTATAAAGCATCTGGTGGATTATCTACAGAAGAAAAGCGGTTTTTCCGGGGCTACAATTATAGGAGACGGACGGATCTCTCTTGTCCTGGATATTTATGAGCTGGTGCAAATTATCACTGAAAAACAGATAAAAAGATATAAATGCCTAAAGAAAACTCGATATGATCATAGCATGTAAGAAGTGTAAAACCAGATTCAACCTGGATGAAAAGATTACCGAAAAATCGGCTTTCATGGTTAGGTGTTCCATGTGTAACCATGTCTTTACTGCTTACAAGTTACCTCAAACCGAAGCCCCACTTCTTATAAAAGACGAGGTTAAGCCTTTTCGTGATAGAATTATTGCTATTATCAATCAGAAAGGTGGTGTTGCGAAAACTTCCACCTGCTTAAACCTGGGAATATCTATGTCTTTATTAAAGAAGCGCGTTTTGCTGGTCGATTTTGATGTTCAGGCAAATTTGACAATTTCATTAGGATATAAAAAGATAAAATCTTTTTATGAAGTCTTCCAGTCGGATACAAACGGCCTATCAGGGGTTATCAAAAAAACAAAATACCCGAATTTGTGGCTGCTGCCTTCAAACAGCAATATGGCCTTATTAACCAAAAAACATTCAAACAAAAGCAATTCAGGCTATTTATTGCGGGATAAACTAAATTTAGTTAAAGATCGCTTCGACCTTATAATAATAGACACCCCTCCGTCGATAGAATTTTTTACGCTAAATGCCTTAATAGCCTCAAGTTTTGTAATAATTCCCAGCCAGTGCGAATATTTTTCCACGCATGGGGTCGATAAGGTTGAAAAGATCATCGAAATAATTAATCAAAAAACCAATCAAGATATTGACTATAAAATTTTGGTCACAATGTATGACGCAAAAAGCACTTCATCAAAAGTTGTATTTGCTAAGTTAAAAAGTAAATATAAAGAAAAAGTATTTAATACCATAATCGAACTCGATAATAAGATACAAGAGTCGCAAATATTGAATGTACCCGTTATCTACTATGATAAAGAGAGTAGGTCATCTACTCAGTATTTGAACCTGGCTAAAGAAATCCTTGGTGAGTGAAAAAGCCTTTTAATCTGTTTTTACTTAAACTTGAAATTCTCTTTTTTAATAAGTTCAATACAGGCATCAACCGCATCGGGGTCATAATATTTTCCTCTGTTTATGGAAATTTCCTCTATGGCAGCTTCGATTTTAGGAGCTGGACGATAAGGTCGGAAAGAACTTAGTGCCTCCGTCACATCTGCTACGGTCAGTATTTTTGATTCAGGAAGGATGTCCCTATCAGAAAGGCCATTGGGATACCCACTGCCGTCAAGCCTTTCATGGTGTTGGAGTACGAATTTGGCAAAAGGCCAAGGAGTTGGAATGTCCTTCAATATGTCGTAGCCCACTTGAGGATGGATTCTGATAATTTCAATTTCGACTTCAAGCAGTTTTCCGGGCCTGTTGAGAATTGACACTGGTGTGCGGATTTTTCCAACATCATGTAGAATTCCTGCAAATCGGATTCCATCAATCTGATCTTGTGAAAGCCCCATCTTACCAGCTATAGCACAAGCGAAGCGGGCAACGCGCTGCTGATGGCCGGCTGTGTAAGGGTCTCTGGTCTCAACAGTTTTGGCCATGGTCTGAAGCGTGGCTTGCAGCATCTCTTGAAGCTGAGATGTTTTTTCTTTGACCTTTTGCTCCAGGATGATGTTCTGGGCGTTGAGTTTCTCTCTCATTTCTTTGAGAGATAGATGTGTTCTGACCCTTGCTTTTACTTCCTCTGCTTGAAACGGTTTGGTGATGTAATCTACAGCCCCAAGTTCAAATCCTCGAGTGATGTCTTCTTTATCACTCATTGCGGTGAGGAAAATAATGGGAATATCTTTTGTTTGAGGAATAGCTTTCAGCCGGGTGCACACCTCATACCCATCCATCTCAGGCATCATAACATCCAGAAGGATCAGATCCGGCAGTTGTTTTTCTGCATAATCGAGAGCCTCCTGTCCATTTTGAGCGAGTCCAAGCTGATATTCCTTCCTTAATCGGAGGACCAATAAATCGATATTTTTTCTGCTGTCATCAACAATCAAGACCAGAGGCTTAGTTTCTTCCATTATTGTTACCTTGCTTATCCAACCTTGGGTGGGATCAAAATTGAGACCTTTGCAAAACGCCCCCTTTTTTTATTGGAGGTTTTCAATATAGGATAAAGTCGTTAGCGTGTCAACGGAAAGTTCTCCGTAAAATGCTGATTTTGGGCTTATTACCGCAAATTGTGAATGATTGCAGAGAACGCTATCTGTTATTATCTTGTTGCAGATGGCATGAAATTTTGATATAAAATAATATTTTAGGTAATAGTTCACCGCAGAGACGCCCCAGTACGATCTTCCGGACCTACGGGGCAGGCAGAGTACGCAGAGAAAATTAATATTTTTCTTAAAACCCTTACGCCACTATATGATAATGGATATCAATAAATTGAGAGGTAAAATTATCAGTGCAGCTATAGAGGTGCATAAGGCCGTTGGGCCTGATTTGCTTGAATTTTACCCTGTTAAATATTTACCCCGTGAAATGCCTGCCCAATGAAATGTAGAGTTTATTTCATCGGGGCGAAGCATATTTCTCTGGGGCGAAGTCCATTTAGCCGGGATCACCGGAAAGTAAAGAAATTAGCCTTCTGCGTACTCTGCGTCTCTGCGGTGAACTGTTACAAATGAGTTAAAATTCCTTAAGTTTATGAGAGAACTAATAATATTCAATCTTGGAGAGCTAAAATATGGCATATGGCGGAATGAAGCCATAGCTGTTAAAGATGTCGAGCACATACACTGGTTACCGCCTATACCGAAGCATATCGCAGGCATGTCGATTCTTGAAGGCCGCACCGTGACGATGTTTGATCTTCCTGCTTGCATCGGTCTTCCTCCTCTTGCAAGGAAAAGGCAAAAATATTCTGTAATTGTATTTGAAAACGAGAAGAATGTTGCAGGCTTTTTGGTCGATTTGATAATCGGGCATTTTTCGATCTCTTCCGAGACCGTCCATAAGATGCCGGGTTACCTTCGAACGGAGGTGATCGATACTTGCGCTGTGCATAATTCGGAACTCATCCCTGTAATCAGCTTATCCAAACTCTTTAAAATAGTGCTGCAAGCCGATTTTAAACCGCCTAAGGCAGAGTTTCGCATTCCAGAGATACAGCATAAAACATCTTTGGTTAATACCGTTAGAGTCTTTAAGAGCGGAGGCGAATATTTTGCAATTCCCAGCGAAAATATCGAAAAAGCTTCGGTGAAACCAGGCCCGGTATCAAATATGGCGCTAGTTCACAAACATGTGAGCGGGATCACATTTCACGGTGGGAAACTTATTCCGCTCGTACATATGTCAAGCTGTATAAATGAACAAACTGAACAAGAAGGACAAACCTACACTCTTGAAATAACCCCTTTGGTTCTCATTGCTGATATTGCCGGGCAGAGCTTTGGTTTGCTTATTGATTCGGATAGAGGCGAATGGGATGATGAAAACTTTACATTAAAGCCGCTGCCGCCGCTTGTACAATCATCCTGGATGAAAAGAACAATCATACATGGAAAAGAAATCATACCGATTATTGACTCCGGTGTGTTGTTATCAGATCGGTCTGATGAGAACGATAGGGACTCTTTACCGCAAAGATATACTCCTGATTCGAATATCGAGGCCATATTTGGCAAGGAAGGAGTCAAAGTGATTGAATTTTCCTTGCTCGGTTTGCGCTATGCTCTTCCTGAGTCTGAAGTTGAAGATAGCTTTCGTGTCAAAACGTATCGGCGACTTCCGAATGTGATATCAATAGTGGCCGGTGTGGCGGAACACGACGGAGAACTTTTGCCGGTGCTTGATCTTGGAATGTATTTCGGCAGGCGTTCACCTGTAACGCCGGAATGGTGGATGATTCTGGTTAAAAACGGTGACTTTCAAGCTCTGATTTTGGCCGAGGCTGTTATGGGAGAACGTCTGCTGCCGGTAAACATTCAGCAAGGATTGCCCTTTGAGGAACCACACCAAATGGTGTACGGATGTTATCCGGATGAGGCTGCTGTCAGGCTTGTGCTGAACGTTGAAGCTATGACCGTGCACTTTGATGAGGTAAGATTCAAAGAGATCATTAGCATGTTTGCAGAAGAGGTTGAACCGGTACCCGAAGAGATAGGACCCGCAATTTTGGAATTAGAGGTTGCTGCAGAAGTGGTCAAGGATGAAATTATTGAAAAAGAGACCAAGATTTCCGAAGAACCTGTAAGGTCGGCGGCACCTGTAGATGCAGAGGAGATCGAGGAAGAGGAAGAAGAGATACAGGTAGAACAAAAAACGGAAGAAATCGAAGTTATAGAACAAGTAGAAGAAATTATAGAACCTGAGCTTGAAGAGTTTGTTGAGTTAGTAGAATCTTTGATAAAAGAAGAGACCGAAGAAGTAAAAGAGATTCAGGAACAAGGCGAAATTTCTATTACTGACCTGTCTCTTACCGAACATATGCGTGACCATTTTAAAACCGAACCTTTCGAAAAAACGACAAGATGGCCTTTTCTTATAATGCTTGCAGCGTTTTCCTTTCTTTTACTTTTGATGCCCGCTCTTTACTTCTTTGGTGTGCTTGACAACTGGATCGGCAAGAAAGATAAGGGAAAAATTGAAACATCTGTCTTGTTGAGAATGCCTGTGCCGGTTCAGGTAGAAATACCAAAACTTTCTACGCCTAAGAAGTCTCCATCAACTTTACCTATCCCTACAAAACCCCGAAAACAATTGGTGCCGGAGAAGCCTCCGACCATTTCACCTGATATTGTAGTTTACACTGTAAAAAAGGGGGATACGCTCTTTAAAATCACGGCCAAGTATACCGGGAACGGCTTTAATTATCCAAAAGTCGCAAAAAGAAATAAAATAAAAAACCCGGATTTGATCTTTCCAGAGCAAAAGATAAAGATAAAGATAAAGAGATAGTGTAACCGTTTACGGGTTCAGAGGTTCGGGGTTAATTGCCTTACGATTTTTTCATATTTTAATTAATGATCCAAATCAAAACAGCGAAGCGACACACGGCGCAAGCGCCTGCGCTGCGCGAGCGACTTCCACAAATCGACAATCATAAATCAGTTGCTTTGATTTTAGGTCTCATCTTCCGATGGGTATTATATACAACGGATGTTCGTTTGGCTTACAATTTGTAATTCTCTTAACCTCGCGATCATTAAAGGCACCGATAAGGACAGATTTAAGATCCAATGAAACAGCTTGCAGACAAATATTTTGTGCTGCATGTCCCGCCTCCATAAGAACATATCTTATCCCCCTTTCACCGTATTTTCCTGTCGTTCGCTCATAAACAGCACATATTACAAGAACTGCGGGTGCATTTTTCACCGGGCTCTGACTTAATGCCGCTTGGCACAAATCAGCTCTTTTATCTCCATCAATGCTCCTAACTAGTTTATGTTCATGGGGTTTGTAATTATAAACACCTGCGGCAAGGTCTGTCACATTTCCCACAACGATGTATGCTTCCAGAGGGTAAAGCGCTCCTGCTGATGGTGCTGTTCTGTAAACTCCTTTCCTTATTATTCCCTGAGAGGCCCATAGGATTTGTGATATTTCATTTAAAGTAAGCGGATTTTTGCTGTAGCTTCTGACAGATCTTCTTTCGAGCAATGCCCTTTCGACGGAGAAATTGCTGTCGTGCCGAGGGGCAGGCAGTTCTATGATTTCCGGAGATTTTATACTGCTCATGGCTTCACACCTCTTACTCGTAAGCAATAGACTAGTGAATTAATATTAACAGAGTTATTAAACTTGTGATAATCGTCTTTGATAAGACCTCTTTCATATATATTTATTTTGCGTTGAACAATGCCTTTGTTTTGTGTAATATAATTATTCTTTAGGATATCCTATGGAGATAGAGGTTAGCGCTACGCTTCACTCCGTGTCACTTCGTGTAAAATGTTGAGTTTGACATCCCGTTTAATTATACTTAATCCAAAGATCTACATGGAGCAAACCCTTGAAAAAAATTGGTGAGAAAGTAATAAAACTTCTGCTTAAAATATACAGGTGCCAAGAAAAAGTGCCTGATAATTGGTTCGAAAAATATAAATTTAACAGAGTAGATCAAGCTAAATTTCATATTTATCAGTTAATACTTAAATACAGTAATAAAAAAAGAACAAGGAATATTTCTATAAAA
>SDBT01021640.1_pt1 | contig 10049 bp, 30 predicted proteins | sample 2277101 | NCBI WGS metagenome assembly SDBT01 (sample SAMN10404973, study PRJNA504765) | marine sediment metagenome | isolation source: marine sediment core GS10_PC15, 103 cmbsf | place: Arctic Ocean: Southern Knipovich Ridge | collected 2010
GATAAAGTATTACTACTATATATATCTTTTGTTTTGATTTTCTTTAAAATAAAAATAAATTAATGATATTATAAATACTGGTATAAAAGATATTACACCTATCCAAGTTACTCCAAGTAATAACCAAACAATATTAACGAGACTAAATCCCTCTTCCATAAGTTCTAATATCCCAAACATTAAACTAATAAAAGAAAAAATACAAAAACTAATTAAGCCGTTCCTTATTGACTTTTTTAATGATTGATCCATTATCCCTTATACTCTAATTCTTTACAGGCTTCGAGAAATATTGCTGTTGGGCTATACTTCTTTTCCTTAAGCCACTTACTTAATTTAGTAGTTATCCTTATATTAATTTGGGTACTTGCTATCTTTCCTTGTTTCTTTTTCCTGTCTAATTTTACATCTTCTGCTTTCATTTTATATTACCTCCATATATACATTAATATATATAGGCAGTATATAAACATTTCTATATTAGGGAATATATTAGAAATCAATCATCCTCAACCATACTTAATAATATAGCTGCAAGGAATATTACATATACTCCCATAGATAAAAGAATCTTATCGAAATATAATCCCCCGAATGCAAATATCAATCCTGCGAAGAAAAGGATTATTACCTTACCTAATGTTAATTTGAATGTCATTTTCTCTTAGGCATGATCTTAAAATATTCCTCTATGGTATCAGAGAGAGACCACTTACCACCCCCGATTAAATTCTGGAAGTGGTCTCTATCTTCAACTAAGCGTTTGTGTACTTTTTTTTCTAATGCTACTCTAACATATTCTTTCTTTGTTCTCATAGTATATTCTATATTGAAAGTATAACTACTATATATACTTATTGGGTAACATTTAAATATAACCTATATTTATAAGTTAATAGGGGAATTCAATATGCAAGATAATTCTAACGAGATAGAGGAGAAAGTTATTAAAGATATGAGTGAAAAGTATAATGAAGATATTTCTAACATACAAGAACAGATAAATATTCTCAAGCAACAGATATTAATTAATCCTGACTTTATCATTAATCTTACTGAAAGGATACAGGCATTATATATTAAGCTGCACCAGAAGATGAATCCTAATGAGATAATTATACAGAATAAGTTTAGGAAGGCTATCGCTAAAGTAAAGTTATTCAACTATAAAAGAATCCTTGATGAATATGGAATAATAACTAACCAACGTATTATATATCAAGATGGGTTTAATAAGTTAAAGTCTTTGCTTGAGAGGAGAGAGATATATCTTAATAAGGCTCTTGAAAGGATTGGGCTTACTTCTAAGAGTAGGAAGGAGAAGAGGAGGATTGTATAATGGTATACGGACAAAAGGCACAGAAGGTTCAGGATGATATAGATGATATTGAAATATCTCCTGGTGGTGGGAATAGCTTTAAGGATATTGTTATGTCGCAGTTGAGGAGAGTTACACAATTAGGATCTACAGAATTTAGGGGTGGTTACTATAGTACAGTACCAACAAAGTCTGGAGTAGATAAAGAAATATATGTGCAAGATAGTCGAGAGGTTTTTTCTAATGCAGTCTATACTCTTGCTTTACTTTTGAAACCAAAGTTTAAAAAAGATATGAATACTGCATTCACTAATTTTAATGATAAGCTCAAAGAAAGACAAAAAGGATTTATGGGTAAATCTTCTATAGATGAGGAGATAATATTGGGAGAGAGTTTTTATGATAATGAAAAAGATAAGATACTGCTTGAGACTTATCGTAACAAAAAACTTAGATTACATCTATCTTTGTTTGCTGAACTATGTAAAGAATTAGGAAGATTAAATTATATGGAATTATCAGGAGATTCGTTCTGATGGGATATAAATGGCCTACAGTAAAACAAGTAGAGGGACAGAATCCATGGACAAGTTATTTTTTTAAAAGGACTGGTATAAAAAATAACTGTATAAATCTAATTGTTACTTCTATGCCTGGGGAGGGTAAATCGTATAGCCTTCTATCAGAGTTTTGTGAAGTTGATCCTGACTTTGATGTAAGCCAACAATGTGTATTTAAAGCTAAAGAGTTAATCAAATATTTTAAAGGGGGTAGAATAATCAAAGGAAAACCTATTCTATATGATGAGAGTGAAGTTGATTTAGATTCTGCTGATTGGCAGAACGTAGTTAATAAAGCCCTAGGTACATTTTTTTCTACAGCAAGATTTCTTAATTATATATTTGGAACTACCTGCCCTTTCATTACTAGCATAAGCAAAAAGGTTAGAAAGTTAATGAATTGTCATTGGAAGGCTATGGGTTGGTCTAAAGGATTAACAATAATAAAACCATTCACCTTAGAGTATAATGGTGATGTGGATAAGTTCTATCGTAAAAGATTATTAGTAAAGAAACTAGATGGTACTACCACATATTGCAATCAATTAAAATTACCTAAGCCCCCATTAAATACTGTTAAAGAATATGAGAAGATGAAGAAAGAATTTACTAATGATGTCTATGATGATTTGTTACTTGGTATTGAATTAAAAGAAAGACAAGATAAAGAAAAATCATTAGGGGTACAACCATTAACTCCTGTAGAAGAAGAAACATTAACTGTAATGAAAAGGGGAATAGATATTGATGAGGCTGCTAAACAATTAGGCTGTGAAGTGAGTAATGTATATCAAACTATGCAAAGAATAAAGAAGAAGGGAGTACAAGTCGTAGGTATAAGGGGAGATGATGGTAAAGTTCTAAAATATGAGATTATAGATTATAGGGAAACCAAAAAAGAGTAATTTGTTCTATTACAGTTCACCCACGCCCCAATAACTCAACTTATTTGTAGCCAATATCTGACAAAAAACCAAAGATATATATAGTAGTTATACCTTACTGCTCTATGTTATAATAAGGTTATACTAGGGCTAACAATGGTGGGAACAATAAATAGAAGGGCAGCATGGAGTAGGCAGAAAGAACTACAGAAGAAGTATGCCTATGAAGAAGTACCTGACATGGATGAGCTTAAGAATATAATAGATAGTATCCATGCCGGTAAGATTGATATAGTTAAACAGACTAAGAGGGCTAAGGCTTTGTTCGCTATGTATTATCTTACTGCCTGTAGGGTTAGTGAGATAGTTAAGGTAACTGAGCTATGGAAGAAGAAGTATATCAAGGATGGAGATACCTTTAAGGAGATAGATAAGAAATCTATACCTCATAACTATCTTGGCGTTAAGAAGAAAGAGATCAAGTTTGGAACTGAGTATGGCAAACAATGTATGTATATCAGAACTGAGAATAGGAAACATAAGCAAAGAACCACTAAAAGACAACCTATACCCATAGAACTAGAGATGCCCATAGTAGAATTCATAAAGGATTATATAACAGATCTTGATGATGATTCTCCCTTATTCAACTTTAAATCTAAGAGAGCTACCCAGATAATAGTGGATAGTACAGACTTCAATGTTCACTTCATAAGGCATATTAGAGCTACACATCTAGTAACTAAGTATGACTTCAATGAACAAGCACTAATCAAATTCATGGGTTGGACTGATGCAAGACCTGCTAAGAACTATATGGAACTTAGTTCATCAGATATATTCAGACAATTTTATAAGAATCCAAAATGAATAAACAAATCCCCACATTAATCATACTATTACTCCTAATAGGATGCAAACCACAACCAACCTGCCAAAACACAACAATAAACAATACTATATATAATACTACAATTAAAGAAGTATTTATTGATGTTCCAGGAAACTGTACTAATGAAACAACATTCATAAGCAGCACAGGCAATCAATGCGATATATCCCTAATCAATCAGATAAAGATACTTGAAAGAACCATTGATAGGTGGGCCATAGCTGATATTAACCTTACTATCAATGAGACTAATTCTACTGGGGGTAATGAAACATGAAAACAAAAACATACATAACATTAGTAATTATTTTGATTATAGCTATTTTAATATATTTTTGGGGATTAAGATGAAACCTAACTACTGGGAAAACAACAAGAGGGGACTACTGCCTAAGATTAAAGAATGGAGTGGCCCACACAATGAAATAAGGCACAGCAACAACGTAAAGGCAATGACATATAATGAATGGCTTTATCTTCATCCTTCCGCTTATCAGCTTATTTACTATGGAATGGACTGTATTGGTATGGTTATCTTTGGTCTAACTGCTTGGTTTTTGGCACACAGAGAGGTTTCTTTCGGTGCTTTGATTTGTTTAGTCATTGCAATTGCTTGGATAGGGGATCTAATCAGAAAGATAATAAAAAGAGACCAGATTAAAGACTTAACATTATATGATGTGTTTATGAGGGAATACTAAATGGGGATAGAAGATATAAAAGTTGATTTTGATATAGATCAAATAATTGAAGGAATTAGAGATAGTTTATTTAAAACAGTTAGAATCGTATTTAATCTTATCTTTGGCCTTCCAATAAGTGTTAAGATTACTATTGCTATCCTTTTTGTATTATCTGTTATTGGTATAAGTTATCTTACTTGGAAATATAGGGATGAATGGCGGTACGTTAAGTATTAGCTTCAATCTTATTAATATCTACTACTATATCTGTAAAATCTACTTTTGGAAACCTTGAATAATACTCATCTGTATTTGAACAATGGGTATCCACAAAGGATTGTGCTTCTATTATCTCTTCGTTGGCCTTAAACTGATAATATTTTGCAGAAACAAACATTCCAGTAAATACTGCTGCAATTATTATCATAAAGAATATCCATGTATAGGTATCTTTTAGTATTGGCCTTATGTCTAATACTTCCTTTAAAGTGTATGGAAATTTATATTCCCCATTTACTACTTTCTTTAAGAACTCTATATCTGTCTTGAAGTCATTAATTATTGCTTTTATTATATTCATTTTTACCCTCCATTGAAAAAAACTAATGGTTGGAAAGAGGTGATCTAAAACCAACCATTAGTTCTGCATTTGGCTAGTGCAGCTTGATTTCTTCTTGAACCATCTGCCTTATTTTTGATTGAAACTCTGTTTCTATCAAATCTTTTGCTGTTTTGCTTATATTCTCTGTAAATTCCTGTATCTTCCCTGCTAATTGTTCATTAAGGCTCTGTTGCTGTAGTTTAGATTCTGCTACTAATTGTTTACCAACAGAATCATATACTGATTTGTGTAGTGCCTCTTTCATCTCTGTAAATGCTTTCATTCCTTGCCTTGGATTAAATAAGTTCATCTTCTTCTACGGGTTTAGTTTCTTTCTTTGTTGTTGTAATCTTTGGCTTTCTCACGGTTATTTTCTTCTTTGTCTTATCTTTTTCTCTTTGTTCAAGTTCCTTTCTTTGTATCTCTGCTACATCTTCTGGGTCTGCTAATTCTTCTTGTTCAGGTTCTTCTTCTCCTAAATCCCCCAATGGATCTTCTTCTTGTTCAGGTTCTTCTCCTTCTGATAGTACCTCTTCCCAATATTCCTCACTTATCTTCTTTGTAAGAATAAACTTACTCTGTATGTCTAATCCTTCCTTCTCTAAGAATTTATCTATCCTTTCTATAATTTCATTTTCTTCCATTTTTTACCACCAACCTTTCTTCTTTTTATTGTTCCTTTCCCTAAAGTTTCTTAATGCTGTCATTAACTTCTCTATCCTATCTGCAAAGTTTCCACCTAGGTTTATATCCATTCCTTCTCCGCTTTCCTCTGCTTCTTTTATGTGTGTTACCCAATCCTGGTGTTCCTCCTTGAATAGGGCCATTACTTCTTTTTCTAATGTTTCCATTTTTTTTTGCCTCCTATTTATATTTATGTTTCTTTAGGATAGAATATCCTATAAAGATAATGAAAATTATTATAAGATATATTCCTAATATTACCCATAGTTTGTTCATATTAATCCCTCATTGTTTTAATATATTTTCATTTTTATAATTTCAAGAGGTATATTAAAAACACCCAAAAAATATTTTACTATTCCATATCAAACCAAATACATTTCCAACACATAAATTTGTGCGGTTTTGTATTAGTTAATTTACAAAATATATTATTGATAAATCCTAATTCCTTATCACATAACTCACATTTATTTTTCATCATTCACCTCGAACGTGTATTAAGCTTCTTTTATTGAATTCTCAAAGCTACATATTGGACATTTAACTATTCCTATTGGTTTAATTATGTTATTTTCAAACTCCCTCCTAGGATAATATCCAAAATTAGGATAATTGTTGTAAACAAATGACTTCTCTATTTTCTTTTTAAAAATCCCAGTCTTTGTTTCTATTACTTCATCTAATTTATCTTGCCAGTGTTTGTTATTCTTTTTCACTAGCTTCTTTTCTTTAGAAGTTAATTTCCTAACATCTTTGCTAGTGAATAATATTTCAACTTTACAATTCTCACACTTGATTTTCACTTTCATTTCAAATACCTCCAACTCTTCTATGACGTATTAACCTTAGTAATCTCTTTTGACCTTATTCTCCATTCGTCTAAATCTGGACTTTTCCCTGCTTCTTCATCATTAGGGCTTCTTCCTTTCCATAACTCTATACCTATAATCTCTCCTTCAATCCCCATCTTATCTTTCAATTCTTTTGAAGTAATTATATATTCTCTATTTACTTGTTTAAATGGTTTTGATATTATTTTCATTTCCAAGCACCTCTTGCCTTTCTTATGCCACAGCAACCTTCTTAGTAGGCTGTTTTCGTGGATATTTTCCAATTACTTCTAGTTCTGGTGGATTAACTTCTGCTAATAATCTCTTAGCCAAATGCAAGTGATCTGAAACATCTTCTGTTTCTGGAATCAAATAAGCCATTAACTTATCCATCTTTTCATTGAACTTATTGATTGCTCGTATATTTTCATCTTTTTCTATCATTTTATTACCTCTAACCATCTTTTTTACTATTCTTCTTAAATGAAGATGGTATTTCCAATGTTTTGATTGATTTTCAAATAGGTATAGATTTTCTGGATTATTGTTTATCTTATCTCCATCTATATGATGCACAATTTCTTTTCTAGTTAAATATCTACCAATCTTTTTTTCCATAATTAAGCGTGATTCTCGAACATAATTGCCATTAGTTTTATTTGGATGGTTTGGAGTATAGATATATTTACGCCCCCTAGAATAAGTAATTCCCCCTTTCCATTGAGAACCATTAGAACCAGAACAATCATAGTGATTTTCACTTATCTTCTTTTTGGTTTCTTCAGTATGCTTTCTACCTATCCAAGGATGGATAATTGTACCTTCAGCATATAGTTTTTTCCAAGTTTCGCTTAGATTTCTTTTAGTTTCTTCTGTGTGTTTCTTTCCTTTATTAGCTAAGCCTATGTTTATTTTGTGTTCTTCTGATAGTCTTTTAAATGCCCTTTTCTTTTTTTGTTTCATATTTTACCTCTGGTAAATCCATATTCCATACATCTCCTTTTACCAAAACCCCTACTTTCCTATGGAACTTCTCTATAAGATTCATTGTTTATCCGTCTTATTTTGATTTTGGGTATTAAGAACATCTCTAATTTTATTTAGTGTATCTACCATTTCTATTTCTCTATTTTCAGTATTAAATATTAATCTTTCAATCTTCCTAATCTTCTCTTTTAATTTCAAATATTCAATACACCATAACTCAGATTGAGATTTGACTAAATTAAATGGCATATGTTGAACTTCTAATTGAGTTCTAGCATCATTCCAAAACTCCGTATGACCATCTGTAAAAACAAACCAAGTACATTTCTGTTCCTTATATTCATCTAATCTATGTTTACTCAATTTTATCACCTTTGTTCCCATTAGTTGGATTGTTGGTATTAGTAGCTTGTTCTATGATTCAATTTCCTTTTCTTTGACTTTTTCCTTAAATCTCTAACTTCTAACATCACAAATCCTGTTCCATTACAAACATCACAATCCTTTATTTCAAGATGTTCTTCTTTTGGATTATCACTTGCCCATTCTTCTGTATAACCATCTGCATCACAAGCACTACAAGCAAACTTCTTTTTCTTAACCATTTTATTCCTCCTTAGCAAAATAGGTTATTATCCTATAATGCTTGTTTGTTCGATATATCCTAGCCATTTGCCTACATAAGGACATCCTAGACATTGCACCTTTCTTTATCCTATCTGCTGAATGTGGTTGCCAATCTCTAAATCCTGACCTTTCTTCAACAACATATACTTTCTTCATTTTAATCACTCCTTCGTTTGTTTGGAATTCTCAGTATTAAGCTCTTCTATTAACTTATGATTAAGATTAACCTTCTTAATTATCTCATTTAATTTATCTGTGTGTTCATTAACCATCCCAACCATTTCATTAAGCTTATCTATAGTAAATTGAGTATCCAAATGACCTATGTCCTTTATTTTCTCTATTTTATTATCCATCTTGTTTTTCCTCCTTCTTATTTTCGTTAGATTGTGAATTAAGAATCCTCCACCTTTCAGATACTTTCTCTATTCTTCTACCATCAGCTAACTCAAAAGTATATTTCTTTTTGATTCTAAACTCTTTTGCTTGTTCTTCTGTTAAATCACATCCACAAACATGAAGATGAACCTTATCTTTATCTAAATCTCTTGAACCCATAGATAATCTCTTATGTTTAGTACACCACCACATACCCATTTTACTCCTCCACCTTTTCTGTATCTTGTGTATTAAGAGCTTTTAATCTTTTCTTCTCAACATCTATCTTCCTTTGATACACTTTAATTCTTTTCTCATATATTTCAACTCTTGAAGCATAACAAATACTTTTTACTGGACTTCCTTCTTTGCCATCTTTATATTTTATAATCCATCTATCATAATGGATTGCTTCTTTAGGCTCTCCTAAGATTATTCCTTCATCTGGAACATCTACAAAATCCACATATACTGTATCTCCTTTGTTCATCTAAGCCTCCATTTACGAGTTTCGTAACTTCTCCTTAATCCTCTTCATCTGTTTATCAGATAAGGCTATGTTATACGAAGTGATATTATTTTCTTTCATAAATCTCAGGGCTTCTAAAACATTTTTATGTCTTAGTTTTTCTAGTTCTATCTGTTGTTCCATCTTATGATTTTCCATAACCATCTTCATTTGGGTTATCCTAACTTCTTTATCATCTCCCATTTTTATCCCTCCTTCTTGATTGGTGGTTATCGTGTATTAGTTCTTTACTTTATATCCTTCTGACCAACTAGCTAAACATCCATAATTACAATAATGATGGATATGTTTAAATCCATGTTCTAGCAAAGTTAAGGGTGGTTGACTTATCTCCTTGCCACAATGTTGACATTTACATATATCAAACACAGCTTTCAACTCATTATCAACTTTATTTATCCAATCTGATTTATCTTCCATTTTTCTTACCTCCGATTTTGTGGGTTGCACGTATTAAGTATTTCTTAACTTCACAACCATCACACTTAGCCCCACAAAATATACAATTAGAGCCTATCCATGCAGGGAAGCTACAATAATAATCCTTACAACATTTATCCATTTTAACACCAACCACACATTTTATTAATTTTATAAGTACAGTATCCCCCATAGATTGTTGCTCCTGTCCAAGCAATTCCAAACATAAATCCTATTAGTAATTCATCCATTTTCAGTTTCGTGTATTAAGGTCTGGAAAAGATTTATCTATCTCTTCCAAAAAATCTTTATAAAATATTTTAAAGTCTTTAGCTTCATTCCAATCTGCTCCAAACATACATTCACATTGATGTTTCCAACTTTCTTTTAGATACTCAACGGCTGATTTAACATCATCTCTTGCAAATGCTCCTAAATAAGCCTTACCATTTCCATAAAATTCCTTATCTTTTAACGGTTCGTGTTTCATTTTTTAGTTTTGTGTATTAAGGCTGCCTTGTACCTTCTTCTCTACAGTAACTATCGTATCATTGTGCATCCCACCATGTGGAACTAAAAGTATTTCTACAATCTTAAATCCTCTACTTTTTCCTAATCCACCTGTATTCCATCCAAAGGATATTACTATCCCA
>SDBT01021641.1_pt1 | contig 10049 bp, 7 predicted proteins | sample 2277101 | NCBI WGS metagenome assembly SDBT01 (sample SAMN10404973, study PRJNA504765) | marine sediment metagenome | isolation source: marine sediment core GS10_PC15, 103 cmbsf | place: Arctic Ocean: Southern Knipovich Ridge | collected 2010
AACCAGACCTACGAACATGTGCCGGATGCGAAAAAATTGCTGGACGAGATCTACCGGGTCTTGAAACCGGGTGGAGTCTGTTATTTCGGCGCGACCAACCGCTTGTCTTTTTTTGAACGGCATTATGGAAAGCTCCCGCTTTTATCCGTTATTCCGAAACCGATGGCTCATCTATACCTCCGGCTTACGGGTAAGGCCCGCTATTATTATGAAACACATTTAACCATGTGGGGTTTAAAGAAAATTGTATCACAATTTGAGCTGATTGATTACACCCGGAAAGTGGTTCAGGATCCCGTGAGATTTGAAGCGACGGATATGATACGTCCAGGAGGGATGACTCAGAAAATCTCCCTGGCGCTTTTGAGACATGCCTATTGGCTCTTCCCCGGATATATCTGGCTGCTCAGGAAACCGGCTGGTCACAGCGGCCAATGAGTCTCGGTATTCTTTAAGTGGATTTAATAAGCGACAAGGGCCTGGCCCAGAGGTTTATTAAGACGAGTCTGGCTCTGACCGCCAGAGTATTCTCGGCCTTCGAGGGCCTGGCCTTTGGAAACGACCCACCCGCTCTGCCGCCGGTGTTCATCGTCGGGCTCCCGCGCGGCGGGACCACACTGGTTTACCAGGTCTTATGCCATTCTTTTAAAATGGCCTATACTCCCATGCTGAGCAATTCACTGATTTTCGCGCCCTCTCTCGCCGCCAGGATGAGTAAACCAGGTTCATCTAAGTATTCATCTGATTTTCAGAGTGATTACGGCATGTCGTCCGGGTGGTCCTCACCGGGCGAGGGCGGTATGTGGAACCTCTGGTTCAACAAAGACCAACACTACGATTCTCCGGATGAGCTCGAATCCTGGAAGGCCAGGGAAATTGTCCGAATGGCCGGGCGGATCGAGCGAATGGGCCGGGGACCGTTTTTGAATAAAAACCTGAGGCATAACAACCGCCTCAAGGTTCTGGCCGGGTTGTTCCCCGAGGCGGTCTTTCTGGTCGTGCTCCGTGACCCGAGGGAGACCGCGGTATCCCTTCTTCGGGGGCGCATGGACAAGCTTGGCGACGCTTCTTCCTGGTTTTCCACAAGGCCCCGAGCATATAATAGTCTTAAAAATCTGGCGCCGGAACAGGCCGTCGCGGCTCAGATCAAAGAGCTGATTTCCGACCTCGCGGAAGATATAGCCTTTATCGGCCCAGACCGTTTCGCGGCTGTGGATTACGCGGATTTTTGCGCCGCTCCTGGTGAAACCCTGGCGAGGCTTTTAGAATTTTTAAACCGTCACGGCCTTTCTCTGGAAACACTCCGGGCTCCGCCGTCATCTTTTAAGATCAGTAAAAACCGGGCCGGACAAATCACACCGAGCCAGCTAGAAGCTGTCGATACTTCGATCTCGGAATTTTTTGAGGACAACCCCATGGACGATATCCCCTGCCGGTGGCTCAGCAAGAGTAAATGAAAGACCGCTGTAAAAGAAGAATCATCTCCACAATGGTTGATGATTTTGAAAGGGTTCAAGGAGTCAAGGGTCCAAGCGTTTATTCTCCAGCTATACTCAACGCATTAATATTTGTATTTATGATTATCTTGACTAACTGATAATTTAATTAAATCCGCGTATTACGCGGATAACCCTTACGATTGCGCTCAAGCGCAATTTGTTTTAACGATTTTTTTCTGCAATCCTATAGACGTTGTCTATAAATTGGAGAAGAACCTGAAAGAATTATTCGAGGCATGTTTAATGGAATACATAAAACTGCGGAAGCATCTCTCATTCTTAAAACGCACTCCCTTTCATCCGCAATGGCTCGTTTACCGCCGTGAGCGCAAAAACCTGACTGAAATAGGCTCCGCGCTCCACGGGCGGGTACTCGATATAGGCTGCTCGGATCAACGGTTAAAGGTTTTTTTGAAAAACGAAACCCGCTATATAGGGTTGGACTATTACGACACCGCTGAACATTGGTACCAGACGAAACCCCAGGTATACGGCGACGCGGCCGCGCTTCCCTTTCCCGATTCGAGTATGGACTCAGTCGTTCTTCTGGACGTACTCGAACATCTTGCCAAACCGGAAAATTGTATAAAGGAGGTCTTCAGGGTTTTGACTCCGGACGGACTTTTTATCATGCAAGTTCCCTTTTTATACCCTCTCCATGATGAACCGCTTGATTTCACACGATGGACTATACATGGGCTCAGGTCAATGGCTGAACGTTTCGGTTTCGAGATCGGCGAGGAAACCACCACCGGGAAGCCTCTTGAGACATCAGGGCTGTTGTTGAACATCGCTCTCGGCAAGACTGTGCTTAACTGGATCAATAAGAGGAGCTTTCTGAGCGTTTTCGCGCTCCTGCTTCCCTTTCTGATCGTGGGAACAAACATTATGTCGTGGATTTTAGCGGGTTTTAGTCCGCCGGACGATATGATGCCTTATAGTTCCCGGCTGACCATGAAAAAAGCCGGATTGTCTTAAAAAAAACCGAAGTAGGATATCTGGCGGAAGTCTAGCCCGAATTATTCATGAAGAAATCCATGGAATTAATTTTAGATTAAGATATCAATTAGTTATATCAATTTTCTCATGTAGTTTAATTTGCACTCTGTAAATTAATGAGCTTTCTGTTTTTTCATGAATTTCTTCACCAAAGGCGAGACCATATTTGCGTGTGAGTTTTGTCAGTGATAGAGCGTTTGTTTCACAAACGCGTGGACGGGAGATTGTTTGCTTTCAGCAAACAATTAGATTTGCGGTATGAGAGTATACAGCTTCATCCTCTCCTCCGCGCTCAAACACAAATCTGATCTCGTGAATAATCCAGGCTAGGTTGAAGGCGGGACTTTTTCAAGCAGGGCGTTGACCGCGATTTTTAAGTCGAAAAGGCTTTTAAGCTCCTCGAAACCCCGGGAAAAGCTAGAAGATCCTTCTGTGTAATCGTTTAAAATCGCTTCTTTTAACTCTTCAGGCGACTCGGGTTTCACTACCCGTCCGGCCTTATACTCTCTCATCAGATCACCCATGTCGCCCACGTCGGAGACGATCAGCGGGCAGTCCGTCTGAAGTCCGTCTGACAGCACCACCGGAATGGACTCGATACGAGAGGGGATGATAAGGGCGTTACATGAGGTAAGAAAGGCCACGGCTCTTTCTTCCTGGATGTATCCATTTAAGCTTACACAATCGGAAAGATTTTTTTCTTCGATGGTTTTCGCTAACTCGCTTTCCAGCGTCCCTCCACCGAACAGATGGAAATAAACCCTGGCTCTCACTTCACCAGGCAGAAGGGAAATCGCTTCGAGCAGCACATCAGGTCCTTTGGCCGGATGAAAGCGCCCGATGAAAAGGTAGTTTTTTCGGCTCAAGACCAACTCGGCCTTGGCCGGTCTGACCAGGGAGAGTGATCGTGTGCTGGGGATGAAAGCACAATCGAGACCGGATAGACTTCGCACGTCGTCTTTAAGTTTAAATCCGTCGGCAAATCTCGCCCTGGCCCGGCCGAGTATCAGGCGCACAATATTTTTCAGGACAGGTTTTTTCCCGTAATCCCAGATATCAGCCCCCAGTGCCCAGACGGCGTATGGCCGCCCGAATCTCCATTTTAAATATAGGGCCGTAAGGCCGCTCGGAACCGCCCATAAAGCGAAGACCAAGTCATATTTTTTGCGTTTGATGAGGTTCGAGCCATACCGGCAGCTTCCGAAAAGGACTGAGATAACCGGGCCTATATCTCCCGGCAAGCTCAATGTCGAGAGTGGTTTGCCCTGCCCGCTCCACGGGAACCTGACGACGTCAAGCGGACCTTCCGTGGTGGTGACAGCCACGCCTGGTTCCGTCATTTGGGTGAGGACGGTCACGTCGGCTTGACGGGCCAGTTCTTCCGCGAAATCCTGCACAAAAATTCCGGCCGCGGCCCGACCATCGGCCAACGGTGAGGGGTAAGAACTGGTGATAAGCAGTATACGGGCTTTCTCTGTCATTTTTCAGATATACTTCTAAAGTCAATCCCCTCATTCATACGGAAGAAACTTGCCCGTGCGGGAATTCAGGTATCCTGTTCCTCGTTTTCGCCGGGCAGGGGTTCGTCTATACGTTCCAGCCGGAGCAGGGCTATTTGTTCCGAGATCAGCCCCAGGGTAAAAATCAGGATAGCCACGGAAAGGCTCAGAACCATGGGATTGGTTAACCGGTGGCCCTGAGCTAATCTGTAGATGGTGTAGGTCAGGCCAGGCGCGAAGAAAAACATACCCAGAGGGAAGAGGACCTTCATCGGGTTAAACAGACTGACGATTTTAATCAGAATGGCGAAAAAGCGGAGTCCGTCTTTAAAAATTCTGATTTTACTCTGCCCAACTCGCTTTCTGGCATGGATCGGAACGTACTTGATTCCGTATCCGGCTTTGAAAAAGGCCAGAGTGATGGTAGACGGGTAAGAGAAGGTATTCGGAAGCAAGTAGGCGAACCGTAAGGCAAGTTTCCGGTGAATGGCCCGAAACCCTGACGTCAGGTCCTCGACCTGGTGATCGGCCAGGTAAGTGGCAAACCAGCTGTAAAATCGATTGGCCCATGAACGGTGAAATTGGCCCTGCGTCTTGAAATTCCGAGCGCCGACTACCATTTCGTATTCATCAATGTGGGCCAGCATCACCGGAATCTCATTCGGGTCGTGCTGGCCGTCCCCGTCCATCATTACCAGAATTCTGCCTTTAGCCGACCGGATGCCGGTTTTGACAGCCGCTCCGTTCCCGCGATTGTAGGGGTGTTTGACCACTCTGGCCCCGGCCTTGGCCGCTATTTCCCCGGAGCCGTCTTTGGAACCGTCATCGACAACCAGAATCTCGAAGGAAGGAAACCGCTCCTTGATCTCGCGCACGGTCGAACCTATAACCTCGGCCTCGTTGTAAACCGGGATTACGATTGAGACCTCACCTTTTTTCTCTAAAATCGAGTTCAGTGTCATAATTTATGGTTCTTCTCCAGTTTAGTTGGGGGAACAGGGTTCGAGGATTCGAGGGATTAACGGTCCAACCGTTTGTTCAAGCATTTGTTAGCCAACGATTTTATCAGCGCTTTTTAGCATCCTTTTAAAATCATCATTTTTTTTGGAGATGATTCTAATTATTTGAGTTTATACAGAGTATAGCCCTTGGCTCGATGAACAGGCTTTCGGTATTCTTTATCAAAATCAGCCCAGATACGCAATCTTTCCCGGTCAAAGCTGTTTTTTAAATAATCCGACAGCAACGCCTCTCTGGTCAGGAGATGAGTGGTTCCCTTATCTTTTAGCCCCTGCCACAATTCGCGGGCCGAACCTGCTTTCTTCAAGGCCGGGCGGAGACTCTCACCGGAATAATAGGAATGATAATAATAATCACGATCCAGGAAGTATCCCCTGTTCCCTACAAAAAGAAGCAGGATTTTCGCGCCCGGGTCTAAGCGGTTGTTTATATATTTCATCATTTCATAATGATTGAGTTTCCGGGTGAGATATTCGTCCCTGGTCTCTTTTCCCGTTAGGAAGGGAACCGGGTCCATTTTCTGCCAGAAATGGTAGGCCCAGGAATAATTCAGGCTCAGAAACGCGGCCAGAACCATGGCCAAGAATAAATGTGACCAATTTCGGTGCAGGTAGCGGTTGAGCAGGACGGTGAGCTCATGAAGGCCGTAAACGGTCAGCACGGTCAGAACGGGAAGAACGGGTAGAATGTACCGTGTCCGGTAGGAAGTTTTGAAGAAGACCAGGAGCATCCATAACAGGGCCATAAGGGCCAGGGGTCTGAGTTCACGGGTTCCGGGTCTTATCAGGGCAATTAAGGGCAGGAAGAGAAAAACAGGATTGAGAACGCCGTCGAAAAATTGGGGTGAATCGTCCTTTCCTTGAAAAAAGATACGCAAGGGGACAAGGATGATTTCAATTAAGGATTCGCCGTAAAGATACCGCCGAATATTGAAAAGGCCAACGCTTTCAAAGCCCGCCGGGGCCAGTGAGTCCAAACCCCAGACCCGGTTATAAAGGGGATATATGGGATTGCCGGTCCACAAGTAGTTTTTTATAAGCCAGGGAGCAAACGGAAGAAGGATCAATCCGGTGAATAAGAGCCCCCAGAATAGGCACCGGGCGCTTCGGTCACCAGCCCGGGAACGGATAAACATAACCGCCGGAACGAACAGGACCGGGGCGATAAGCGCGTTATATTTAAACCCCAGTCCAAGTCCCAGTGAAATTCCTGAAAGTATAAAAAAATGGATTTTTCCGGTCTCGGCCCAGTGAATCAGACACATCCAGGAGGCGGTGATGAAAAACACCAGGCCCAAATCCACGTAGGCCGAGGCGGACAGGCGCATAATGATGGGCGTGCTTAAAAATGTGAGCGAAGCCAGAAAACCCCAATTTGTACCCAGGCGGGTCCTCACGTATTGGAAAATCAACCAACCGGACAGAAGGCCAAAAGCATGGTGTATCAGCTTGGCCGCCCAATCAGCCTGCATGGCCAAAGGGATCAGGTAAAGAAGTTCCAGGTTCATGGGGTAATATGAAAAGCTGGACCAGGGTATTTCCACCAGGGCTCCGGCTTTGAGCCAGAGTTTGGGAATGGCCAGATGGTGAATCAGGGCATCTCTTCCCGTCGGCGGAAGGAGATCGATCAGAAAGACAAAGATGATTACCGCCAGCAGTGAGAACACCAACAGAATCGAGATCAATCCACCGGGGAAAGGACCACTCCGGGTATCTTCGATCACGGGCGCTGCCGCTTCGCTGTCCGTCAGGCCCATATCATACCCGCCAGCCAGATAAAAAAGCCGAAGCCGCATACAGACGCCAAAATAAGGATCTGAAGCCGTGTATCCTTCCCCGGTATCCATTCAACTCTGGACCTGAAAATGAATAAAAGAACCGCGGCCGTCCAGATGAGAAAACCTCCCGCGGCGGCCAGGGCCGGGCCCGTTGAAGGCCGCGCCGGTTTTGAAAGTAAATCGAGATAGGTTTTAGTTTGAGCTTTAAGGGCGGAAGGCTCCGCCTTGGCGCCAAGTTTGTCCAGGGCCATCAACTCGGCCAGGTGCGGTTCGGCCTGCTTAATAATTCCTTTTCCTGGAGTAAATATACCGCGGGAGCCGTAAAGTCCCGCGCGAAGCCGGGAGAAGGCCAGCCGGGCCTCCGCTAATTCGCCCCGGGCCCTCAGTTCCAGACCGAGTGCCAGCAACTCATCAGCCGCCTTTCCGGCCGAGCCAAAAGGCACGTACCAATTTAAGGCCCGGCTGTAATGGGTCAAGGCCTGGTTTATATCCGAGCCCTTTAAGTGTTCCCGGCCCTTTTTTAGATCAGCCCCGGCCCGGTATTCGAGGGTCACCGTCAGGATGATCAGGGCGATAAGGACTAAGAGTGAGAATTTTTTCAAACTGGTCAGGTTCAAGGGGGATCTCCCCCTTTGGCTAATGTTTCGAGACCTTTCCTGATCTCCGAGGCAAGGTCGGGTTTTGGGTTCAGGGCTCTGGATTTGAGGTAATATTTTCTGGCCTTTTCAAGATCGCCCATCCCTCTGAAATATTTGGCCAGACTGAAATAAGCCTCAGGAAACTGCGGGTTTAGATCTACGGCTTTGTTTAGAGCCGCCAGAGCCAGATCCGACCGGTCTGTTTTTAAATAGATCAGCCCCAGGTTGGCCCAGGCGTCATAAGTTGAATCATCCCTATCGACCATACGCTTGAACTGTTCCTCGGCTTCTTCGACCCGGCCCAGGTTCAGGAAAATGACCCCCTTCAGATTGTCCAGGTTGTTCAGGCTCCTGAGATCGAGGCTGTCTTTGCCCTCGGACCCGAAAAGGCCTTCGATCAGATTAATAGTCGCAATGGCGTCTGTACCTCGGCGGTGGAGGCGAAGATAGTCGGCGAATAGAATCAAGAACCGGATATAATAGGCGTCAACTCTCTTCTCGGCGAGCATGCCGGCCTGATCAATTTCGAGTTCGAGCTTGCGCCGCAGGCGGTCAAAGGCGGATTGTACGGCCGCCTGTTCAAGCCGCTCGACCGGTCTTTGGGTGAATTTTAAAAAAAATTCCAGTTCGGGTTTCAGGTTTTTATAGAAAATATCATTCAAATCCGTGGGTTCCCAATAAATATCCCGCCGGTTGTCCAGGTTGATCGCGATAAATTTTTTCAGGAACTCCACGCCGTCTTCGCTTGAATACGATCCAGGTGGCACCTTCACTTTCGGGAAGCGGTCGGCGGTTACATAGTGGAAATAATCCGGACTGATGAAGTCGGATAATCCGAGCACGGTAATGTCCTCCCGCTGCCTGAAGACATCCTGGAAGGCCCGCTGATGAAACCATTGGATAGAGGTGAGGCTGATGGCATCCGGGCTCATGTTTTCGTAGTCGGTTCGAAATGTTTCCATGGCTAAAAAGGCGTTTGACCGGTTTTGATAAGGAAGCTGGATAACGATACCCCCGGCGAGAAGCAGGATAAACAGACCTGTTAAAAATATCCGGCCGGATCGCTTTTCGGGGAGATTCATCCGGCTTAAAATCCAGGCCAGTCCGATCCCCCACAACAACGCCAGACAGAACCAGGCAGGCAGAAAAGCGGTGGAATTGGTCCAATCGATGAAAAAAAGGATATTTGCTGTTGTGATATAGAGCAGGGTCAGAGCCAGAGCACGGTCTGATTTGAAAATTCGTATTAATCCCACCAGAACCAGGGGCAGCCCCAGCGGCCAGAAGAGACTGGGGGTTGTTCGGGTCAGGAAGACACGCATCGGTTCAAGGAAGCTTGCCCCGCCTCGGATGGTCTGGAAATGCGTACCCGAATCCTTGCGGTCAGTTATGTGACTCAAGAAACCGGACAAGGTTTCAGGATTCCCCCAGTCTATGGTCGGGTCTGCCAGGGACCGGATAGGCAGGTACAGATAGACTGAAAAACCGGCCAGAAAAAACAAAAGAATACACATTAAGCGGCGGATTGTGGACTCACGGCTGCGCAGAAAGAAATATACCAGAAAACCGGGTAGATAAAGGGCCACGGAAGCGTGGTTACCGGCGGCCAATCCGTATAAAAAACTCCCGGCGTAAAGCCAGCAATCACCATTGCCGGCGGACCAGCGAATCGCCGAGTAAAGCATAAACGCCAGAAAAAAAAGATTAAGAGTGTAGACCTCGGTGGTGGTCGCGTTCTCCCAAAGGGTGGCGCTTAGTCCGATTACCAACACTGAACAAGCGGCCGCGTACGCCCATGAGAATTCGGCGGATGGTCTGATTTCCTCTGTCGCCAGCCGCTTAACCAGAGAGTACAGGACATATAGGGCCAGGGCGGCGAAAAGGGCTGAGAAAAGATTGAGCCGAAAAGCGATGCTGCCCAACGGGATAAAGGTGAGGGCTTTGGTAAGCAGGGAATAGGTAGGGAAGCCGGCCGGATGAGCTATGCCCAGAGTGTGTGTAGTTACAGTGAATTCAGGCGCGTCTCTCCACCCCAGCGAAGGGGCCGCGGTCAAAAAATATAGTACCAGGAAGACCAGACATATGATCTCCGGTCCAAGTAATGATTTTTCAGATCGAGAAGAGAACATGAAAGACGCTTTTTATCCTATCTGAATAACTCTCATTCGGCCTGAAAAGGTCTTGAAAGTCTGAATACTCGATAGCTTTTTGATTCATCGCCCAGGGTTCTATCCATATCACAGCTTGAAACTAATATGAATCACAACTAAAGAGTGGCCCTCTTAACGTGTATGGTTCATTCAAGATAAAAAAAGCGGTCCCATAATTGGGACCGCAGGTTAAAGAAAAACTGTTGATTTCGTTACTGCAGACCACCGGCGGTACTGTCATAAGTGAAAGTATTAGCCGAACTGTTGTGGCTTGCGGTACCCGACCAACCGGTCAAATTGGCTCCCGTTAAGGCTACGGTTACGTTGGATTCCACGGTCCAACCGGCTAAGTTAGCTCGAGTCGCGGTGTAGGTGTTTTCGGTGGCATAGTAATTTTCCTGGGCCGTGGCCAGATTCTTAAGGGCTGATTTGGCCGCTGAATCCTGAGCCTTTCTCCGGTAACTGTT
>SDBT01021642.1_pt1 | contig 10049 bp, 8 predicted proteins | sample 2277101 | NCBI WGS metagenome assembly SDBT01 (sample SAMN10404973, study PRJNA504765) | marine sediment metagenome | isolation source: marine sediment core GS10_PC15, 103 cmbsf | place: Arctic Ocean: Southern Knipovich Ridge | collected 2010
GTAAGCGGGTTCGTTGACCAGGTCATGTTCTTCACCAAAATCTTTCTTCATATCATATAGTTCATATCGGTCATATAGAGGTGTATGGATTAGTTTGAAGCCGTCGGCCATTATAGAGTACTTGATTTTGTCTCTGACCATCTCTGTTTCCATTTTGGCGAAGATTTCTCTGCCGGCCGGGATTGGCCCGGCCAGATCACATCCGCGAAGGCTCGGACTCGGCATGATGTCCAGAGCCTTCAGTATTGTGGGCACGATATCAATATGCTGAACAAGGTCGGTTTTGGTGCCGGTCGGTCTTTCGGGGCATTTGATGATAAGAGGCACGTGAGTGAGGGTATTGTAGAGGTATTCACCGTGTGCAAAATAGTAATCGTGCTCTCCCATACCCTCACCGTGGTCGGCTGTGAATATGATGAGCGAATCGTTGTACAATCCAAGCTCCTTCAGGGTGTCGAAGAGGCGCTTCAGGTGTTCGTCGGTGTACCGAATCTCACCGTCAAATTGTGAGACGTAATGGTGAAAATCTCTGTTGGCACCAAGTTTTTGGTACTTCGGGATTCCGCCTCGGCCACTGGATGTTCTATTCAGCCTGATAATCCTTGGATTTTCACGAGTGGTTTTAAAAAATTTTCCATAGGCCGCCGCCGGCGTGTATGGGCCGTGGGGGTCCTGGTAGTGAAGCCACAGGAACAGGTTATCTTTGCGGAATTTTTTCAACAATTTAACAGCCCGGTCGGTTGTATGCTCTGCGATTCTTTCCGGTACGTCCCTGTTGAGTTCACGGCCCTTCATTTTGGCGTCATATATGTCGAAGCCGTTGTCCCAACCCCTTTTGTCTCGAAAAACATAGTTACTTACCACCGCTGCGGTCTTGTATCCGTGGGGCCGGAGCATCACAGGAAGTGTCCTGAGCTGTTTTGACATAACCGTTATGTTTGTAACCTTAGTTTCATGGGGCAAAAATCCTGACAGTATGCTTGCCACACTGGCACTTGTGGAAGGTGCATGCGAGAAGCAATATTCAAAAAGCAGACTGTCAGCGGCAAACCGGTCGATATTGCCGGAAGTATTCCTCGAATAGCCATAACAACCCAGATGATCGGGCCTCAAGGTGTCGACGACAATAAGAATAACGCTGCGACCTTTTGCCCTCTGGGACCTGGCACAGCCTGATACCCAGAGGACGGGCGCCAGACCGGCAGTGAGAGAACCGCTCAGGCCGTATTTCAATATCTTTCGCCGACTCATGGCGGGCGCCGGGTCTGGCTTAGCTTTCATACTTGCTGCTCCTTGTCTGGCCCGTTACAAGCATTTCAAATCACAAATTGCCCTGTAGAAAAAACGTCAGAATAGTCATTCTGAACGGAGCGCAGCGTAGTGAAGAATCTCATGTTTAAGAATGAACGAGATTCTTCGCCTACGGCTCAGAATGACATTTATAAAGGTTTCTACAGAGCGATCACACATACAATAACCTAAAACATTTATTATACCGTAATTAGGGCATAAAGTCAATCATAATCAACCCTTGCCGGATGGGGTCGAGGCTGCTAAAATCGGTGCGCCGGAGTTGTTGTGGATTTGCGGCACAGTATTGTGCGGGTGAAGCTAAATGGGCGATAAAAGTTTGTGATAGGGAGCACTACGATGCAACAGGCCGATGGATTTGGCAAATATGTGGTCTTGTTGGCGCTTGTTTTTCCCGGCGCAGGCCAGGCTTATGGTGGTATTGTTACGGCCTATATAGACCCCGGAACGGGGAGTTTAATTATCCAGATACTTCTGGCGGCCCTTGTTGGTGCGGGCTTTGCCGTTAAGATATTCTGGACGAAGATCAAGTCTTTTTTCTCTAAGGTTTTCGCCAAAAAACGAGATGACAGTGACAAGTAACGGCGCTATTCCAGGTTCTTTCCGGGACCCGAGTGGTTTTGTGTTCGTTCGAGCCGGTACTGTCTATCGGCAGGTAAATGAAATTTACCGGGCCGACTACAACCATTTGGTTGAGTCGGGGCTTTATCGGGCCCTTACGGAAGCGGGGCTGATGGTGGCCCATGAAGAGGTGGGCATTGATCTTGCCCAAACGGAGGATGCGTACAAAATTCTGAGGCCCGAGCAAATCGGCTTCATATCGTATCCGTACGAATGGTGTTTCAGCCAGTTGAAAGATGCAGCGCTGGCGACTTTAGCGATACAAAAGAAGGCGTTTGATTTTGGGATGACCTTAAAGGACGGCAGCGCTTTTAATATTCAGTTTGTGGGGTACAGGCCGATATTGATCGACACGCTTTCTTTTGAGAAATACCGTAAAGGGCAGGCGTGGGTTGCATACAGGCAGTTCTGCCAGCACTTTCTTGGGCCTTTGGCTTTGATGGCGCGGCAGGATGTGCGCTTGGGTCAATTGCTGCGGGTTTACATAGATGGTTTGCCGCTGGATTTGGTGAGCAAGCTTCTGCCGGGCGGCAGTTGGCTGAACTTTTCACTTCTTTCGCACATTCACCTTCATGCAAGAAGCCAGTTGCACTTTGCAGATAAGCCGGTGAAGGCCAAGGCCAACAAGATAAGCAAACTCGGTTTTATGGGGATAATCGACAGCCTTGAAACGGCCGTAGGAAAAATGAAGTGGCAGCCCAAGGGAACCCAATGGGGAGATTATTATGAGGACACGAATTATTCTGATGTGGCGATGAGCGATAAGAAGAGAATAGTCGCCGAATTTTTAGAGCGCCTCAATCCTGCAGTTACCTGGGACATGGGCGCCAACACAGGCGTGTTCAGTCGAATCGCCGCCGGGATGGGTTCACAGACAATATCGTTCGATGTTGACCCTGCGGCGGTTGAGAAAAACTATCTTGAGTGCGTTGATAAGAAAGAAGGCAATATGCTTCCGTTAGTTCTGGATTTGACCAATCCGAGCGGGGGTATCGGGTGGGAGAATCAGGAAAGAAGGTCTCTATTAGAGCGAGGCCCGGCAGACACCGTGCTGGCGCTGGCGCTTATTCATCATCTGGCCATCGCCAATAATCTTTCCTTTGATAAGTGTGCAGATTTTTTCCGAAAAATCTGCCGGTGGCTTGTTATCGAATTTGTTCCCAAGAACGACTCTCAGGTGCAAAGGATGCTGGCGACAAGAGAAGACATATTCGGCGATTACGGGCCGGAAACCTTTGAGAAGGCGTTTGGGCGGTATTTTACGATAGAAAGCTCCGTGAAGATTAAAGACTCGCCCAGGACTCTATATCTGATGCGGAAGGGCCGGTGATGGACAGCAGGAAGTCTTTGGTAATCCACCCCTTTGCGTTTGCGATATTTCCGGTTCTGTTTCTTTATTCTCATAACGTTCGCGAGGTACTTCTGAGGTGGATAGTTGTACCAGCTGCGATTGTGCTCGTGTCCACATTTTTGCTGTGGGTCGTTCTTTCATTTCTGTGCAGGAATAAGGACAAGGGGGGCTTGTTAGTGTCCATTTTCCTGGTGTATTTTTTCTCGTACGGCCATTTTGTGGGAACTATCAGAGATATGGCAGGTGGATGGAGGGAGGCGCACCTGTGGCTTTTGCCGGTTTGGACGGTGGCTTTCCTTGTCCTGGGCTACTTAGTCTTGCGGACACGGATTCGGTTGGTTAACGTGACGAAGGTGCTGAATGTGATAGCTGTTTGCCTTGTCGGTTTTTCCGTAGTTAATGTCGCCAGGTTCGAAATCCGGGCTGCAGGCTTAAGGGAGGGCGCAAGCATAGAGCGGCCGGAGGAATTTTCAAGTGTTTCAAAAGTTGACAGTACCTGCCCGAACATATATTACATCATTCTGGATGCGTATGTCGGCAACGATGTTCTTAAAGAATCATTCGATTATAACAATTCATGGTTTATTGGGCAGTTGGACGAAAGGGGGTTTTTCACGGCTGGTCAAAGCCGGTCGAACTATGTGAAAACTTTTCTGTCATTGTCATCGTCGATGAATTATGACTACCTCGACGAGTTTGTCGAGCAGATTGGAGCCGGATCAGCGGACAAGAGGCCGATGAGAAAGCTGTTAAGGAATAATCGTGTTTTTGGCTTTCTAAAAAGATACGGCTATTCGATAGTTGCATTTCCGACGGGATTCCAGTTTACGGAACTGAAGAATGTGGATGTTTACATGTCAGCAGGATTATGGTCATTGGATGATTTTTCCGGTGAGCTGGTGTACAACACGCCCGTGGCTGCTTTGGTGCAACTATTTACGAATCAATCGTTTAAGGATATTTTGCACCGTCGTCGAGTTCTGTATTCATTTGACCATTTAGCGGATACGGTGAAGATGGAACCGCCGATTTTTGTCTTTGCGCACATAGCATGTCCCCACAAGCCGTTTGTCCTTGATGAAGATGGGCGTTCTATCAGTGCTTCGAAGGCGTTCGGTGAATATTCGCCGAAGGAAATGTATGTGGGTCAAATGAAATATGTCAATAAGAGGGTGATAGAGGTTGTGGACAATCTGCTGGCAAACTCGGCGCAGCAGCCGATAATTATTCTGCAGGCAGACCATGGTGTGCGCTGGAGGTTGGAGGAGAAACAGCCGGAAAGGAATACACCCCAGATTTACAAAGAGGCGTTTTCAATATTAAATGCGTACTACCTGCCCGGGTGTGATTACTCGCAACTGTATGACTCGATAACACCTGTGAATACGTTCAGGGTAGTGCTTAACCATTACTTTGGCACGGATTTGGAGTTGCTTGAGGATGAAAGCTATTTCTCAGTCAAGGCCCGGCTGTACGATTTTGTTAATGTGACCGAAAAGTTGGACAGATAGTCAATAGCCAGCCGGTTCTGAACGGATAAGGTGGCGGCCTTAGTGCGGATATTGTGGGATTCATTTGTCAGCGGGTGGCTTATCCAGCCAATCGAGGGGAAAATCGGGGCCGAGCCGAATTACCTCGAACAGTGTCGCGATAAATTCTTTATTATCTCCCGCGCGGCGGGGGTTGTAGAATTCCCATACGATGGTCTTGTCGGGCGTTACTTCAAAAGCCCTTCCATTGTTGGATTCGGAGATGAGTGTGTTGCCGTTGGGCAATCGCTCACTGGAGCCGCAAAGGGCGGTATGGAAAGGCTTATCAGTGGTGCCGGTGTAGGACCAGAGCACGTGCTGAGAAAAGGGGTCGAACTCGACGACCTCTGATTGGCCGGGAGCGTGGTAGTTGTCAAAGAGCAACATGTTTCCATTTTCCAGAATTGTCGGCTGGTGCTGCATTCTCCAGGGGCCGCTCATCGCCCAGACAACACTTTCGGCGTCCAGGTCGACGATGCAGATGGTGTCCAGACGTAATATGGAAATCAGAACGTTTCCTTCGCGGAAGGCAGGTGAGCGGTGAGCTAATTGTCCGTCAAGCAGCTCAATTGTATTTGTGTGGAAGATGTCGCCTCTTACCTTTCGTGGTCCGGGCGTGATCCAGGTTATGTTAGCCAGGATTGGGGCATAGAGTGAATTTTCCAGGCTCTTGAGGACCGAGATGCGTCTTAACTCGTTTCCCTGCGAGTCCAGGACAGCTATGAAATCCTCCAGAAGGGGCTCTTTCTCGTTGTACTTCGGGTCAATTACGGCTTCTCTGGTCAGTAAATATATTTTGCCGTCGCCCGCGACAAACAGGTCGTGATGGACTCCACCATGACAGACCCACAACAGATTGGAGGCTTTATCGAGTTTTATCAAGCCGAGCCCTTCGAAAATTGCGAGCAGGTCGCCGTTGTCAAACAGATGCACGCGTCTGAAGAATTCATGGTTGTGGGCGTATTTGGGCGGTTTGTAGTCCGGCCGGATTCGTGAATATTTATAACTCCACTTATGTAACTCGCGGCCATACATATCGACAAGAGTAGCTTCGGGCCCGTGACCGGAAACGAGCAAGTTGAGCCCGTTGTATGCGAGGTCCTCGTCATATATGGTAACATTCAGGTCTTCGCCGGCGAGCTGGGAGCCGGCCAGATAGCCTACGGACTCAAGTCGCTTTATCATTTCTTGCTGTGCGGGGGTCAGCGTTTGCTTCGAGCCTTCGCCCCTTGCGAGGCGCCAGCGTCCGGGCATGTCCTCGAGCCGGCCGGGGATTGGAGGCGGGATGACCCTGTTTTTTAACTTGATGAGACATTTTCGAACGTTGATGTTGAAGACTAAGGACGCTGCAAAGACCAGGTTGACAGCCACGGACAGAACGATGGCTGTATAGAGCAGATTTCTCGATAAACGCTTCTTAGTGCACATCGCTGGGTCCTTTTTTGATTATCATCTCAACGTTTATAGCACGGAAGAGGCTCAGTGTCAAAGATATACGGGATTCCTCAACTCAAAACCTTGTCCCGCACTTGATGCGGGGTCGTCTGTCCTCCGTTTTCTGCTGAGCACAGCGAAGTCCCGGCCTGCGCCGGGGTCCTCCGTTTTCTGCTGAGCCCAGTGAAGTCCCGGCCTGCGCCGGGGTCCTCCGTTTTCTGCTGAGCCCAGTGAAGTCCCGGCTCGCGCCGGGGTCCTCTGTTTCGTCAGTATATCCTGCATGTATTTGCTAACTTAATCCATCCTATCGTTTTTCAACTCCTTTTCAAGAGCCTGTAAACCTTTCTTTGAAATTACATAAATAATCTCATCTTTTGTTTTGCTAATGACTTTAAGGAACTCGCCTTTTCCGCTATCAGAACTAAGAAGTTCTACAGTACTTATATATATGCTACCCTGCCTGACTTCATTGTTCCTATCGAGCATTACCGCCCGCAACCCCCCAAGATGACCATCTGCTGCTACCCTGATTTTGCCATTATTTTTTAATTGGCGAAGAAGAGCTAATTGGAATAAGGATAACTTTTTAGATGGTTTAGCCACCCTTCGGGCTGTCGCAGCTTTGCCTTTTTCTGTTTTAAGATATTTTAATTGTCTTCTGAGAGCGGATGCTTTTTTCTCTTTATCTGTCATAACTTTCTCCTACTATTTCATTGCCTGCCCCGTACTACTTTGCTTTTTAAGTTAGTTCGGGGGCCATGCCGCCGTGTTACATCATAAATCCTGTTCAAACGCTTTGCAGAGCCACTTAACAACAAGTTTAACATCTTTCTTTGTCATTCTGAACAAAGTTTCCCCGTTTAGCCCCGCGTGTCCCGAAACCTCGGGGGCACCCGTGGCCGGGGTCTCTTATACATACCACGAACCAATCCCATCCACAATAGAAAATTGAAAATAGAAAACCTGTCCTGAGTGTAGTCGAATGGATAGAAAATTCAAATCCTCCGCATCTATTCTATTGCCTGCCCCGTACTACTTTGTTTATCCCGCACCAAAAGGTTTGGTGCTGGGCTTTTTAAGTTAGTTCGGGGGCCAGCCGCCGCGGGTGTCGATTGTTTCCAGTTATTAATCTATTTCCTTTTTCTCCAATTTTCACGCAACCATTTTAGCTCTTTTCTATATGGATTTTCTTTATTGTCCTTAATATTAAAACGTAGAAGATGTCCGAATTCCTTAAGCATCAGTTTTTCAATAATTTCAGGTTTGTATATATCGACCCATGCAATTCTTGCATGCTGAAAAATCCATTGATTTAGCTTCTGTTTTTCATTTTCTCCATTTAATTGCATTGCAGGATTCAAGTCAATTTCTTGCCATAACAGTGCTGCTAAGCTTTGACGCAACGTTGAGCCAGCACTGTTCTGGTTCAGATGATCGCCATAAATTCGGTCTCTTAGCGTTCTCCCCCTTTTTTCCCCCGCTATCCCAATGTACAACAGAAACCAATCTCTGATGTGGACAGAGTCGAGTTCGATTGTGATGACACTTTGACTTCTATGAATAAAATAATCACCAAAGTGATTATCGAAATACCAAGCATAAATTCCGGGACTTTCCGGTATCAAATCCTTTTTGTGATAGAGTTCATAGGGATCATGTTTTTGAGGATCAAAAAGGTTCATGATTTGTTTCAAAAGCTCCTGTTTTCTCTTTGCCAGTTTCTTAATGTAACCGCAATGGATGCATTTGTACCCATCCCAACTCCACTGAAGGTAACAATTGGGACATGTTGTTGTTTTTCTCATTTTCATTGGCCATCCGTTGTAGGTGTTGATTGTTCCGTTTCCTTATCGTCTGCTTCGTCATCAAGCAAAGTATGATACCATTCGATGTGTCTGCAAAGACCACCTATTCCAGGGAACATTGTCGCTTCATTTATGCCGCAGCGGTCAAGTTGAAAACGTAATTCAAAAAATTCTTTGTCTGGGATTATTATTTTTGTCAAGTTGTTACAATATGGCTTATATCTTTCCATAGGTGTAAAGCCTTCTTTGTCTTCATCATAACCATGTAATGTAAATAAAGCCTGCTGGGCCGTAATCTGCGGCGTGACGTGATTAGGCCGTAGAACCATAATGCCCCCTTTTAGAAATGCATTGCTTTCAGGAATTGCCTCTACGCTAACCCTATGAGCATGATAAACCCAAACTACTCCATCTTTAGGATTACCCTTTTCATCTTTTACCGGAGGTTTTTGTACAGCAAACCACAAAGCTGCTAAAGGATTCAAGGTCCAATCTAAAAGACGTGTTGCCATACCATTGTGCTGAGCAAAGGTCATTCTATCGAGATTACTTTTCAAATTGATTTTTAGATGTGGTAAACCTAGTCTCTCAAACTCATTTAGCATCTCGTATTCGGTTGGACGTAAACGTCCTTTTGGTTTGATGCGTGCAAGTTTTGGCAATAAAGACCAATCCTGCTGCTGGCCTCTGAAAAGAATGTCTTCCTTTTTACAGTTTTTTTCAACAAATGAAATTAATTCAGTTAGAGTTGTAATCTTTTCTGACGTTACCATGTTTTTTCTACTCCGCTTATTTCATCGGCCAGACGCCGGTGCTTCGCTTGGAACAAAAGTATAACCATGTACTTTACCATCTCTTTCTTCTTTCATATGAATCAAATACATGATTTCATCATTTGCAAGGCGTATTTGATGGTTATTCAATAGGTTCATTATTTTTTTAAGCCATTTTGAGATTTGCTTCTCATAATAATCATAATTGGTCTTAGGCCCAAAAGGATTGTCCGCATGTGCCATTTTCCCACACCTTCCATAAACTTCTATAAACTCACTTTTGGTTAGATAGCCATCCTTTATGTCTTCCAAGTCTGACTTAACCTTTGGGACCGAAGAAGGCTTTTCTTTTATAGGTGTTGGGTAAAAATCAGGGTTGATTTTTTCGAGTTTTTTCAGGATTTCACCACCGTTCCAATGCTTATGGAAGTTTTTATGCTGCGTTGAAAACTCCTTTTTATTTATTACGAGTGAACCAAGCGCAATTAGTTCGAGAATTTTCCTAATTTGTAAACAAATACATTCCAGAGTAGTAGCCATATATAAAGTGTAACACCCACCATGCAGAAACCCATTTACAACTTCAACACGTTTCTTTATCTCTTCCATTACATCACAATAGTGATCAATCTTGTCTCTCACAATACTAATTCCTTTGCAATAAATTAAAGGTGTCCTGTTCTTTTCCCTTCTGCACTTATTTTTTTCTTTTAAACTTACTCTTTTCTTTAAGATGCCAAATTCCAACTAAATTTCTTCATCCTCTGCGCCCTCTGTGGCTATACAAAGTTTTCTATCTTTATCTTTACAGATTCTCTCTGTCACCTCATGTAGTTTTTTTACGCCGGTGTCGAGCCATCTTCAATTTACGATTTACTTTTTTTCTCCTTGGTCCGCCATAGCCTCGTGCGACGTCGGATGGCGACGGCGACTGCGATTTTATCCCACACTAAAAATACCATCGCGCAGCGCTTCCATATTGGAAGTTCGATGTTGAACGTTCGATGTTCGAAGTTCTTCTGGCCTTCTTCACCTTTTGCCTCTCGTTTTTAATTTCAACAATTATCATTTATTACTTCCGTTTGAGCGCGGAAAATCTTTCGGCCCTGAAGGGCCTTTTCTCTTTACATCTATACCAATTTACTTCTTTTTAGCGAGAGATTTTGCGTGAGAACAAGGCTTAGCCCGCCGGTCAACCGGAGGCGTGCTGTTGCACATTGAGGAT
>SDBT01021643.1_pt1 | contig 10048 bp, 6 predicted proteins | sample 2277101 | NCBI WGS metagenome assembly SDBT01 (sample SAMN10404973, study PRJNA504765) | marine sediment metagenome | isolation source: marine sediment core GS10_PC15, 103 cmbsf | place: Arctic Ocean: Southern Knipovich Ridge | collected 2010
TCGCCCAGGGCCAGCTCCCGGCCGATCTGCTGAAGTCGCTCGCGGTCCACGACTGTCAAGCGACTTGACCCGGCCAGGTCGGAGATGAGCATGTCGGCCAGGCCCTTGCCCAGCCAGTCGGCGCCGTCGCCGCCGTTACGGTTGACGAAGTCCAGCACGGCCACGGTCGTCCGCTCCCCGCCGGCCTGTGCCCAGCCAGGCCCGGCCGCGACGGTCACCGCAATCAGGATGAGCACGGCTCGCCTCAACCGGCCCCTCCCCCGCCGGGGTTGCTGGGTCCCGTGCGGCACTTGGCCAGTAGCGCCCGCGCCCGCGGGGCGAGCGGATGATCGGCAAATTCCTTGCAGAAGCGTCCGAACTCGATCTTCGCGTGGGCGGGGCGGGCCTGTTCGAAGAAGGCCATCCCCAGCCAGAACCGCGCCCGGGCGTGGCCCGAGTCGATGGCCAGGGTCTTAAGCATCTCGCTGACCGCGTGGGCGTGCATCCGTGCGAAGTGATAGCCCAGCCCGCGCATGAAGTGCAGATTGGCCTGGGGAGACCGGTCGATCTGCTCGGCCGTCAGCTCGGGCAGCGGTCCGGCCAGGTCGCCGAGCAGCTCCTCGGCCAGCCGGCGCGAGGGCGTGACGATCCGGTCGACGCGTGTACGAACCTTGGCCGACCGGGCCACGCGGGCCGACGAGACTTCCAGCAGGTGTGCGGTGATCTGGAGGTCATCCCCAACCGCCGTGACGCTCCCGGTGAGAATGAACTGTGCCCCCACCATCTTGCCGAGACGCGCCTGGTCGGCCGGACGCAGTACCCCGGCGAGCTTGTGCTCGGCCAGAACCTTATCGAGGGCGTCGCGCTCGACGAACCGCAGACCGTCCACGCCGGACAGGTGGGCCATCAGCACGTCGCCCATCGCGTCAGCCATTGGCCCGTGGCCCGGCTCGCCGGACACGTCGGCGAACGGCAGCGCCGCGATGGTCACCGTGTCCGCCGCGGGCCGTGTGGCGGCAATGGCACCGCCCGTCGGGGCCGGGCCGCCTGTCTCGGCGTCGCGCGACGCCAGGTGGACCCATCCGGCCAAGACGGACCACAGCAGCACTCCGGCCAATACGTACTTCGCATTCATCCCCGCTCCCGGGATTCCGCGGACCCCATTCGCTCCGTGCGCAGCTCCGGCGCGCGGAGACCACACGCTTTGTTCATTAGACGCACGGAACGGGGCAACCTTCACAGAAGATAAGTGGAATTCGCGCCGGGGACGAGGCTATTCGTACGTCCTGCCGCTGCGGCCCCTTCGGAGATTGCGCCGCGCCCGCAAAATGAGCTTGTTGCCCCACTCGGTCGGGTACTTGCCCGTCACGCAGCCGGTGCACAACGATCGGCCGGCCATCTGGAGACACGGACCCAAGTCCGCCACCGACAGGTATCGCAGACTGTCCACGCCCAGCCGCCGGGCCATCTTCGCCATGACCTTCTCCGACGGCGTGCCGTCATAGCCGCGCGGGACGAACTTCGGCGCGAACAGCTCGCCCAGCGTGGACATGTCGATGCCGTAGAAGCATGGCGCGACGATGGGCGGACAGGCCACGCGAACGTGGATCTCCCTGGCCCGGCCGCGCAAGCGGATCTGCTCGGCCAGCGTCGCCAGCGTGGTGGACCGGACGATGGAGTCCTCCACCAGGAAGACGCGCTTGCCCGCCAACACCGCCGGCAGCGGGGTGTACTTGCTCTTGGCCGCGTTGCCGCGGGTGGCCGTCGGCTCGATGAACGTCCGCCCGACGTAGCGGTTGCGGATCAGCCCCTCCACGGAGCGAACGCCCAGCTCGAATGCGAACGCATCCCCCGCCGCCTTGGCCGTATCCGGCACCGGCACCACGACGCACGAGTCGTCCACGGGCTCGCGCTCGAGCTGCGCCAAGCGCCGCCCGGCGTTGGCACGGGTCATGTACACGCTCGACTCGGCGATGGCGCTGCCGACATTGGAGAAGTAGACCCATTCGAAGAAGCAGTGGGCGTGCCTTCGCGGCCTGGCAAACCGCACCATCCGCAGCCGCCCCTTTTCGATGATCGCCATCTCGCCGGGAGCGATGTCGCGGATGTCCGTGAATCCCATGTTCGACAGGGCTACGGACTCGCTGGCCGCGGCGAACAGGCGCCCCTGCACCGCGTAACTTATCGGCCGCAGACCCAGCGGGTCCCGGGCCACGAACATCCGCCCCATCGCGTCCATGAAGACAATGTTGTACGCCCCGTCGAAGGCGCGGCTCAGTGAGGACATCACCCCGCGCAGCTCCGGCGGCTTGTCCCCGCGCAGGCGATACGACAGGGCGTGCATCACCATTTCGGTATCGGTGTTGAGGGTGAAGTGGTAGTGCTGCTTGGCGAGCAGGCGGTCGCGGAGTTCCGCGAAGTTGGCCAGATTGCCGTTGAAGGCGAAGCTGAACCACTTCCACAGCCGGCCGTGGTGGCGCTCAAATGGCTGGGCGTGGCGGACGTCGTCGGCCCCGCACGTGGCGTAGCGGGTGTGCCCGATCGCCGCCCGGCCGGCGTACTCGGCCAGGATGGCACGGTGTTTGGGCGGATGCGACATGCGGAACGCCTCGGCCACCGTCCCCACGGCCTTGTAGGTGTCGATGGCCTGCGCGCGATCGGGGTCGTAGCTGCTCATCCCGGCGGCGAGCTGCCCGCGGTTCTGCACGTCCAGCAACATCGACGGCATCAGCCGGGCCACGTCGCCGTCGCCAGCGGCCTGATCAGCCGGACCGCCCTTCGCCTGGGGCTTGTTCAGCAGGCACAGGGCCGCGATGCCGCACTCATGATGGAGCTCGTCGGACAAGCACTTCTCCTCCCGCTGCCGCTGGGCCGAGCCTCAAGCCCCAGCCGTGGGCGGGCGTCCATGATACTAAACGGCGACGATCGGCCAAAGCCCAATGATGAATACGTCGCATAAGGAGTTCTAATCCCCCCCAGCCCCGCGCAGGTGCCCCTACTTGGGCAGGCGGAAACGCCGGTAGTCGATCCCGAGGTTCTTGATCCTGTAGCCAAGGATGCGGGCGGTGGTCCGCAAGTCCCCGGCCGCCACGGAGATGTTCCCGCCCGATCGCTTCAACGCGTCCACGATGATGTCCCGTTCCACCAGGGCCACGCGCTCGGCCAGCGAGCCGGCCCCGACCGTGTCGGACGCGTCGGACGTCTGAAGCGTCGGCGGCAAGTGGTGGCCGTGGATCACGCCGTCCGTGCTCAACAGTACCGCCCGCTCGATGCAGTTCTCCAGCTCCCGCACGTTCCCCGGCCAGTGATACATGACCATCATGTTGATCGCGGGCGTGCTGATGCGGCGGACGTCCTTGCCCATTCGCCGCGAGTACCGCTCCACGAAGTGGTCGGCCAGCAGCAGGATGTCGTCCTTGCGATCCCGTAGCGGCGGCAGGAATATCGGGAACACGTTGATGCGGTAATACAGGTCCTGGCGGAACTGCCCCGTCTCGACGCCCTCCTCCAGGTCGCGGCTGGTGGCCACGAGAATCCGCACGTTCGCCCGCTGGGTGCGATTGCTGCCCACGCGCTCGAACTCCCGCTCCTGGAGCACCCGCAGCAGCTTCACCTGGACCACCGGGGAGAAGTCCCCGATCTCGTCCAGGAAAAGCGTCCCACCGTCCGCCTCCTCGATCCGGCCTTTGCGCATCTGGATCGCGCCGGTAAAGGCCCCCTTCTCGTGCCCGAACAACTCGCTCTCCAGCAGGCTCTCGCTGAGAGCCGCGCAGTTGACCTTGATGAACGGCCCCTCCGCACGCGGGCTGGAGTAGTGGATCGCGTGGGCCACAAGCTCCTTGCCGGTGCCCGACTCGCCGCGGATCAGCACGATCGTATCGCTGCCGACAACCTGGTGGATCGCCCGGTACACCTCCCCCATGGCGCCGGAATTGCCCACGATGTTCTCCGGGCGGAATCGGTCCTCCAGTTCGCTGCGCAGGCGAACGTTCTCTTCTTCCAGGACGCGCCGCTCCGCCGCCAGTTCCCGCCGGGCCTGCACGTTGTTGGCGATCATGCTCGCCACGATGCTCAACACGCGCACGTCCTCTTCCAGCGAGGCCGAGGGGTCGAACACGCGATCCGCCGACAGCGACCCTACCACCTCCTTGCCGATGGCGATCGGCACGCAGATGAAGCTGATCTCCTCCTGGCTGTTCCTGCGACGCTGGTGGAACCGGTCCAGGAACATCGGCTCCTCCGAGATCTTCGGCACCACCGCCGGCTTGCCCGTAGCCACGACCCGCCCGGCTACGCCTTCGCCGGCCCGGTAGTGAATCTCGCCGCTCTGGGCCAGGGGGGCGTTGTGGGCCGCCTCGACCGTCAGTTCCCCGCTGTCGGGACCGACCAGCATGATCGTGCCGCGGATCATCCCCAACTGATCGTGCAGGACGTCCAGCACCTCGGCCAGCATCTGCCGCTGCCGCGTGCCGGAGGCGAGGATCCCGCTGATCGCGTACAGCGCCTCCAACTCCCCCAGGTGCTTGGCCGCGTGCTCCGAATGAACTTGCTTGTCTGCCGGCAAAATCGACATCCTACCAAGAGGAGCTTACCGTACCATTAATACAATATTGTACGAAGTAGCCATTTGCAAAACAATCCTGTAGCAATCTTCGTCCGGAGCAGCAGGTCCGGAGCTCATGGCAACGCTTTACAAGAGAGGGTCTTGCATAGGCATCTTGTCCCTGGCATGCCGTGTGCTTTGGCTTGATGGGTGTGTTTGGAGCCAGTTTGGCCACTCGCTGCATAAGGAGCTGCTCTTGAGACAGCCTGGACAATCCGCCCGACGCACGTATCGGTTTGGCCGGCGGCGCGCGGTCATGCTTGCCGCGATTGCCGTAGCCCTCGTCGCCTCGCCGGCTGTCGCCGACGTTCCCGCCCCCCCGACCCGCCTCGCTGTCGGCCTGGACACGCTGTGGGTTCTGCTGGCGGCCTTTCTGGTGTTCTTCATGCAGGCCGGCTTCGGCATGGTCGAGGCTGGGTTCATCCGCGCCAAGAACACCTGCAACATCCTCACCAAGAACTTCGTGGACTACTGCAGCGCGAGCATCATGTTCTTCCTGGTGGGTTATGCCTTCATGTTCGGCCGGGGAAACGGGCTCATCGGGTGGACCGGGTTCGCCCTGGAGGGCGCGGAGAATCCGTCCACCGTTCCGCTGTGGGCATTCTGGCTGTTCCAGGCAGCCTTCTGCGGCGCGGCTGCGACCATTGTCGCCGGGGGCATGGCCGGCAGAATGAAGTTCCACGCCTACCTGATGTACACCGTCGTCATCAGCGCGGTCGTTTACCCCATCGTCGGGCACTGGGTCTGGGGCGGCGGCTGGCTGGCGGGCATGGGCTTCGGCGACTTCGCCGGTTCGACCGTCGTTCACGCCACGGGCGGCTCGGCCGCGCTGATCGGCATGATCGTCCTGGGCCCCCGCATCGGCAAGTACGTCAACGGCAAGACCCGCGCCATCCCGGGACACAACATCCCCCTGGCCAGCCTGGGCGTGTTCATCCTCTGGTTCGGATGGTTCGGGTTCAATCCCGGTTCGACGTTGGGAATGGCCCGCGACGGCGGGACCTGTGCGTCCTTGGTCGCCATGAACACGACCCTCTCGGCAGCCGCGGGCGCTATCACGGCGATGCTGACCATCTGGATCATCGGCGGCAAACCGGATCTGTCCATGACCATGAACGGCTGCCTGGCCGGTCTGGTGGCGATAACGGCCCCTTGCGCCTTCATTGCGCCATGGGCCGCCCTTACGATCGGCGCCGTCGCCGGCGCCCTCGTCGTGGGCGGGGCCCTGCTGCTGGACCGATTGCGGATAGACGACCCCGTCGGAGCGGTTCCCGTCCATGGTCTCAACGGTATCTGGGGAACGCTCGCCGTCGGCATCTTCGCCAAGGCCAAGTACATCCGCGCCGCCGATTATGACTTCCGCGAAGGCCTGGTCTACAGCGGATCCTTTCACCAACTCGGCATCCAGGCCCTTGGGGCGGGAGCGGTGGCGCTGTTCGTATTGACAGCCATGGGCCTTGTGTTCCTGGCGATCAAGGGGACGGTCGGCCTGCGGGTATCACGAGCCGAGGAACTTCGCGGCCTGGACATTAGCGAGCACGGCATGGAAAGCTACGCCGGATTCCAGATCTTCGTCACGGAGTGAAATGAACGATGAAGCTGATCATCGCCTACATCCAGCCGGAGAAGCTCAACGACGTGAAGCAGTCCCTCTACGCGGCCAAGGTGTACAAGCTCTCGGTGACCAACGCCCTGGGCTGCGGCCAACAGATGGGCTACCACGAGACCTACCGCGGCGTGGACATCGAGGTCAACCTGCTCAAGAAGGTCCGCCTCGAGATCGCCGTGAACGATGCGTTCGTCCAGCCGACGATCGACGCCATCGTCTGCGGAGCTCGCGCCGGCCACATTGGTGACGGGAAGATCTTCGTGCTGCCGCTGGAACGCTGCATCCGCATCCGCACCGGCGAGGAAGGCCACGATGCCATCGGGTGAGCGTCCGTCGATCAGGGGCCCGACCACCCGCGAGCCCTGCCTGAGAGCCGATGCAAATCCAGGGCTCATGCTACATTTTTGTAGCCTCCTGTCAGTACGCCACACTTTTGTGCTATTATGGCCCTGATACGCCAATTCGGTTTCATTCCGTATCCAATTGCAGGCGAGTGTCTTATGTAGGATTCTCGGCTATGGCACAGGAAATGCATGGGGGTCTATCGGTGTCTGTGTATTCCGGCGGCGTTCGGCCGGTCCTTCTTAAGGGAAAGGGAACAACAAGATGAGCATCAAGGACTTCTTCGATTTCGCCAAGAAGCACAACGCCGACATGGTGGACCTGAAGTTCGTCGATCTGCTCGGCACGTGGCAGCACTGTTCGTATCCGATCGAGACCTGGGATGAGAGTACGTTCGAAGAGGGGCTCGGCTTCGACGGCTCGTCCATCCGCGGCTGGCAAGGCATCCACCAGTCGGACATGATCGCCATCCCCGACCCGTCCACGGTGAAGATCGACCCGTTCTTCGCCAAGCCGACGGTCAGCATCATCGCCGACATCAAGGACCCGATCACGGGCGAGGACTACACGCGCGATCCGCGCCACGTCGTCCGCAAGGGCGTCGATTACCTCAAGAGCACCGGCATCGCCGACACCTGCTTCATCGGCCCCGAGCCGGAGTTCTTCATCTTCGACGAGGTCCGCTACGAGCAGAACCAGCACACCGGCATGTACCGGATCGATTCGGTCGAGGGCGCCTGGAACACCGCCCGATTCGAAGAGCCCAACCTCGGGTACAAGCCCTCCTTCAAGGGCGGGTACTTCCCCGTCAGCCCGACGGACACCTACGGTGACCTGCGGGGGGAGATGGTCGAGGAACTCCGCAAAGTCGGCATCGTCGTGGAAGCGCATCACCACGAAGTGGCCACGGCCGGTCAGTCCGAGATCGACATGAAATACGAGCCGCTGGCCAAGATGTGCGATCAATTCATGTGGTACAAGTATGTCATCAAGAACGTGGCCATGCGGAACGGCAAGACCGTGACGTTCATGCCCAAGCCCATCTTCGAGGACAACGGTAGCGGCATGCACAGTCACTTGTCCCTGTGGAAGGACGGCCAGCCGTTGTTCGCAGGGGATGAGTACGCGGGCCTCAGCAAGATGGCCCTTTGGGCATGTGGCGGCATTCTCACCCACGCCCCGGCGCTGCTGGCATTCTGCGCGCCGACGACCAACAGCTACCGCCGCCTGGTGCCGGGATTCGAAGCGCCGGTGAACCTGGTGTATTCGGCCCGCAACCGCTCGGCCGCAGTGCGGATTCCCATGTACTCGTCCAATCCCAAGGCCAAGCGGCTCGAGTTCCGCTGCCCGGACCCGACCGCCAACGGCTACCTCGCCTGGACGGCCATGATGATGGCCGCCCTGGACGGGATCCAAAACCAGCTCGAGCCGAGCGGGCCCCTCGACGTGGACATCTACGACCTCAGCGCCGAGGAGCTGGCCAAGTACCAACACACCCCCGGCTCGCTGGAGGAGGCCATTGACGCGCTGGCCGCCGATCACGCGTTCCTGACGGCCGGCGGCGTGTTCACCGACGATCTGGTCGAGGCGTGGATGACCTGGAAGCGAGACGACGAGCTCGACCCCATGGCCCTGCGGCCTCACCCGTACGAGTTCCACCTTTACTACGACAGTTGATCGACGCACCGCTTGGCAATAGACCTTTTCCCTGGCGGTCGGGCGGGTTCCGGCAACGGACCTCCCGGCCGCCAATTCATTGCGCGCCGCCGGTCCGGGCACCCCCCCAGGCCAATAAGCGGCCCTTATGAAAGATATTACTACATTAAGCAACCGTTATTTGCATCCGTTTGCGATTATGTAGAGTGAGTGGGGGCACTGCTGCAAGCCGGCCCGTGCCGGCAAGGCCCCCCGGGATACGCAGGGAAGAGGAAACCGGACCCAATGACGTACGTTCCGCCGAAATCGCAGGGCCTGTACGAGGCCCGTCGGGAGCACGACGCCTGCGGCATTGGCGCGGTGGTGAATATCTCCGGCCGGCGGGACCACCGCGTCCTCGAACTGGGCAAACAGGTGCTGGTGAACCTCCAGCATCGCGGCGCCGCCGGCAGCGATGAGGCAACCGGCGACGGGGCCGGCATCCTGCTGCACATCCCCCACGAGTTCTTCGCCGACCAGGTGGAGCGGGGCGACTTCGCCCTGCCCCGGCCGGACACCTACGGCGTGGCCATGGTCTTCGCCCCGCAGGACGAGCCACTGCGCCGCCGGTGCAACGAGATCCTCACCGGCGCGATCGGCCACTACGGCATGGGGGTGCTGGGCTGGCGCGACGTTCCGCGGGATAACGGCTGCCTGGGCGAGCTGGCACGCCGCAGCGAGCCATACGTCCAACAGGTCTTCATCGACGGGGCGGGCCTCGCCGGCGACGAGCTGGAGCGAAGGCTGTATCTCGCGCGCAAGCGGGCCGAGCGGCTTGTCCGCGAGGGCCCGGCCGAGGCGGCGGATTTCTACGTCGCCAGCATGTCCTGCCGGACGATCTGCTACAAGGGGATGTTCTTCGCGCCGCAGTTGTTCGCTTACTACCCGGACCTGGCCGACGAGCGGATGACCAGTGCCCTGGCCATCGTCCATCAGCGGTACAGCACGAACACATTTCCCAACTGGCGGCTGGCCCAGCCGTTCCGGATGGTCGCGCACAACGGCGAGATCAACACGCTCAGCGGCAACCAGAACCGCATGCGCGCCCGCGAGATGCGTATGGCCAATGAGCTGCTGGGCGAGGGACTGACCGATCTCAAGCCGGTGCTGACGCCTGGGGCGAGCGACTCGGCCCAGTTCGACAACGCCCTGGAGTTGCTGGTGCGGGCGGGGCGGACGATGCCGCACGCGATGATGGCGATGATCCCCGAGGCCTTCGGGCCGGCGTATCACATCAGCACTGACAAGCGTGCGTTCTACGAGTATCACGCGGCCGTCATGGAGCCGTGGGACGGCCCGGCGGCGATGGTCTTCACCGACGGCCGGCTGGTGGGCGGCACGCTGGACCGCAACGGCCTGCGTCCGGCCCGCTACGTGGTCACCACCGACGGGCTGGTCGTCCTGGCCAGCGAAGTGGGCGTGATTGACTTTCCGCCCGAGCGGATCAGCCGAAAAGGCCGCCTGAGACCCGGGCGGATGTTCCTCGTCGACACCGCTGAAGGCCGGATCATCTCCGACAACGAGATCAAGAGCCAGGTCGCCCGCAGCAAGCCCTACCGACGCTGGCTGGAGGAGAACCGCATCGAGCTGCGGGGCCTGTTCCAGGCTTCCAGCCCGCCGGCGAGCGACCCGCAGGAGTTGGCCCGGCGGATGCGGGCCTTCGGGTACACCCGCGAGGAGCTGAGCATGATCCTCCTGCCCATGGCGCTGGACGGGCAGGAGCCTGTCGGCTCGATGGGCAACGATACGCCACTGGCCGTGCTGTCCGACCATCCCAGGAGCCTGTTCGACTACTTCAAGCAGCTCTTCGCCCAGGTGAC